>ERZ724508.831-NODE-831-length-20427-cov-6.380326_pt1 | contig 20427 bp, 26 predicted proteins | sample MGYA00376041_ERZ724508 | MGnify/ENA primary metagenome ERZ724508 (study PRJEB28724, sample SAMN07190887) | wastewater metagenome | isolation source: effluent of sewage treatment plant in Hong Hong | place: USA: Christiansburg, Virginia | collected 2016-03-01 ...
GACACTGCCAGATCTACATAAAGGAAGGCTGTACACTTTGGCGGTCTCGAGTCGTTTGAAGAGCTTCTTTAGCCGGAAGGTCTCGATGGTGACGATGCTGTCCTTTTAGTCCTTGGGTTCCATAAATGTGTGTTGAAACTATTATAGAGCTCCGCAAATTTAAACGGAGCTAATCTCTTTTATAACACTCGTTAACAGAGTCGGCAAGCATCACATCTGCCGGATTCTATCGACTTTGTTGGCGTGGATTTGGATGCCGGGGGTGATCCATTGCATGCATGAACACTTCTTTCCTGAAAAGACCACCTCACCGATCTTGCACTTGCACTTAGGGCAGTTCAACCTGGCGTCATTTTACTGTGAGTTTTACTCCGTCAGCCACTCCGGCTTGTCGATGAAGTACGAGCTGCACTCAGCATTGTGATGAACGAACTTGGTGAAGAGTACTTTTCTACAGCTTCGACACCGGTATGAGTCACCGGACTACACTTGCGGGGGTTGTTCAGTAGTTGGTTCCATTTGCGCGAGTTGGTAGTTTGTACCAATAATAATAATGAACAACCAGCAGCTACTTGGACCTTCCCGCATTCTAGAGATGCGTAACTGTACGCAACAGTGCCCCCTCATGAACAACAAAAGAGAAGGAGTCGGCATAGTCGTCAGTGACGACGCAGATATCCTTTTGGGTACGATGCAAGCTTATCGTAGGACAGTGGCATGAAGGGCGATTGCATGGATGGTACGTCTACCTCAGCGAAAACTCGCAATCGTATGGGTTCATGGACTAGGGTAACTTGGAAGGCTTCAACGTTGTGCAGGTTGATGAAAACCTAACTGTCTGTGGTTCTTTCAGTCGCAATCTCGTCAACGATATCTGTTTGGTCACCACCGCTGACAAGTATCAGATCACGAGGTTCTCGAAGGGGCTCAAGCAATAGATCCTCGAAAAGGGAAGTTACAACCGGCACACCGTCTACGAAATTATAAAGAGAAGCTATCCTGGGCAGGTCATAGGCCTCCGAAAGTTTCTATCACATCAGCTAAGGCAATCCCCGGTCAGCAACATTGCAGAGATCGAAATCAATAGCATGTATCGATACTACGGGTTTACCAATCCAGAGGCAACGCAAGGGGAAGGGGTTGGAATGGTGTTCAAGACCGATGTGCTATACAACTACGGTACTTACTCCAGCACCGAACTAAATGGACTTGGCCGACTGTACGTCAAGGATTAAATTCACGATGGCATATTTGATGGGGGAATGTTAGTTGGTCCTGGCATCAAATACGACTACAACTCCAACCAATACAGTTACGGAATGCATTCCCAGCCTAACTCCGATTTTGAAAGAGGTTACGGGTTTCCCACACAAAAGATACGAACAATGAGGAAGGAATGTCACCTTCGCTCAATGTAGTTCCTCAACTAGGTGGTGGTGATGGATAGGCTTGTCAAAATCCGTTTGGGAGATATTATGCCAGACATGAAGGAACAACGAGAACCAGAGGAAATCTCGGTTTATACGCCAAGTGTGAGAAGCCAGAATAGACCTTTAGAAAGAAGCCCAAGCGGAAGAACCGTTCAAAGCACCAGACCCACTCGTTACCCCATCAACGAAAGTTCTCCACTCAAACGTATGCTTCGATAGTACTAGAAGGAAAGTGAAAGGTTAACCCCTGAAAGGCCGAGAAGAAAACTCGAGTATGAGCTTGCCAGAAGTGGAACTCCAAGCAAAAGCCCTACTGCTAGACAAAGGAACTGGGAAGAGTAAGACGACTATCGACCCACAAAACCCTCCGGGAGACAACAAATCTATCAACGTAAAGAAGAGCAATACGGCCGACAAGACAACGAGGATTCGATGGTCGTTAAAGACACCTTTTCAATGATCCGCCATATGGAAGAAATTGAAAGGCAGAAAAGAGAGGACCTTGCTCGAGTCTACCAAACACGAATGTCTCGAGGCACCCGACGATGATTCTCTCAACTATTCTGAAAATCGTTCGCAATTTACGCTGCAACCGTACTTTGTTTTAGAACAACCAGTTTCTACTTGAAATATAGACAGGGTTCAAGTGGTGAGGCGGCTTTCCTCAGTACTAAGAATCGTCTCGGCGTCGATATGGCGGTACTTGCTGGGTACATCCACAAGCTCGTACTCGCTCTTTCGCTTGTTACTTTTCTGAATCTCCTCGGCTAGCTCATTGATGTAGCCGTTAAACCGGTTCCGGCGGATGTTGTCGTGATGAGGCTCCGATCTTACATGCTGAGTAAGGCAACAGTTACTTCTAGGTAGTCCGGATACTCTAACTTACACACACTGCAGAATTTGCTCTTGCCGTTGGGGCGCGGCTGCCACTGAATGACTTAAGATGGTTACGAGCTAGCTTTTATCCGTGCAGTACTCCTTGACTTTCTTTACATGGTCCCGGCGGTACTTCTAGTCGTTCTTTTCGTAGTGCGCCTACTTCATCGAAGAAGGAACCTGGTCAACGGGTAAAATAAAGGCTGGCAGGTAGTGCTTGCCGTCTGCGGAGAACCGTGGAATGATGTTTTCATAGAGGTTAGCCGACCTGATTCGAAGCAAGAGGTACTTATTCAGGATTGGACATAACCCGATCGTCGACTTGCTCTTAATTTTCGTGCTAAATCCCGACACCCGCTTTATGATCATGGAGTGCACTTCACAGTTCTTGCGACGGCGGCCCCTTCGACTGCCGCAGTTCTCACACTCAGCGATATTCGTGGTTATCATTATATTTAAATAAAGCTGGGTCTGCATTCTCATGCATCTACCTCACCCTCGGGGTTTGTTGGGTTGATATCCTCAGTCGGCCCGAGAGGCCACAGCATAATCCATTTTAAGTTGGATACCGAAAGACAGTCAAGTGACCGGTTGGATACGACTCAATACTCTTTGACAGGACCAACTCGCGATAATAATAAGTAGACCGCAAGCGAATAATATGGGCAATGATCAGCACCATCCCGAGGCTCGAAGCATAAGCAATTCCAACTAAATCCGAGTCCGTATCGTCGCGTTCAACAAGGGTGACCAGTAATGACTTCAGACAGCTAAGGTCCTTGCTGAGGTCGCTGCTCGGCTTTGAAGTTCGCTTCAGATAAAACTTCAGCCACTCGTTCTATCAGAGCTACGCAGAAGCCGTGCTAACTGGCAAGCTCTTCTTTGTCGACAAAGCACGCCCCTAAGCGATCATAGAGCTAACCCTGAGCGAGTTTCTCTAACTGAGAGACATGATTAAGAACCTGTTGGAATGTGAAGGATCTACCCCCAGCGGGCCTGACAGCAAGGAACTATGTTGTGTGTGCATGTAGCGTCCGATGACGTTGATGCTCCCCTGCAGTGTACCCAGTAGAGTAATGAAGCATGCATACTGTCCGGAGTGTATGGAGAAGTACGTGCTAGACCTCGACGAGAAGAAGTGTCCGCAGTGCAGAAGGTAGTTTCATGAGCCCAAGGTGAACATCAAGGGGAAACTGACTTAAATATTGGATAACGAAAAAGAAATTGCAGAGCAGCTTAAAGGTGCTATTCGAGATCTTTTGCGAAAGACCAACCCACAAATCGGACGCCTGTGATACTGCATTATGTAATAATAATGGAGAAGTTCAAGAAGGGTGAAGTAGCACTCTCCACCTTCAACTTCCTCTTCTCCGAGCTCATCAGCTTCATGTGGAAGAAGGACGAGAAGAACATACAGGATAACCTCAAGAAAATAGGTTCTGATATGGGGTTTCGGCTTTACCATCTGATCGCCATTTGGGAGGGCTCAACCGAACGGGAGAATAGGATTCTGCCCATGGTTAGGCTTGTGCAGAGCACTGTCTTCAAATACTTGTTCGGGAAGGAGGCTGATAAGCTCTCAGTGTACAACCATCCCAATCTCGAGAACAAGAGCTTGTACGTGATAAGGTACCACAAAGATAATTGAAGGGACAATCTTCCAGTCGTACTCAAGTACGTTCCGGAGAACGAGGACCTCGTTTGTAGCGTGTTCGTGGCAGGCATCCTCGAATCAATTCTGAACTCCGCGGGATTCGAATGTGAAGTGATAGCACAGACGGTGACCGACAACGAAGTGAGTCGGTACCCTGAGACGCAGTACATGATAACGTTCAGCGACGAGACGGAGAAGAAGTTCCGACTGGAGTGAGAGTGATTATTTATAGCAGTTTCCACAGCCGTTGTTCCATATGGCAGAGCCAGAACTTACCCTGTGGCCCAACGCTGCATATCTATAAATGTACGAACCGTGCGAAGTAGGTTAAGAAACAAGCATCGCAAGCTTCATACACAAGTCGAAAAATACAAAAGGACCTTTTTTGCCAAGTACAATGACCACTCCCTGCTGACCGTCAGCGAGCAGCTTGAAGACGCCTATGAGAGCATTCGGCTGGACTTCGATGCAGTTGTGCTTGAGATCTCCGAAGACATCAACTTCCTGCAGCTGCCTTTTATTAGCGTGTCCGTATGCAGCCTTTTCGAAACTATGTCGGCAATTCAAGCTGCTCTCATCAAGAAGAACCGATCTTTGTCTTTGATGTGCGAGGAGCATCGCAAAAGAGGTAACTTATCCAGATGAACGTAGGAATGCTGGAACATGTGAAACCCAAAGTGTGCCAATATTGCATGAAGCATATGGAACTGGCCAAGTTGAAGGATCTATTACCCCAAACAACCTTCGCAACCCACGAGTTTGCCAATCATCCCCAACAAAGCGCTGAGGATATCGAAAGGGACATGAAAAAGCTTGATCTGTAAAAGTTCTATGGAAGCGATCAAGAGGTTCTTATGAAGAAGATCTCGGCGCTTTTGAGTGAAAAGCCAGCAAGCTTAAGCCGAAAAGCAGCGGATACTGAGCAAACACTTCAAAGCATTCTGTCGGATCTATTCAACAAAAATAACAGCGATACTGCTCCTCTGAGTGAGATGGCAGTGAGTGACGATGAACTGGACATCGATGTGGCGGATGAACTAACAAACACAATGAAGTCACAGTTACTTAAGCATGCAGGGCAGCCTCTGAAAAAGTACATAGATATTGTGAGCGAGGCAAAGCTAAAAAAGTTCCTTGAGATGCGAAGCTAAAATATGACAAGTTTTGCTGTTCAGACTATCGACTTTAAGAGTATCGAGCAAATCAAGGCCTTGTAATCGAAATTGAAGACGGCAAACACTTAGCTGCAGGGCCGCAAGTTACGAACCCAAGAAGTTGAAAAGGAGCTTATGACGGAGATTCTGGAATTGGAAAGATGTAGACGAAGGATGACAGACCTTGAAGACAAAGTTACTGAGCAGCAGAAGCAGAATAAGTCTCTATAAGCTTCGCGAGCAGCCTACCAATTTGAGTTGGAGCGTATTTTCATTGAGAAAGAGCAATAGATAGACAAGATCAAGCTGCAGGCAAGTGAGGAAGAGAGGCAGCTTCGAAGGGAGATGCACGGGATCTCCAGTGAGTTGGACAGCACCAAGAAAGAACTCAGAGAGAAGAAGATGAAGATGATAGATGTGGATAGTATGGGAGTCCAGACAGTGTTCGCTCGCAACCATCAAGAAACACAGACACAGGACAACCTAAATCTGAAACGGTCAGCTTTAGTAAATGGACTTGAGAATCGAAGTAAGTTGAAAGAAAAGAAGATGGTGACAATTGGAGACGACAAAGACACATTGTACAACTAGTATTCCGACCAGTCACTTACAGAAGCACGTCCTGTCGAAAAAGACAAGTCAGCCAAAAGTATCAAGGTCGTCAAGACACAGAGGTCGTTGAAGAGGCAGAATAGTACCCCACAAAGACAATCATTCTTGAAGAACATGCTCGCAAAGACTGCTCAGAACGTCAGAAATGAATCAGCAAGGTTAGCCAGGGTCGTTAGTTCCGATTTACCTGAACACTTATTCGAGCGTAACTAAGCCCCTGAATGCCGTTCAGAGTCGAGTGATTCAGATCAGAACACCCACCTAATCTATGCTCCCAAGCGCAAGACTAGAGCAAATTCGTTTCGCTAAAAAGAGAACTCTGTAGAGCTGGAATCACTTCGTAATATTGAGGACAACAAACCTACCACTATATTGGTTCAACCAACCATACCGGCCACACTGACAGTTGCAAAATAAGAAAACATCAAGGAGATCGGGAACGTTGTACCATTGGAGCAGCCTCAATCCAACGATCTACCAGTATCGGTGTCGAAGAAGTATATCAAGTAAAAGACATTCATTAAAAAACTAAGCCGAGTGCTGAGCAAGCACCGAGCCAAACCACAAGGTGTGAGAAAAAAGCAGCAGCAAGTAGTGGATCATCCTCCGCATCAGCAACAGCAGCAATATCCTCTGGAGGAGGATTCCAAACACTCAGAAAGCCAACAGCCTCTCAGGGAGGAGAACATAGAGAACGAAATTGAAGACTTGAAGGAGGTTCTGCTGAAAGAGTTCGACTTTCTCAAGAAGATAGGCATCATTGGGATGCTTTAAAACCTTCGATCGAAAAAGGTGGAAAGAATGCATACCGACCCTAGCCACTATAAACGCCGCAACGCCTACTTGACGATGCGCCCCATGAAAGTTAACTACCCGCAACGTGCAGATATTCCACTCAGATTCTGCAGCATCGATCTCGAGCTCTTCGGTGGTTATCAGGGAGCTGTTAAGTACACTATGAAAAAAGGCGTTTACTAAAACTAACTGCTGGTCCTGGGTAAGAGTTGGTTAACGTAGACAACTATACACAGCAGGTCAGTCGAATCATGAAGGCAATAGACGCCCTCGATGACGTACGAAAAGTTGTGCAGCTCAAGAGTTTCCTGATCAGTCCCATTGAGACGGTCGTTCACGAAACCATAAAGTAATCCATTCGCCCAGAGACTCTTAAGGTCAGCTTGAAGCGAATATTCAAATTCCACAGTTATTGCAAGCCACGCTGCGACCACATTTGGAGTTTCTTCCGAAAACATGGGCTAGAGGTATGAGGAGATCGTGTGGTGGCTCGCCACCTCAAGAAGATATTTCTGATCAGGAAATGATAGTTAATGGACAGGTTATGGGAGCTTAACACAATTGATCGGTTGGCTGAGATTGGTGGTAACAATATCATTCGACCAAACTTCATTCGGGGATTTTTAGTTTGTCAACACTTTACTGAGGCGCTTCAACTGAGTTAAGCGGTGAAAGCTGGGTCTTAAATCACTGTAACACCGGTGGATTGCTCGGTCGTACCATTTGTTCCTATCCGCTGGCCCCCCCGCAACTGGTGCATACTCAATCAGTCGGATAATGGTGTTAAATGGTGATCGGCCTAGCCAGTCATATAGTTATTAATCTCCGAGTATTTTAAATGACGTCCGGTCAGAGTCCTTTGCTGTGCCCAGAGCTGTTGAAAAACTCCTCCTTCATGAGCCTACTTACTCAGCCGTTCGGCGACATTTCCTCAACTTCAGAGGAACCGAATGTTGAGCAGTCTGCACAGCAGTCTTTCCAAGCGAGGCTGATCCAAACGGTCATTGAGGAGAAGCTAAAGAACGAGATCCTTCTTACCACGGTAATGATTAACAGTCGGATCATCGAGCTACAAAGCCAGCTTGTGCTCCAGGCTCAAGGAGCTACATCATGCGAGAGTAAGCTTGAACAGCCAATTTTGCTGAAGCAGGAAGAGACTCCAAACTCCAGCGATATGCAGGTTGAGAAGGACAATCCAACAGCCGAGGATTCTGAGTTCAAGAAGCCATCGGGAAGCAAGAAGATCAAGAATGAGACGAAGAACATCCCTAAAAACTACGGGAAGGCTATTATATCGTTCATAGAACGAAACGAGAAGCTGGTGAGAAGGGTGCTCAACACTACGGACTCTAATGACTACAACGCCTTCATGAATACCATCCGCCAGAAGAAGCGCAAGGTAAATTCGATTGCAGACTTGCGCTCTCTTTGGGTGGATGAGGAGAACCCGTTCGGTAAGGCCACCCGTATTTTATCAGGTATTTTCCTGAAGCGTCACAGCTTATCCTACATCTTCAATTCCCGCGTTACCAACTTCCAGGGCCACATCAAGTACCGCTACCGCCTTATCGAGGCCTTGAGAGAACCCAAGCAATTCACGAGCATCAAGATGTTCTGATCGAGGAAACGTATTCTAAGTACACGCAAGCGTACTTTAGTAGTCTATCGTATGTATGTTGAAAGTTAGTGGGCTTGACTCGTATTAATGATATTCACTAAACAAGGCTTTCTGGAGGCATACTCCTGCCTCGCTCAGGGAGTGCAGAAACAGCATGCAAACCAGTACATTCTAGCACTCGAGAGGAGTGAGTAGGCTTGGAGAATCGCCTGTGAACTAATCGAAGATACTCAGTTATCAAATCGCTTATACGGGGCTCAGCTCTTCTCCAAGCGCGTTTCGTCGGGACTGCCTGCCAACACAGATCCACTAGAGGCTGTCCGTTTCCTGTACGCCACCATCCAAAAGAATAGCAACGAGAAGCTTATCGTTGGACAGCTTTGCTTGAGCATTGCTAAAATTTTGGCGAGCAGCATACCTTGCCTAGAACGTTTCGTTCAAGATGTTTTGAGAGAAAACAGCCTACCCTTGTGCCTCAGTATTGTTAAAGAGCTTCCTCAGTGCCTGTCTCATTCAGAAAAATCAATTCTTCTTGAGGTAGAAGATCGCAAGAAACTGTATATGCACGTCGAACCAGTGATAGTGGAAGGGTTGAACGACTAAGCGAGAGTTGCAGACGCGATTGCCTGTCTCTAGAATTTCGCGTAGTTTTGCCAGATAAGAGTAGCTCGTTCGCAAAGGATGATCGAGACGTTAGTGAGACTTCCTATCTAAAGAACATGCACACTTCTGGCTGAGTGCTTTAGTGAACTGACTGAGGGTAGCATTAATTCAGCTACTGTTGATGCACTAGTGAACTACGTTCTCAAGGCATCCCAATAGACCAACCCATCGCCCAATTTCAAATCTATGTTTCTGTAGTTCATTCGGTTCTACATCACCCACGACCTGCATATGCCCTTTGCCAATCTGCAACACATACTCTCCAAGACCCTGGAGTACATAGCTTCTGATCGCGAGCATATTACCAACTCCTTCGAATTTTGGATGGATCTGGAAAAGTATGCGGAGCAACGGCAGGATTGCTCTCAGCTTATTTTCTAGGCTATGTTGCAGCTCAACAAGATCGTGGTGGTGCAATCCAAGCTGAGCAAATTGATTCCAAGGAATACCACCACCGATCAGCCTCCTACCGAAGTAGTCGATCTCGATGCCGACTCCGTCGAAGATGATTTGGATCCACTTGCACTGGGCTGTCAGACTCCTGCATAAGCAGACGGATGCCTTTCCTTTAGGGAATCAGCATTCGACTTCCTGTTGCTGTGCTTTAGGTGTATCAGAAAGGTGAAGGATGTCGAAGTCAAGTATTTTCAGGACTTGGAATGCTTGATGGGACAGGATCCTCTCTGCCTTGAGCTCTGCATCTTTGTGCTCAAATCCATCGTCGATCAGCTCACCCCTGAGGAGTACCCGCTTACCTACCCAATCTTTAACAAGGTCTTTTCAGCCTACGAAATGCTGCCAGATGAACTTCTCGTACCGTTCTTACAACTGTTGTTCGATTCAGACAAAGTACTCTTCAGTGACGACAAACTTTTCGTTGCGGCCCTGCTGTTCTTTAACAAATCATTTCAAAACGAAAAGCTGATCAGGCTAAGCACGCAGACTCTCAGCAACATTATGAGCTAACTCAATGTCGTATTATCAACATTGAAGTCCACTATCGAGGAATTTACTGGTCTTGTCTACGCACAGCTTGAAAACTACTCAGACGAAACTGTCATTGAGAATCTTGTCAACTCAGTGATTACTCTCATCACTAAATTCGAAAATTCCTCCAGCACATACGCCCAGTTCCTTACAAACTATAGCATGAAGGTGTTTTCACTTAGCCCAAACAAGAGGCTGATGCACTACAAAGCACTATTCTCGACTCATCATCGAATAGTCCAGGATCATAACTTACATCAGGTAATGTCTACCTTCATCATTGGATACTACCACAACATCCTATCAGACTACTTCAGCGAGCAGGAGAAGAAACCCAAGCTACAGTATATGATGGTCTTTAGTTTGATTGCCAAGAGTTGCGGACAGTACATTCCGACGGTTATGCTCGACATCGCTACTCAGCTACTGATGGAAGCCAGCAATCGTAACTTTGTTGAAACAGGTTCATTGTACTTCCTCTCAAGCATTCTCAGCTATGAGCTCAGTATTGTCCAATCGTACCTCCCTTTCCTCAGGACAGTTTGGCTCCCTATCAACACTGCACTCTTCTCGATGCCGCTCACGCCCTAACGAGCCAAGATTCTGGTAGAATTAGGAAGTAAGTTGGTACCTCTTACTGAAGACCATTCTGCCTACATGGCCTATGCATTGAAAGCATTACGCAATGTACCATTCAATTACTAGCTTATCCGAGAAATCCTGAGATACTTCGTCATCATTACAATGAATACGCAAGTGGACCTCCATGAAATACTTAGGGAAATTCTGAGCAGGTACGAGTTATATTGTGATCCGTTCTCCCGAACTCTGACGGATCTGTTGATTGAGATCTTTAAGCGAGGAGGATAGAAGCTGTTCGCAGATGTTCTGTAGAGCATCAAACCGATACTCCTGCCTCCGAACCCGTTATTCTCGACACTAGTTACTGCCCTCAGGGAAGGGGATGCCAAGACCATAAAGAACATATTGACTTGTCTTCGCACCTGATTGCGCAACTGTGATTTGATCAAGTTATAGGATTATTGAGCAAAAGACGTATCAAGCGCCAAAGGATCGATGTGTTTTGTCGTTGAAGAGACTAAACTAGATGCATTGTCGAGGATAGTGATCAGACGATAGCCTCTAAAACTCAATCTAGGTGCAAGCAACACCCTTGCAAACCGGCGATTGGCATAATTTGCCGCATCAACTCTTTTCTCGATTATCGAAATTCTAATCAGCTTATCAATATTTAACTTTTCGATTGGTACAATTCAACTCCCAACCGACCTTCGTTATCGAGCGCACCCAAGCCTATGAAGAGGTCAGCCCTGACTGCTGGATTACAGACACTCAAATATATTATTAAAGTTATTCAAGCATGTTCAATAGTGGCACCCACTCAGGTATCTCCTTCGAACGCGAGCTATGTGATTGTAACTGTGTCATGTTCGACAAGAAGGTTCAAAACAATCGTTATGGTGGAACCGATGACAGAGAGACTGCTTAGGACTTCAATGGTTCTAGGAATAGCCTCTCTGGTTCCACAGAACAGTTCAGCAAGAAGATATCGATCTCGGAAGTGAAGAGGAGGAAAGTTAGGAAGGATGATCGTCAGAAATAGCAAGCGGCCAACGAGCTCAAACACCTCCTGTCAGATTCTCACTCAGAAATAAAGCTAAGCCAGAAGGAATCTTGGAACAACCTGACTCCGAAAATGGCATCGGTGTCCACGCAGGACAACCTTAGACGATCGCTTCAAGTCTGGGAAAAAATTGGACAAAATCCGTAAGCGAAGGATGTTGTCATAACGAAGACATCCCAACTGGAACTAAATGTTCTTCCAAAGAAAGCGTCAGAACTGAGTATGGAACAACGAGTCGTCAGTAAGGTTTATCTTCCCAAAACAGCGAGTACATAAATCAAGCAAACCCTAAATTCCTCTCATGGAAACCAATTTTATCATGCCGCAACAGTTAATCGATCCACACAACAGCAATATGTTCGACAACCTCAAAAGGTTTTCTTTAAATCCAGGCAGGTAGTACACCCAGTTCAAATACACCACAAAACAGCAATCGAGGCAAACCAACCGACATTCCATCCAGCTATTTCCCCTTTCACCCATGAGGATCCAGTGGTAGGAGTCGATTGCGAGAATGATGAGTCTCTATCTAACAATTCAGTGCAGTAGAATACCGTGGAACAACGAAAGTCAATTAAGTCCATCGAGGTTTAAAGTCGCTACGAACGAACTGTCCAACGAAACGACGGAGAGCGCTCTTCGAAAGGACAATTCTCAGCTAAGTTTGCACCGATGAAATTCAAGCATATAGTATCCGTGCCGGGTTCGGAGTATCCAGACTTCTGTGAACAGGATTCCATCGTCATCGACCACTTCACCCCAGTTCCCCATGGGCCTCATATCTTCGTCCAAAACAGATTCTCAGAACCTCCCCAGCTGCCTAAAGAGGAGTTGGAGTACCTAAAAACATTAGTCGGGGGTGGTGAGGTGTCTGCGTTTCAGCTCGATAGGTTTCCACAGTCGGCAGCCAAGACCCAACGACCAACCGTTGTGCATGAGAACGATTGACTGACATTTATACTTATGTGATCATCATCCAAGTTGCGAAAAATGCACAAGGTAGCGTGCATAGTCGGCGCCTATCATCTCTTCCAGTAGCTGCCGCGTGGGGCGTCGTTGTTTACGTGTTGTTTAGAGCCTTACCAACTGAAATTCCTGGGATCTCAATGAACTGTAAGCCCCATAGCTGCTGATCTGATAGTGGTTGATCATCCGAGCCAATCGCGACTTTACGCGCATCTGTTCCGGCCTGACTAAGCTTAGCGATAATAGTTACATCTGATAATGATGCCGAAGAACCACATGGTTCAGGTCAAGAGGAGGCTGTTTGAGCCAACTACGACGATGGAATGGACTCATACTGTTGCTTTTCTGATTGGCGTGGTCTAGCACATCAGCTTCTATAACTTACTCAAGATAAGCGAGTCTGCTTTTGAGTGTTTCTTCCTTGTTTTACGAGAACTAATAGGTTTCTGTGAGATTGCTGGTGAAGTGCTGCGAGGGGATGTTGACAATTACCTTTTCGATACTGGTATTCTCAGCACTCTCAATGGCAGTCATCAGCGCCTCCTGTTTGAAGACTTCAAAATCCAAGTTCTCAGCATTGTGATAGCGAAACTGCAGGAAGTTAAAGACCCTGTTAAGCTTGAAGTCGTACAGTTGGATCATGTCCTACAGTTGTTTTATGGTTATGTGCTCCTGAAGCTTCAGATCTTTGAAGCAGCTATTGAGTGCTGGATACAAGTTGTCTTTTTGGAGGGCTTAGACAGTAAACAACGGAGACATGCAAGCTTCGATGTGGTAGACCAACCAGAAGAACTGTGCCAATTCATTTTTGGGTAGCTCTTTGAACTCTACCTTTTAGAAGTCCTTGTACTCATTCGGGACAGTGGGTTCGCTCGAGGTGAAGATGAAAGGAATCATGGACTGTTTCATGAGTTTGATGAGATCTTGGTGGAACTTTCCACGTCGTTAGCTGGGATAGATCAGGTTGATTTCGTGGATAATCTGCACCTTTCTGGGTTGTGTGGAACTAGTGGAATCATCATTGGTATCTTTTTTGTTCAGAAAGTCAGTAAGAAGCACTGATGGCGTGGGTGTGCCCTTACGGACCTTTACGCACTAACTTTTTGTGTTTTCATCCTTCTCCTTGAGATATTTGAAGCGGTCGAGTTCATTGGAACACACATGCACCTCCATGTTCATAGTGCAGGCGATACTTTTCAGTAAGGTCATTTTCCCCACTCCTTCCCGCCCATATACAATCATCGATTTTTGACTGCAAAGCAGCTGGTCGCGTCTTTGATCGTTCAGAGAGTCTTAGAAGTCCCCGTCAGAAGCATCATCGTTAGTGCGACTGCTGCTAAACAGCCTTAACCATGATTTGATTTCGTTAACAGTCTTTTCGTGGAACATGCCCGTTAGGTCCTTGGGGGTATACTTACTAGACCACAGGCTACTTTTACGCTGAGTAAGAAAACTGAGTAACAGGCTCTTAACACACTTCTTTTGTTCGGTTGCGCTTTCCAGAGCTGCAGCAAACTCCAGGAGTATAGGCACTTGCTCAAACACTTCTTTGGGATCGCACTTATTGATGAGCTCGTTTGGTTGATAGAGGACCACAGGCAGTTCGGTAGGCTTCGCTGTCGTCGACTTCTTCACTATGAAGGCATTCAAGTTGCCCACAATCTTTTTCTTCGAGGGTGCTGGCGCAGCCTCTTGCGCCTCTTGCTCTATTGTTTAAGCAGTACTCGGTTCAGGTTTTCTGAGGAACTGCTTGATGCTGGGGTTACCGCTTCCTTTCAGCTTTTTGGACATACCGCCAATCCTGATTTTATATTTGTATTATGAGCTTGAAGCTAAGTGCACAAGTGTGACTACCCTTTCGTTCGCTTACATGCTCTTTATGATTTCACCGTGGAAAGAATCGGTGATTGTCGGGCAAGGGATCGATTGGACGGCAGCTGAAGCAAGGGAGTTACCCCTATCCCGATAATATTAATAATACCATGAATTTAATTCCCGTGACTGGCTTCCGCAGTATCACGAGTCTGTCGAGGTTCAATAAGGTTGCGTGGAGTAACGGCAACCCATACAATCTACGTTGGCAGTACAAGTGGAAGCACGCCTACTACACCTACCCCAAGGATAACTACGAGCACACCCGAGTTGGTAAGCCAGAAGATTCAGTGGATGTGCGTCCACCCTTCTGGAACTACTTCCAAGATGTTCTCTTCAGAGCTGTCCCTACCGCAAAGTAACTCGCCACTTACTCAGAGTCTGGTACGAAAGGCGATCACGCGTCTCCGATACCTTCCAGAGGTATGTGCTGCCATTCACCTCGCTGTTCTTCTACCAATTCTTCCATCTCGGTCTGGGCTTCAAAGCATTCACCGTGCTGCCACTGGTTATGTTCTACACAAGGCTGCGTGATAAGACTCTCGATCCCGATATGAAGGAGACCTATCTTAGGGAAATGATTTACAGCAACCCCGAAATAAGCAAACTCTTCAGTGAGGAGACCATCCACGTGTTGGACTACAACTTCGAATACGATGAAGGATATCCATGCGAGAAGAAATTCCCAGAGTTCAAGAACAAGCTGTGGAGGTTCTTCAACAGCGATACGCACATGGCTCACGGCCACTTCAAGTTCGGTGATGTCGAGTCCGGTGCCACCATGACACTGAAGGTATCCTCGAAAGCTAGTTTAGATCAAGACCATGCCAGCTCCCGGCAAATTCAAGTACCAGATCGGCGAACCATTCTTCTTCTACGACCTACGCGCATAAATCAGTCACAACGGTGCATTCAAGGAGGTTGTCATCGTGGACGAAAACGAATCGCTTAAGACAGTTCGACCATTCCTGATAATGCTTTGAACGCACGAACAAATCAATCGAGTTTGCGTGACTTCTTCTGAAGCGAGAAGCAGTAGATACCGAGGTAGTCGGTGATCTGTATGATGGTGCGCGACAAAAACACCAGGGTCTCTGTAAGGTTGACTGCAAAGCAGATCCAGAATACTATGGTCTGACCGCGCAGACTGCCGAGTGCCTCGAAGAGCAGCATTAAAGCAGTCGCTACCAAGAAGGTTGTCATCTCCTGGTTGTACTTCTCGAGTTCCATCTTTATTACTGGAACAAATTACCTTCGTGACCGAGCTAACAATGATTTTGCAGATACTAAGGGACAGGAAGATGCCGAAATTAAGCAAAATGATTCCGTTGTAGCTGTCGTAGATGAGAAGCTTCATCCAGATATATTCGATGATTAGGAGCCCCACCAGGGATGAAACTTGGAGCAGCATCTCGGTTCGTTTCTCCGGTGATGATGCCAAGAGAAGACTTGCATAGCTGTACGCACACAAAGCGAGGAGCGTTACGGCAACGAAATAAACAACTATCTCTTTAAGGCTTAGTCCTCCAAGAGATATGTCCCACATTTCTTGACCGAACAGTCCTGTTAGTAAGTGGATTACAATACAAATGAGCTCCGTTTCAGTGACTCCGAAGCCTCCAACATTCGTCTTAAGTACCCCAGTCTGGTACTCGAGCCAATTGGAACTCCACCATGTAACTTGAGCAGCCATGAAGACGAAGAAAATACCGTGAGGTTCAAGCCTGACTGCCTGACAAGCAGCCAACACGAAGAAACTCATCGAGAAAGAGTCGCAACCGTGGTCAAAAAGCTGTCCAAGAGGAGAGCTGCTGTTTGTTCGTCTTGCCTGTTTCCCATCTATCGCGTCTAGTGTGCTGTAGATGAAGAGAGACACAGCTGCAAACAAGAAGGTCCATGACGGTATGATCTTGGTAAAGGTATAGTCATAGAACAGCATGACAGAGTAGGACAGGATCACGAAGATCCACCCAATGAACGTAACCATGTTAGGGGCCATCCACTACGTAAACACAGATATACCATTGGCACAAAGCCGACTGCCCAATTCCAGAAGGGATTGAGCTTGTTATCGAGCCACGACCACTACCCACTGACGTATTTGTAGTTGTCGAGTTCACGTAGTCCTGCTTTGGTGATAAACGCCATAATAAACACTGACGAATAGTATCATCGTCATATTGACATAAACTGAGCAAACTCTTCCTCCAGACGGCCGATAAGTTGGTCGGATTCCCGTTCGGGCAAGTCGTCTTGAATCTTCTGTCGGAAGCCCTTGATGTGGCTTGACATCAACTCCCTGATTTCTTTCTCCAAACGATGATCGAGACTTTTCTGCTTAACCGAGTGGGTTTTCTAAATTTTCAGCTCCGGCTCTTTAATATCGTACGAGATGATTTCTTGAGGTTCCTCAATTTCCTCGCGAATAGCCATCGTTGTTTGAGCAATTTACTGTCTGGTCTTTGCATTGATTTCATCACGGCGAGCTTGGGTGAACAGCTAGAATTCATCAACTGTTGCCAGTTTGGACGGATCCATTGCACCACTGATAATCTTGCGACGTAGCTCAAGATTAGCTTCGTCTCGAAGGTTGATGAGAATGGTGTTGGCACGATCTCTGTAGTTACGTTCGATCTTGCCTCGGAGGTCTTTGTTGAAGTACTTGAGCAGATTAATTTCTGTTTCGATGGCAAGACGCCTAGTCAATTGGATTTGCTGACTGTCTGTGCTGTCAACTATCTCTAACTCCCTGCTGGTGAGGTTGCTGTGCACCTCCTTCAGCTCCTGAACGGCATACAGCAAGTAACTTATCATCTTTTCCTTCAAATCCGAACGAACTTTCTCGGTGCTGTCGATGACGAACCTGTTGCTGTTCGAAAACTTGTATTTTTAGATTAAGCGCTGGAGATGTTGTGTACCTGCCTCGCTTATATTGCCGAATTGCTGCACTTTGCGCTTCTCAGTTTCGCTAATATGCTTCAGCAGCGGTTCCCTTCGCTCGAACTTCTGTGGAAGCTGTTCCTTCCGATTCATCTCCTCCCACATCTTTTCCATACGGTCGCTGTGAATTCTGTGGGAGGCGCGCTTGGTTACCACCAAACCGTCATCAGGAGCTTCATCTGTATTCAACGGCTTGGTCGCAGAGCCCTCGATCTCCATTGCTGGATCCTCGTTAGAGTCTCGTTTGTTTAGGTCGTTGAGGGACTGGCTCGATGCTGGCTGGATTTCCTCGTTTATCATTTTTGATTATGGTTTGATAGCACTACACAGAGGTTATAATACCAATGAAGATGCGACCAATAAGAGTTATAGGCTGCCTTCTCATCGGCTACAACATCGCAGCCGTAATTGCCCTCCTCGTGCTCAGCAGTGGGTAAGTCTACGCTCTGGCCGTCATGGCATTAGTCCTTGCCTCAATGGTGCTAATTTCTGAGGTTAGACTGAAGACAATGCTGATGCGAGCACGAGATAACGAGTACACCTCGTGGTTTGTTGTGCTCATTATGCTGTCCATCTACTACAGTGTCTTCACGCTGTTACTACTGATCTACTTCAACCTCAACCAATCCTTGCCAACCCGATACGGCATGATCATTATTTAAACCCTCGACTACAACGTCTGTGTATGGCTCAATCTAGGCTTCTATGGCATCAACGCCATACTCTACTGGGTGTATACTCAACGTTATTACCACTTCTTCTGGATCAACTTCATCCGAGAAATTTTCTTTTTTCTTAAGACTAGCTGCAAATAACTTAACCAAAGCCTCTTACAAAAATTGAAGCCCGTCAAGATACCTGACGATATGCTCCGGATGGAATGCACCCTGTGCCTGGAGAAGTTCAACCTTGTTCAGGATGTGAGCAGATTGCCATGCAGGCACTACTTCCACACCGAATGCGTCCGGCTCTGGCTCTACCAGAAACCTTCGTGTCCACTGTGCAGAGGCTGCGTTATACTTTACTGATCATTTTCAGCACCATTCTCAATTTTCAAGCCCTCACAATTGTTAATTAACTCAACGAAACAGTGAAGATGCAGCACCATCAATACTTCTTGTCGCGGGAATAGTTGTGAACCGTGGTCTTGGGCGTCTGGTTGAGCACTGCAGTGTAAGAGCTTTTCGTAAACTCGCCCAGCATATCCTTCTTCTTTGTTAGGTATCCCGAAGTCTTCTTCTCCATGCGCTGCTTCTACTCGTCCAGCATGCTTCGAATTTGGTTCTCCTTGTCCTTGAGTGTGGTCTTCATGAGGTTGCTGCAGCTAAACTTGTTTTATTTTCTACTCTTGCTGTTGCTCGAGTTATGCGTGTCGTTGAGGCTATGCTGCGATCGTTTATCCTTCTCCTTGCTTTCTGATTTACGCTTGGGAGTGACTATCTCAATCCCCTTAGAAGGCGGATCCTCCCGATATAATTTCTTGATTTGGTCGTAGAGGATGTTTCGATATTCCTTTAGGGTCAGCTTCTTATTGTCACTGATTGGAGGACGGATGATGTTAGGGCTCACTATCTACTCTCTCTTATTGTGGAATTGGGCAAGGTAGGGATGCTTCAGTGCTTCCTCAGCTGTCAACCGTTTATGTGGGTTAAACTAGAGCAACTTTGAGATCAAATCCACTGCATCTTCGGGTACAGTACTGTTAAACCATTCCTTCAGAGGCTTTGCTTTGAGTGACTTGATGGACTCAATCATAGTGAAGGCTAGTTCGCTCTACAGCGAACTAATATCTTCTTTGGAAGGACGTCCTGTGAACATGAGGATACGCTCCAACTGGTTGAGGGTTGAGTTGCCTGGAAAAATGGGTTTGTAAATCATCATCTCCGCGAGGATGCAGCCTACACTCCAGATATCGGCTGGCTTGTCATAAGTCTTTGAGCCTAGCAATACTTCAGGTGCTCTGTACCATCTTGTGGCAACTTCCTCCGTTAGTACCACATTGTCACCCTCCCTATCTGCTGCCAGACACCTGACAAGGCCAAAATCACAGACTTTAAGCTGACAGTCACTGTTAATCAGGACGTTGGATGGCTTGAGATCACGATGAATAAGCTCAGCACTGTGCAGATATTTGAGAGCCTTGAATATCTGGTACACAATGAACTTGTTGTGGATATCCTGAAGGATACGCTAGCTGAATAACAGCAAGTAGTACCTGACGACATTGTGCAAATCGACTTCCATGAATTCGAACACGAGGTAGATGTCTTTGTCATTCTCAGCGCGGAACACGTTCAGCAGCTTGATTATGTTGGGGTGGTCAAGCTCGTGCAGGAGGGTGATCTCGCGGAAGGTGCGTTGCGCATCGGTGGAATGCTGGAAGGCGTCGAATATCTTCTTCAGGCCAACTGTAGCCTTGGTCTTGCGATCAATAGCCTTCCACACATGTCCGTAGGCACCACTTCCCACCTTCTTCACTAGCTCAAACCTTTTGAGAATGTGTTGCTCAACTTCCTCGCTCATTTTCTAAAACACGCGAAATAATTTCGATATTCTCGCTGGCAACGCTGCTTAAAACGATTCTGTTCAAAGCAGTAAATCCATTTTCCCTCGCTTCATACATAATCGGATGAATTAGACAAAGAGTAACGAGACAACCGGCAACCATCTTCTCGAAGTAAGTCAGCATATTGCCAACACCACAGACAGCATCAGGCTGTCCAAGAAACAATGTACAGATCGTCTCGAGAAGATCTTCGAAAGCGCAAAGAAAACCATCGTGAGAGGCCTCGACAAATCTCTGAAAAAGCTCAGCAATGATATTAACATTCAGTTCGATAGTCTGATTCACGGCCTTGACAACTTCAGCAAGGAAGTGGCGACATAGCGTCATATCAACCTTCTTCGGTTGTCTGGGATTGCCAGGTACGCCAACAAGCTCAGTGGAGAATGCAAAAGGCTGCAAAACCAAGCAGATAAGATTGACGAAAAGGTTGAGAAGCTATGTGAGACAGTAACATCGGAAGTGAAATCGTTCGACTGCTCCCGAAAGGTGGACATAGAGTTCAATGAAAATTGTTCGCTGGCACTGAGGAAGAATGTCCAGTTCGGGATGGATGTTGCTGGGTTGTGCTACGTCAGAGACAAGCTGCTTGTATTCGGGGAGGAATTCTACAAACTGGAAGGCAGAGAACAGCAGACGTGTCTGAACAGTC
>ERZ724508.832-NODE-832-length-20400-cov-5.487835_pt1 | contig 20400 bp, 30 predicted proteins | sample MGYA00376041_ERZ724508 | MGnify/ENA primary metagenome ERZ724508 (study PRJEB28724, sample SAMN07190887) | wastewater metagenome | isolation source: effluent of sewage treatment plant in Hong Hong | place: USA: Christiansburg, Virginia | collected 2016-03-01 ...
GCGAGAGACTCTCAAGGCTGTTGGCAACCGTCTTTCGGTGATCGACTCTAATAAACGGCGTACAAAATGAAGCTACCGCAGTAATCGAAGAGTTCCCAGCTGGAAGAGTGCTGCCAGCTTCCAGCAATAATCGTAGTCTATTTGATGGTTCGCTCATCAAATACGTGGACACCACAGTCAAAGGGCACAATTTGCTCGTTCTGACGCTCGGAACAACCAACTCCGGAAAGGAAACCGTCATAGTCGGCAGCAAGTCGGAGCCAGGGGTGGCCACGCTGTTCATTGAAAGTCTGTTCTCCTCGTTGGACCTCGCAGTCAGTGCAAAGAGTACTGAGTGTATTACGCAGCTTCCAAGAAGGAGTCGCTGACCTACTCCGTCAGATTTCAATTTTTGGAGGTTGTGGACGAAAAGCTGACTGATCTAATGTCAGCCAAGAAATATTCTCCGATGGAGATTAAGGACGATAAGTGGGAAGGGACAAGAGTAGAAGGAGCCACCTGGACTCCAATTAAAAACTTTTCGATTGCTCGGTAGATTCTCGAAGCTGGCTTCAAAAATAGAATCAACTCGCTCAACTAACTGGCAGAGAACAGTGGAAAATCCTCAGCAGTGCTGATTGTATAGGTTAGTCAGAAGTACTTTGGGGGAGAGAACGTGAGTTCAACCATTGTCAGCAGGGTCGTATTCTGCGAGCTCCAGGAGTTGAGGTTCTCAAGAACAATCAAGAAGAACTGCGGATCAAGGAAGAGCCTCTATCAGTGCGAAGTCTGGTTGGGTTTTGCGTTGTGGCTAAACAGTTAGGGGAGGATATCGAAACTTCTCCTCTTTATTAATGCTCAAAGCTCACGCATTTACTGAAGGACTATCTAGGAGGTAATGCTTTTAGCGCGGCAATCCTTAATGTTGCTAATGGTGACACCGAGGGAAGTATTAAAACACTCAGATTTATCAAAGCTTTATCGCTGGTTCCGCAATATCCAATCTTCAATAATGGGGAGTCAGTGGGACTCCTTCACCGAATTCGACTAGATAAAGCATTGCCCTCAGTGAATGGGGCCACTGATCTCCGACAGTCCGGGCTGGAAACTGAGAAGCAGATTTTGGAGAGTAATTTAGCGAAAATTCGTTCTTAAGACGACTACAAAAGAATATTGGATAAGTACAGCGAGCTGAAAGGGAAGTATGCAGGCAGTATGAAAGCTAAGAATGAAATTCAGCTCGAGCTGATCCGAAGTGAAGAGGAAAAGCTGTAAATCAGCAAGAACATTGTGGAGTTGCAGATTGAGAACACAAGGCTCATGGAGGAACTTCAGGGAAAGGACTATCAGATTGGAAGGAAGATGCTGAAGGCTGAGACTTCTATGATAGAGAAAGAAGTTACCAATACGAAGTATGCTTAAAGGATCAAGGAGCTGGAGGATTCACTTCAGCAAGCAATTGACGCCAAGCGAGACCTGGAGATTGAATTTATTGCTCTGAAGAAGAACTACATCACGCAGCAAAAGGACATTCAGCAGTTGAAAAGTAGCAATGAAGCCCTTGGACTGGATGTGATCAACCTTAACAAGCAGGCCAAACAGCTGGAGGAGCGCACAGGAAGCAGGCTACTGAAGAGCTCTCAGTCAGGTGACTATTTCAAAGAACAATTTGCTCAACTCGAAAAGGAAAAATAGCAGCTGCAAGAGAATGAGGCGTATCTCAAGGCGGAGGTGTAGCGGTACCGGAACCAAGTGGTCAAATACGAGCTGAGTATGAGGGAGGGTAACCCCGACCTACGTGGAAGCTCAAGAAGTAGCCGAAAGGGCAATGACGACTTCAAAAACCTGGAGCTGGAGAACGAAAAGATAGAATTAAATAACAGAGTAAAGCTGCTGAATCGGCGAATCGACGAGCTTCAAGAGATGACTGAGCATTTGAACGAAGATGCAGAGGAACTGCGATAATAAAATAAGAAACTGGCTGAACTGGAGAATAGCAACACGGCTGCATACCGAACGAAGCTCGAAAAGGTCGCAGAGAAAGGTATATCGGCATTTACTTAGATACCTCGATGGCTGTGAACGAGCTCAAACAGTCCTTCAATGCCGTCGAAAAACGAAGCAAGGATAAGGTTCAAGAGCTCACGAAGAAGCTGAATGAGCAGAAGGCGCAGACTCGTAGCTTGTCCGCATACGCTCGAGAACTTAAAGAGCTTGCCATTGAATATGCTCCCAAGGGGGTTCCTCTTCCAATTCCACTTACCAGCAACAAACCCGACTTGGAGGTCTCTTTGGATGCCGGCAGCGAGGTTGAAAAGCTAAGAACAAAAAACAAAAAGTTATAGCAGGAACTGAGCGTAGCAAGGGCTGGAAGTAGGCAGGTATCTGTACTTTCGAACGAGCGGATCACTGAGTAAATCAACTTTCTGAAGACCAGCCGAGCAAAGGAAAGTGTTGGCCAAGCTGAGATGGAGAGTCTTCGAAGTTAAAGAAACGAGTTGCGAGAGGAAAACCGGAAGCTGATGTCGATGTTGAAGGACGGTAACAAGATGGAGTCAGCAACACTATCGAAGGAGAACGAGATGCTTAGACGGGAAATCGATCGACTGAAATAGGCAAAGTAGTCTGTGAGTCCGAACTCGGGAGATCAACGCCTGCAGTACTACGAGAAGCACCTGAAGAAGCTTGAGAAGGAGAGAAGCGAACTCCTGGTAAGATGCACAGTCGCAGAGGAGCAGCTTAAGACATTCCAGGAGCACTATGCTAAGAAAAGATGAGTGCTCAGTCGCAGATCAAGAGTTGAGTACGTTGATAGAGACCACTACAAACTTTGTAAATAACCCGCCAACTATTGACATATAGAATTCGATGTTGTGGTGTTCTCCGTTCAAGTCTAAAAGATTTATCAGTATTGGTAAAATTGAGTCGTTTGCTGTGGGTTGATTAATCTAATAAAACCGTGCACTCGACATGTTGCCACAGCAAGAGACTTTGGTAGTAGCATCATCACAATATCAAATATCAACAGTAGCTTGACTGTTCTCGCCTACAAGCTTAGAGGCATGGGCCATGCTTCTGTCAAACAGACTCTCCGATGCTGTGGTGCGGGAGCTGGTGGAAACCATCAGTCCTGAAGGAGCAAACTTCCCTCGTATGCGAGTTCGCTGCTCAGCAATGTCTTTGCGAGACTTGTATGACACTCGTTTTTCCCAGCACCTCATAGTTCGCTTGAGGAGATACCTCTCCACTTTATCTTGGCGTGTCTCCTCACAATACCGTACTCTGCTCTGGTGCCCAACCCCCCGATAAGAACTTGGTTCCCAGCAGTCGTTATTATTGCATCCCTCCATCCCAGCTTCTGAGTCGCTGCCCAACTAGGAATTTCTTTCCTTAAAACCCCTTCGAGTCAGAGTAAACTCTCGACCGGAAGTCCGTCGGACAGAACGGGATCGGCTTCGAGAAATTCGCCTTGCCTCTAATCGCTTGCTCCTTGGATTTCTTTGTCTAGATTCGCGGTTATCTTCTATATCGGAATTATTCTCTTCAAATTCGTTCTCCTGACAACATTCGATGACAAACTATTCAAATGCCATCTGCGGCTATGCCTCTTCCTGATAGACCAATGCTTCTTCCTGATCGTATCCGATTTACTCCTGACTTATCATTTTTGAGGGTTCGCTTGCAGGATTTTCCTTATTGACCGCCCTCCCCCGGCTACATACCCTTTCATGTGCCTAATTGGAAGACTCTTCGGCAACGACTGAGTAGCAATTGTCGCTATCGTAGTTGGTATTGTGAAGGGGCTGACTTTCTGAACAGATGAAGTCCTCAACATCAAGATAGCCGTCGTTCTCCATACGGATCTGCATCTGTGAGATAAACTATTTTAAAAAATATAATGTTGTATTGACCAGAAGCATTTATCCGGTGCTTACCGATAATTAACGGCGATTGTGGTTCTGGGCACGATAGTCTTCGAGCATGACGACTGAAGTTGTCCATTTACATTCCGGATTCGGCCCTCAGAGAGCTGTGCTGCTTAGATAAACGTAGTGTCATATTCGAGACTATTGACGGCGATTATTCTGTTTTTTCAACCTCCTTTGGCATCCCTATGCGGTTTGCGACAAAATTGGAAGCCACCGGTGAGTTAGCACTGGTGCTCCCAACCGAACGACTAAGTCTGTGGATGTCTCTAAGGATCTTTGACCTTTAGCAAGCGAACCTGATGAAAATAAACGCAAATCTTTCTATGTATTATTGTGCTAAGCGTGACAAGTTAACTGTGAAGTGCTTCAGCTCGCCTCCTACCAATGTGCACTACCTGATTCCTCCGATAGATGAAAGCTACTCCTGTTGAGAAAAAATGTATCGTACCAACCAAGGAGCACATATCCTGACAACCTCTTCGGTCTTGTCCTCCTTTAAACTGCGCTTTTTGCGTTTTTTCCAGCCCTTATACTTTTCGTGATCAATGCATATTGTCGAAACCAATAGCATTGCTTGCCACTTGCATTGAGGGTTTGTAATTGATGTTCAGTTGATCCTCTTGCTTTCACTGTGAGCAGTCCTCTTTCATATGTCTTTGTCGGGTTAATTTGATTGAATCGTTGACACATATTTTTCTGAGCGCACACAAACAGCCAAGCCTTTCATCGAACAACCTATTGATGTAAGGCATAAAAATGGCCAAGGAGGTAGTTATACTGACTTCATCAAGTTAGCAAGAGAGATCCAAGCAGCATCATTGCGGCAAAGATGCCTCGTCCAGTATCCCGAGCACTTTGCGAGCCAATTCAGAGCCGTAACATGCTTATATTCCCATGTGCCTCATCAAGTGCACGTACAGCCGGTTTTGATGCACAAGCTTAAGCAACCGAATGGGTGTGCCTTCGATAAGTTTCGATAGATCGTGCTCCAGAGCAAGTAAGTAACTCTCAGCAATGAACCGGCAGCTGTTGTAGTTGGGGATGTACAATTTACTTTTCACTTGGCGCTGCGCTACGTCGTAGCATTCGATGCAGCAAATACACTCCGAAGGAACTTCCCCATAAATGCACTCGTTTGGTGAAGGTACTTCCCCACTAATTTGGGTCAGCAGGTATATCTGAGGGTGGTGAGAGTCTATTTCTAATACTTGGATCAGGCGGTTCGGAGACACTGAAATCGGATCGCTTAGAAACACGGTGTCCTCTTCAATTTGTAAAGTGTAGCAAACAGTCTCCATTCCCTCAAGGCGGTTTCCCAGAATGAGGTAGCTCTTGTCCGAGATGGGGCAAATCTGCATTACCAAAATTTTGAGGTCAGCCTCGCAGTCCACTGTCTGTTCGTTTCCCTCATCGGCAGTGTTCATTACTGAAAACTTGAACGTCTCCTATTGGTTCAACCGCTTGGACTGCTGGAATTTTACGACCCTGCTGTCCTCGAAGAAGTCGAATAGCACGAGTGTAGAATTGCCGAGATCGACGATCCGCGTCCAATTGTCGCCGCCAGTGTACACGAAGAGCCTTCTGCTGTTGCTCGAGTGGGTGCTAAGCATCAGGCAACCCTGTTTGGTCTTCTTAATCTTATCGACGCATTTGAAGCCGGTCATCGGCAGCTTCCTCATGCTGCAACCGCTCGTGTACTCCAAAATGCAGAGGCTGTCGTCAACCACGCAGGCTATTTCGCCGTTGTGGAGGGTCTTGACTGCTATGGGGCATGCCTTCACGGACCCTCGATGAGTGGCGGCAGACTCCTCGAAGTTCCAGGCTGCGAAGTTGCCTACGCAGTCGAATGCGATGAGTGAGTGCATGTCGATGAGGTCCCACTCCTTGATGGAGCCTTGCAAGAGGTTTTTTGGGAGCTGGTGCAGCTGCGAGTGTATATAGAACCGCGACATTGAATATCATCTTTGGTCTCTCGTATCGCACGGCTATCGACTCGATTAGCAAAAGCTCAACGTACTCAAGTAATGTAACGAGCCGGGTCTATGGACACAGGAAGTTTTAAGTACAACACTGGGATATAACAGACAAACAGTGGCATCATTGGCAAGCTTTATAAGCAATGGCTTCATATCCTCTGATATTAATTGAATATCTTTTATTTTTGCGAGTATGGCAAAGACCCCAGCTATGCTTTTACTGCTCCTGCTTCTCGTGTGCCAGTTGTCAGGCATGAGACTTACGCACTATGCCATCAAGAAATGTGACAGCAACAATAGACCAACGGTGTGCCCAAGGATCTGGTTGCCAGTCTGCGCCAAGCTCAAGGATGGAACAAAGAAGGTAATCACCAGCTCTTGCGAGGCTTGCCGAGATGTAAATGTTGTTGAATACGACGACAGCTACAGCTCCGGCTTCAGCACCGGCAAATGTTGATGAGTCATTCACAATCGAGAATAGTCTTACATATTATCGCAGATGGATGGCTGAACAGTAGTGTGCCTCCATCGAAGGAATATCGCAAGTATTGAAACTAAAGATTTTTCTGTTCAATTTCTATACTCGATTTCCCGTATAACAAGGTGGGAAAGCTTATCCCTAAGAATCTTTTGTGAGAGGCATGACAGCTTAACTTTCCGATTTTCTGGTCCAACTTTTTCGGCTCCGGAAAATTCGGCGGCCCCAGAATTCACAGCTTCGTAACAAAAAAGGAGAGGCGACGAAAAGGTGCATGAGGAAGGTCTGGCATAACGGCGAGCCTGTAGCATGCTATATTCCTTTCTCAAGAGGCAAATTATGTATGTATGTGTCAAGAGGCCCATGCCCCGAGGTTCTTCGTTCGATCATCTCCCGTCAGTCCCTGCACCCGCCCCTCCGCGACTGCTCCGGCCCTTTGATGCTTGACGTTGGCTTGTTCCTGCCGTCCTTGCTGGTCTTCCGAGTCTCCTGGTCCCTACAACTTTAATGAGCAGACACAGTTCCTTCATTTCGTTCAGTCTTCGCTTCGTCCGCAGTCTGCTTTGTTTCTTTTGGCTGTCACATAGCATTCTGGGCAAATCGATGTTCACTGTTTGATTCTCCCTGAGGTGCGTTGTCATCACGCATTCCATGGTGTGTTCTTTGCACCTGCTCCCATAGATCAGTTTGAGTGTTGGACTTAGTTTAGTGCTTGGACTCTCTTGGTCACCTGCGGTGGGGCTTGACCATTTGAGGCTCCGCCCATCCTTTGTTGTAGGCTCCTTCTGACCTTTTTGTGGCTCATAGTTGCTCTAGCTTTGATGTCGCCGACTATCAGCTCCAAACGTAGTCGGATACTCCGTCATAGGCGATCCCTTTCTTTGAGTTTACGTTTTCCATCATCTTAACTACATCTTACTGGTTTATTCGGAGGAGCGGGAAGGTCCCACCCAGGGCGTCCGGGACCGCGTTGTGTATTGCCGCACAATTCCTGTTCTCGTCCCAATCAACTCTCTGGTATAAACATAGGCTATCCCTCTGGTTTCACTGGTGAGTATGTTGAGCACTCTCTTCAATATGAGCTTACCGAATAATTCTGAATATTAGTTACCTTTAGCTCGACTGTTCTCGCCTACAAGCTTAGAGGCATGGGCCATGCTTCTGTCAAACAGACTCTCCGATGCTGTGGTGCGGGAGCTGGTGGAAACCATCAGTCCTGAAGGAGCAAACTTCCCTCGTATGCGGGTTCGCTGCTCAGCAATGTCTTTGCGAGACTTGTATGATACTCGTTTTTCCCAGCACCTCATCGTTCGTATTGTGAGGAAGCTAACTTCTGAATAATAAAGTTCTCAACGTCAGGAGAGGCGCCGTTCTTCAATCTGCATAAATTAGCATCAGAGTTCGAAAATTCAAAGCCTCAACCAAGTATGACATCATTCGCAGACTTTATAAGCAAGGCTTCATACCCTCCGATATTAATTTAATATCTCTTCACAGAGTATGGCAAAGACTCCAGCGATGCTTTTACTGCTCATACTACTCGTGTGCCAGCTGTCAGGCATGAAGCTTACGCATTTCGCCATCAAGCAATGCGACGATAAGAAGAGACCAGTGGTTTGCCCGAAGATTTGGGCTCCAGTCTGCGCCAAGTTCAAGGACGGAAAAAAGCAGAAGATGGGTAGTCCTTGCGGAGCTTGCCAAGATGTAAATGTTGTTGAATACGACGAATCCGGCAAATGTTGATGATTCATTCATTCAAAATCGAGAAGCATTCAATGCATTTTTTGTGGATGGGTTAATAACAGGACACCTTCGTCGAAGAAATGTTGTGGGGTGCTGAAAGGAAATATTTTCTATCTACCTATCAAAAGGAAAGATTCTAATATTTAGTATGCAAAACCCGTTCTGCCGAGGAACGGAAGGCACCGTTTCCATGAGTCTCAGCGAAAAACTCCACTGAACCGGTTATCCGACCACTTAGCCAGGGCACAAATCGATTACGCTCAACCACGACGATTTATATTATTGGAACGAGATCTGGTTTCAAGATAGATCTAGATACAAAGGACTATGCCGACCGCATAATTCCATTCTCAATAGATTCACCGTCAAGGAAAGATTCAATCGGAAAGATGAACCAGCCAGAGCAAACAAAGAAAAAACCTACCCAAATTCAATGTCCAGCCATACCAATCATCGGCAAGAGAAAGAACAACGCTTGTTTATCGTCAGCACTGGAACAAGGATCTCTTGCCTGCGAGTATGCTTTACTTTTGCAAATATGAAACGTCGCATGGTCACTACCAATATTGTTTGGCTGTCCCAAACAATCAGATGAAATCCAACTAGAAGTTGCCTTATAGGATCTCATGCAGACCTCCAGCACGCAGAGTTTATTACGAGCTCTCAGCAAAAAAAGCATCATCAAGGTCATTGACTGTCTCATTCGTCAAATGTACAGGGACCAAACGAAACACAAGGCAACTGAATAGTGCAATCCAGGGTTAGTCTATCCGCAAAGCCAGACGATATTTCCAGGTAGTGAAATCTCATGGAATAATTATACCCTGGGTGTTTGATGGACTTGACGGCACGAGAGTGAATGATATTTTCAGTAAATGCATGCCGAGCTATATAAAAATATTTCGCAATGAGCGAGAGCAACCAATGGATTAGGGACTACTACAACGCATACTATCTAAGCGCAGCAGTGGAACACATCAACATGAGAAGGCTGGTGAGAAGAACCAAGTCGTCAGTGTTCAATAAGCAAGCTAAACCAAAGAGCAAGCAAGAACGTCATACTTGTACCTTCAACGAGATCCAAAAGGAAATCGCTAACGTTCGGAAGATGCTATCCAACCGACTGGAAAACGAAAGTTGCTCGGTTGAATCGTTGCAGAAGCCAAATAGACGCACACAAACCAGCTTATACTGACTCCTTGTTTATTATTCTGTCTATCGCCAGCAGTTTGGGTGGTTTGGGAGCTGGTCTACGAAGAGGGCAAGATGCATCCCAGTAGTGGGGAGCCGATGCACTGGCACAGTCGAGCAGGGTAGTGTGGCCCCAGCGATACCAGGAAACTCACTTTTGTCAATATTCTAAAGTGAATTTCGTTGTTATCTCACGTGATATGGGTTGATGGAACAAACCCAGCATGTATTATAAATACAAGTTGATTCGCACTCAAAATGGAGAGTAGTGTAAGGTGCCTCTTACGAAGATCGTCAAAACCAAGGGCAAGAAGTTCGTTGAGGAATACGAATTCAAGGACAGATGCGAAAAGGCTATGAAGCAAAGGCAGAAGTACTCCTCTCAAAAATGTAGTAAACCAAACAATGTACCACTCATCATCGAGAAGCATCCCAAGTCGTTATTGCCGGAGTTGGAGAAGAACAGGTAATGAAAACCTCATGCAGGTTCAGTTGTGACGAGAAGAGCCGCTTTATCTTCCTACACAAGCTCATCGAAGACATGATAGTAAAGGCAATCGAATCTAAGACGCCTGGGAAGGGCCTGAAGAAGGATGGCAAGTCATCATTCTTCCTCTACGTCAACAACACTATCCCCCATTCCGAGCATGTTCTCTCAGAGATATACGAAAAGCATAAGGCCCAGGACGGCTTCCTGTATATCACCTACGGTGAGATGGAGAAATTCTGACGGTCCGCAATGATCCTACGTTTCTTGTAGTTGCACTTGACAACGAACTGTGTTAAAATACTATACTCCATGTGCATCACTGCTTCTTCGGCGAGTTTGGGTTGATTATATTTCGCACCTCGATAGGAGAGTAAACGTTCGTGAAGCTCATGTTCAGGTTGATTGCTGATGGAGGTCTGCTTGGTGGTTCTTCGCTGTCTATCGTCCCTCGCTTCTTCGTTTCTATCAGCAAGCCAATCCTTTCCTGCAGCATGTAGATGTAGTTCAGGAGGTTACGGCAGCCCAGTCCCATTATCTTTGGCTTTTCGACTTCCTTCTTTTTGTTCTTGCGAATCAGCAGCACGGTATATTCGTCATTTTGAAAAACGACTTCTCCTGGCAAATGATCTTATCGAGTCATCTCTGAGAGCAACCTGGTTGCCAACTTGTCATGTTCCTTCTTTTTCTGGAACAGTTCTGCTTTGACTTCGGACAGCTCCTGCCTGGTAACATCCAGTTCGTTCTCCAACTGTGACATCATCGGGTTATTGGAGTCGATATCGGGGATGATGATCTTGTTCTTGTTGAAGATTTCGAGGATTTTTTTCTAACGCTATCGCTATAGCCTCATTTGACTGGTGAGTTGTGCCATCTTCTCACCAATTCTGTCTACTGTAGACCGCAGATCCCTCGGAGGTGCCTCCGGACTCTTTATTGAGATTGGTTTCGGCAGCACAATTCTTCGAAGCTGTTTTCGAAGGGACATTTCAACTGCTTCTTCGTTGGACTCGCTTATCTTAGAACTTGCGACCGAATGAGCAGTCATTTCCGATTGTTTGGTGGTCTCCGAACGAATACTTATGCTTCGATCGAATTTCTTCATCGGGTTCTCCTTAGCAGGATGGACTGGAGTTGCCTCACTGGTGGTGGACTTGTGGCATGTCTCGTTAAACTCCTGCTTGAAATTGTGTTCGAAGTCGATCATGTCGGACACGAGCTCGCGAATACGAGCGAGTATGGCATCAAACTCAAGTTATTTTCGCTTGCGGAGCGTGTCCAGTTTAGCCTGCTTAGTTTCATCAAGGCTGTTCTGCGCCTGGTTGAGCCACGAGAGCACTCCACCAACGTTGACCTTGACGCCCATCTTGCTGAAGTTGAGGTACTTTGTGATTGCTTTTCTACACTGCTTCAAAAGCTCAGTACCTGAGCGAAGAACTCTTTGCTTACGCTGTAGACAAGGTTGTAGTTGGAATTGAATGTTTAGAAGTCCACCTCGGTGTCTGCTTACTGAGTGTCGGACTCGTTGTCGCTCTGCACCGGTGTGTATTGCTTCTTAAACATTATTTATAAAAGTGGGTGAGGCACCACTGCAGACATCACTCGCACATCACTCACAAAACGGAGAATATTGATGACTCTGCTGAATTGGAACTTCGTAGCAAATGAATACATTATCGAGGGGCCTCAGCATACAGCCGCGGTTGGTAGAGTTTTAATGCCCCAGCCATTTCTATTTGTGGTATGTTAGACTTTGCTGACAATCGATTATTTGAAGCACCAACGGTTATAGATTCAAGAGAGACATCCTTGAACCTTTTTATTTAGTAGCAGCCATTTCTTTCTTTATTCTCGTTCGACGGAAGAATGCAGCAAATCGAGAATGAATGGAACGATCAGACAGCGACTTCATGCACGACCCCGTTAATAACGCACATGCCCTTGCACCCGTCGATCACGTTACCGATCAGGTTGGCGATTCGGTCGAACCTTTCGTATGGAAGTTCATGCCTCACGAGTATCTTTGAGGTCAAAGATTCCAGTGAATCCCCATTGAATACTTCCAGCTGGAACGTATCGTTGTGCAACTTGATGTCCATGCTGAGCAGAGGCACCCTTTATGGGTAGCTATGCTATTTCCCATCGCATGCACTTGACCTGACTATAGTGCTGCCATTGCTGCGCTTGCACGAAATTGAGTTGGATGTGCTGCCCTTTCGCTTGCAATCCCTCACGAATGATGTCCAGTTGGTGTTCTCCGGGTAGCCTCGGTTTTTAAATGTCTGATCAATCAAACGCATTTACCTGCCTTCCTTCATCCTTTCGACCAGTTTCGATTCATTACGGATCGAGAGCTTAATGGACTTGCCACCGTTGTATTTGGTGGACGCTGGCTTGAAAGTACATTCTTTGAGCTGGGCGATCTCAATCTCCTCGATAGTTGGCCTTTTGGTGTTCTTCTTTTCCAGCTTTGTTTACTTGCTTTTATCGTAGAGCTTCAGGCAACGATCCTTGCTGTTGCTGTCGACATGCGAACTCTCCGTCTTTGCCGTATCTATTGGCCTGTTGATCTTGGGATGGAAGGTACAGCTGCTTTGCTCAATATTTTCTTTCTCCTTGATTCGGATATTAATCTTCTCTTCCTTGACCTTTTTATCAAGCATCAACAGCTCAGCTAAGTCTATAGACTCTTGGTTGGAGGGTCGGATTTCGCAATACTGCTGCACTTCCCGCAAAATTTTATTTCTCTTGGCGTGAGCAATATTCCTGGAGTAGCTGAGAATCTGAGGACGGAACAAGGGCTGCTCTTACTCTTCGACCTTTTTGTACTTGACCTCCTCACTCGAAATTTTGTTGTAGTACAGCTTCCCGAAGATCTTACGAAGCTGCTTCCTTTCAGATTCGTTTGTATGCCACTTATCGTCTGTATCCAGGTTCCCCACTTCAATCACAACCAATGGCTTTTCTGAAGTTTATTCAGGCTCGTGAGGCAAGCCTGATGCTGCATTGCACTAGTCGAAGGCAGTCGAGTTACGAGGGTGGCAGTTTGGGTTGATTCCACAAACCACGAGCATAAACATAAATAAGTTCTAGTGGTTAACTCCTCGTCTGCCGGTCGGAGTCAGCATGTGCCTCACAGTTGAAATGATAGCTTAGTCCTCCTTGGTGATCAAAGTAGGAAGGAAACCCAACATACAAAATAGTTTGCCAATCTGCTCCTCCTTCAGGAGTTTTGGAGCTGTTGTATCCAGCAAAGCCTTTTGGTAGTGTCGGAGCAAAGAGCGATAGGCAAACTCATCTGTCTTAGCTCCCATCTGATTGAAATGTTCGAGTCCAAAGAGTTCAGAACTTGACCTCTGCATTCTTCTGACTTTCAGATCATCTTTGCTGGAGGCTCGACTCAGTTGCTTTTTGGCATCGCACAAAGACTTTCTGGAGTGGAACTCAGCATTGGTGCTCAGCAGTTTGGCGTCGATGCTTGAAGTGGGGTTGTCGTTATGTTTTGTGGTATCTGGTTTGCTGCGGGCTTTGGTGAGTTCGTCTGCGAGACTCACTCGCATCTTGTACTTACAGTCCCCGGTAGTAGGCATCCTCTCCAATTCGACTATGTCCCTGGACACAGATTTTTTCATTGAAGTTAAAATTCAGATCGATAACTTAACCGCTATGCCACACAAGGAAAGCAGGGAACTCACGATCCATTGTTATGAGTTATCGGTAATACTCAAATATTGCAAAGAAGTGGTAAACTGTCACCTTTGGCCCATGGATTTGATTTTCCGCATCCCTAAATTTACTGGGGGGAGTTCGATCTCGGCTCCATTTATATTGTCATTCGTCTGTTCATGACCACGCTACGAGAGACTGCCTCCGTACGGGAAATGGTCTTCATTGATCTCCGATCTGATCTCTAAATGCACGTCATTTAAGTCCTCTACCTGCATCGGGTTTATCACCTGTTCTCGCTCCTTCTATACTTTGAGCATTGCCGCTACATCTGGATCAAGGTTTTCAAGGATACGCCGGCTTACCTGATCCTCTCGATTAGCAAGAAACTTATAAGAGAGCGATAGCTGCCTTATGTCCCGTTGGACTCGATCCTTATCTACTTCTGGCGGCTTCAGATGTTACTTGAGAATGTTCTTGAGGATATCATGAGTGTTTGGGGGTGGGTTAGGCTTCTGCATTGCAGCGTTAGCAGCAAATTGAAACTTGTATTTACTCCGTTCTCGTGCTACCTCACATATATTCTCCCTCGAGTAAATGTGCAAGAGATTCCTTTGATGCTCATCTAGAAGACTCTTCGACATTCGGTCATAGTAGGTAAACTTCTGCAGAATCTTCCCGATATCGATTTGTTTGCGTACTTATCGAATAGCCTCGTAGTATGGTTGGAATAGCCTGTCTTAAAGGCACCGACAACTTTCAAGGCCTGATATGGTAGAAACCCAATAAATACGATGAAGTTGAACCGATCGACGGAGTGCTTCAGGGACTCCTCTTTTTCCTCGCGCTTACTAATGGTGCTTTTGCGTTTCAGTCCCGGTTGCTCCTCATTACTTACTACTTCAACATCTTCCTAGCTTGTCTTCTTATAGGTGAACATGTTCGTAGCCAGGCTAAGCTCATAGCAGCACAGGTTGTAGTAGTATAGAGGCAAGGCTAGTACAATGGTAATGAGGCCAAAGAGCCCACCAATGTAGGACAAGAATGTGTCATACTTCTCGTAACTGCGAGTTATGGTTCGACTTTTAGGAGACTTGCGGATAAAGATAGAGGCATACTCTACGTTCGGTGCGTCAAAGATGCTATAGGCGCGAATCTCTGGATTGAGATAGGTGGTAATTCCACTGTTGACCCGAATGTCCTATTTGGGTGTTAAACTGTAGTCGGTATTGATAGTGTAACCCTCAAAGAACAGGTTGCTTGTACTACCGAGCGTCAAGCTGAACTGGAGGTATACACTGTCATCGAGAGTTATGGAAGTTGGTTCCATGGACTCCGGGTTCAACACTGTCTTGGTGTAATAGAACACAACCTTAAATGTTTTGTAACTGGTGATGTGTGCTTGAATCTCCGCATCGGTGGCACAATTACTTCCTGTGCACTTACTAACCCCAATTTTCATAAGTTTGAATGTTCGAGAGCTAAACTTCCCTTGGAGGTCGATGGTTTGATTAACAACAGGGCACAGCCACTGCGCCAGCCCAAGGCTTTGATAACGTTGTGAAAACTCATCTCCGTAACTGTTCCACTGTTCGTAAGTGCAGGACTGCATACTGATGTCGTGGGTGCTCTTATTGTTGTCCTGATAACTCCATTGCGTGATGTTTATGTCAAAGTACTTCTTGCCACCTGTCATGTTCATGCCTTCAAGCTACGTTGGCACATGTTGTTACTCCGACGACGAACATGAACTCAGAAGTGTTGATGGAGTAGGGTGTTGGGTCCATATCCTCAATGAAGGCGGTCTCGATGGCGACGTTCTCTCTATTAGCACATTGCAAGAATCGGCTGGAGAACACCACAATGAAGAATACGACGAGAGTGATCGACAGCACTGCTGAAGTCAGAGTCTTGAACTGGGTCTCGTTCTTGTAGCGCAGCAGGATGTTCGGAGCAAACAGGTCACATTCCTCGACGTACTCAAGAAAGGTGGAGAAACAGCGGCGAAACCGACTGGCAACCATTCTAAATTAACAATTAATCAGGAAGGCAACACATAATGTTCGGTCCTAAATTTAGAAAGTTTCTGCCAGCGCAGATGCAAGTTGCATGAAAGCTCCCTGCACAGCTCCAGTTCCTGTTTTTGTTTCTCAATTAGCTGCAATATTGCAGTTCGTAGTTTGCTGTTATCGACCTGAGTTGCAGCCAACAGCTACTCCAGGTACGCTGTCGACTCTTGGAACTGTCTGCATAACTGATACGATACCCAATGATAATGGAACGTCGACAGAACTTTACTTCTTCCTTCATTAGCTCATCCATCGAAATTCTGAGGGTCTCTGTCGTTTTTGATATTCGGAGCTCGATGGAGTGGTTGCTGAGTCAATTCGATAGAACCTGTCGAGTATCTGTGGGATGCGAGCCTCGGCGCAATGTTTTTGGGTGAGGATTTCTTCGAGTCGGGTCGCAACCTCTAAGCATTGTGCCCGACCGTCTGTAACTAACTTCTGAAACTCTCGAACCTTCAGATGATGGTTGTCTTCTTCTTTGAAAAGTGTATCGTACTGGCTTGATGCTCCAGAAATCTGTCCTTGGGTAGTAGCGAGCATATTTGATAGATTGGTATTAGCCGTCTCAAAAACGGACAGTTTTCCTTCGAGTTCCCTTCCAATGAACTCTGATCTATTGAGCGACTGGAGAGTAAGCTCATTCTTCTCCACAATATATTGTGCTGCCTTCATTACCCCCTAGGTTTAGCTTCGTTGTTTGTCCACAGTAATGCCCAACTCTTTCATTTGGTTGATTTTGCTTGCTATGCTGCGGCTCAACCCAATAATGCCGTCACCGCACCTGTTACTGGCTACGCGCAACTACGATGACTCCCCATTGAGTTGCTGTTCAACCTTCCTCAGTTCCTATAGTTTGCGCTTGCTCGAATCAAGCTACTGTATGAGCAGGCTGATGTTTGCCTCCCTTGCAATCTTTTCTTTGCGATTGTGCTGTTGCTGCTATGCGATTTACTGGTTGACGGTTGTGATTTGCTATCTCAGCATATCGGTGTGTGTGGGTAGCAGCAACTCGTCACGGCTATACTGCTCTCTAAACATAATCTGATATGGTGCACTATTCTAAACATCCCCCAGCTCTACATCCACATAATGGCAGACCGAAGGGACAATGGCAGCTGCATTTTAATAGCCCTTGGAATGTTAAAAATTAACTGGCTCGGACTGCTCTGAGCGTTGTTCAATGTTTCCTGCCCTGGATAGTGGTCGTTGCATTTGCCTATTGTCCTCCTGCAGCATCTTAAGCAGATTTCTTTGCGGTCGGCTATCAATCCGGCTGGAACCCTCTGTCGTTAAGCCTTATACTTATAAACCAAACAATGCAGGTTTAAATTCGGTTGGCGGATAGCGGCCGCTCCTCCAAGCTATCACGATGCGAAACGTAAGCAGTCGGTTACGCAGAGTCGCCGAAGTGCAGTAGCACATTCAAAGGACCTTTCAGATAGATCCCGAGGACCAGTTGCTCATTACGAAGTTTGGCATGCAACTCCAACCAAATGAGCGGCTGGACGCTTCAAACGACCAGCTCAGAGGCACATATGTTTCCGACAGTGAGACAACTAAATTCATCCAGGTTCCCTGCATCTATGTCTTCAACGAGAAGACCATCCGATCATCGGAGGCAACCAGAAGCTTGTCTGAAGAAGAGTTAGTTCAGAATCTCAATCAAAAATACGCCAATATTGCAAGTCTACGAAACCGGAGCGAGCACCGACCACTGACGGAGATCAGATCCAAGGAATAAATAGCAAGGCTGCAAACGGTCAGCGAGGATATTCCTTTGTACGCTAACACCCTGCTCGAGCACCATGAGGAAGTTCTGTCACTAGCACACCGTTTTTCGATGATCAGGAGCAATAACGAGGAGATCTCGAGCATGTGCTAAAATCAGAGCAAAGCCTGTAACCTTCTGTTCAAGTGCGTTGGACACCGCAGCGATAATATGTCAAGTTGGAAGAAAGCATTGGTTGTCAATCTCGAAGCATTAGCCGAACGGTTCGAAACGAAGTGCAGATCGGTGGACGAATTACACAAGCAACCGATTCCAGACAAGCTGGAGTGCCAAAGAACGCACTCTATCAACGCAAGCGTGTTTGATTTGTGTTTTGACTAGCAGAAGCACGCCGAGACAGTCAAGCGAATCAACAGCAACATTAACTCAGTACGCAGAAGACTCGACACCATGGAGAAGGAAGTGGAAGGTTTGTCGAGTCGGAACAAGACCAACCGTATGTACGAGGAACGGAAGAGCATGGGAAATAGGTACAAAGTCAACACCAACGAAAGTATTCAGACGGCGGAGCACATGAAGATCATGCAATTGGAAGTGGACATGATATGTAAAACAGCAGGCGACAAGTACCAGATGCTGCTGGAAGCCATCAAATGTTTCCTGCGTTTGTCTGATGACAAGAATGCCGGTGAGCTGCATTCCATGATCAAGCTTAGCGCAGAAGAAAAACAGTTCACCGAAACTCGCAATATTCTGCTCGAAAGAATTCAGTCGCTGACAACCATCTACATATCCTTCAACAAACAGCAGCGCTTGAACGAAGGATTCTTAAAGGAGACCTACAAGTCATGCAACCGCCACCAAGTTTCAATCGAAAATGTCGAGGCAGAGCTCAAGAAGATGGACAAGGAGCTGCATTCCGTCAACAAAGATCTTTAAAGCATTCATTTCGGGAAGGAAGTCACCGATGCTTTGGCTCTTTCCATGAAAGAAGTTGGTCGTAGGAGGCAGTTTGTGGCTAAGCTCGAAGATGTATATAACTCTATGAGCCAACTCTTGGAATAGGAACAGGAGCGAAGGAAAAAATACATTTCACATCGTAAAAAGAGCAAGGTCGAAGAGGTTATAACTATACTTAATTCCCACTCCATGCCAACAGTAGTGCTTGATCTCGGCAATGATAAGCGGCTACCTAAGCTCGACATTGGGCAAACTGATGAGGAATCCGATAGGACATCAAGGAGGGAGGCAGATTTAAAAAGAGAAATTTCAAAACTCAAGTAGAAGTTGCAACGCTTTGAGAAATCAAATGAAGCCTAGGGTATCAACCGGGCTTTGGAGGAGATAAGCCAACTGACCGCAGATATTAACAACTACAAGCGAATGAAGGAGAATATCAGCAACAACCCAGAGAACGGTCTCGTCGACACAAAGCTGAGTAATATGGAGGGAATCCTCACAAAAACAACGAAGATTTGCCACCAACTTTACTCCAAAAAACTGAAGGAGGAGATGAGAAAGAATTCGGAACGTCAGCAGCAGCTCAACGATGAAATTTCACGTCTAAACGGGATCGTGTGTGACTTTGACGCAGACAATCGTAAGCTTAAAGAAGAAGTGAGGGATCTGAGAGTGCGGTTGGAGTGTGATGTTAAGGAACGCGATGCTATTGAAGGGAAGAAGCGCAGCAAAGTAGAGTCTGCAGATATGTCTCGGACAAAAGATGATCAACTGAAAGGCGCGATATCTGAAATCGGGCGATACAAGGAGGAGGTGATAAAGCGAGACGAATAGATAAAGGATCTCCAGCGTAACGTAAAATCGCTCGTTGACAACAAAAAACTGCTTGACTCGGAAGTGGCAATGCTACAAGGCGATAAGAAACATCTTGAGGAAGAGATTGCGAGAAGCAAGGGTCGCATTGAATCTTTAGAGACGAACCTAAAGCTTCTTCGAGAAGAGCAAAAGCTGCTTGAGAGGAAACTTCACTCCTCGGATGAGGAGAAGCTACGGATACTGGCCGAATTGAGATAACACCTTCACGCTAGCAGCAGAGTACCTACAGAGGAACCTGCGAGTGCAGACAAACTGCAGATCCTCGAGGAAGAGAATCTCCATATCCGTGAGATAAATGAGCAGTTAGAAATCGAGTTCAAGTGTAAGGAGGGATCGCTTTTGGACCGGCTTCAGATCGAATTCGATAAACTCCAAGCAGCCGAGCAAAGAATAGTCGAATTGTCCTCGAACATACGCTTGTTAGAGGAGAAACTGTCAAGCCAGAACGAGATGAACACTGAGCTGAAGATGATGCTGGGCGATAAGTAGATTCAACTCATCGTCAAGGACGAGCTCATCAACAAGCTCCAGTCGTAAAAGTAAGACGAAGAGGAATAACAGGAAATCTAGCTCGCACCAGAAAGAATGGAACTAATGCGGCTCAGAGAGGAGAACAGCATCCTCAGGTCGGACCTGGAAAATGTTGAAAACGAGCTCAACCTTATTGTTATGAAGGAAACATTTGAAGTTGAGACGCAAACTCGGGAGAACCCAACACATTAAGACGATGGGTTCGTCGATATTGGCCCGGTGGAACGTGGTAAGCGTATGTTGTTTATCCCCTACTCCACAGGGATCTACCTCCCACTTGCCATGTCAGACAGCCATAAGACCCAGTATTGCCTCTCAAACACTACTGTCATGTCCTACCGTAGCAACTACTTTCTTGACATGGGTTCTCTCGAGGGAAAGACCCGAGACTTCCTCAAGTATGCTATTATTAACTCAGTTAATGCTCGCTGGTAATGATCTCAAAGGTGGACAACATAAGGGAACGAGTGACCACTCACGATGACAACCCCTTCGGTTTGAAGGTCAACGAACCTTACTTCCTCGTGGAGGTTGAGCGCCCCGAATTCATTGTGGGCTTTGAAGACGAAGACGTATCCCTTAAGAACTACGCGTATATTTGACGCATTGCTTGTGCATCTGCTATTGGTTGAATTCTATCATGCTTCGAGGCTCTGCTGCACCTCCTCGAGCATCTCCTTGTTATCAAAGTTGGTCCCGCACTCGGCAAAGATCCGCTTGAACAGCCTTTCGAGCAGTAGCTAGTAGATATAGTCTGCAACCTTAACCTGGACACTTGTCCACGCA
>ERZ724508.834-NODE-834-length-20311-cov-263.808748_pt1 | contig 20311 bp, 20 predicted proteins | sample MGYA00376041_ERZ724508 | MGnify/ENA primary metagenome ERZ724508 (study PRJEB28724, sample SAMN07190887) | wastewater metagenome | isolation source: effluent of sewage treatment plant in Hong Hong | place: USA: Christiansburg, Virginia | collected 2016-03-01 ...
ACTTTGAAGTTATCCGTCACAACCCAGTCCAACTTTCAAGTTAATTGAGTATATAAAACACTTGCCAATATTCATCATATAAATAATCTACTTGATTCTTATCGGTATAAAATTTAAATTTATTTACTTCTGCTTTAAAGATATTTAACTCTGACTTATCAAAACCAATTTGTTCTAATATATATCCAAAAAGCTGATAGAATGGGTAGATAAAACCAAACTGTTCAATAACTATAAATATACGTCTTAGATCTAATTGTAATTTTAGTGGCTTAAAGAGCTGTATCACCATTAGTGAGCTCTTAAAATATTGCATATTAACTACTATTTCAACAAAAGCTCGATTTATTGATGAAACCATGTAATCATTAAATTTAATCACCTCAACAAGTGCGGTGTGTTTTGGCGAAAGAAGTATAATGTAATTATCTTCAAATTCTCCATAATTTTTGGTCATTCTATATGGTTTTTTATATGCCTCATCTATTGATTCTTGAGTTAATTCAGTTTTTTCAACACATTTAGGTGTTAATTCAGATGATACAAAAACATAATTATTTCTTACGTCTAAATAACCTTGCAAGTTGAGAGCTGTCGTCATTGAAAAAAAAGATTTTGGTTTTAATGAGTTTGCAAGTTGATAGACGTCAACATGTTTTTGCATAGAATAGCGCTCGATAACCCTATCGTTTAACTTTAAGATATGCACAATTAGGCCAATATCAATAAAAAATTCATATATTGCGCTAAAACTTTTAGATTGAGGAATTAATTTTTTAGTTTTCAAATCCTCAACAAGCATATGTAATTCACTATGTTTAAGTACATGTTTTTGTTTTAATCGTTCTACAATTAAATCTTTGTTTTTTACCAATAAACTTTGTCTCATTTATATTCTCTATTACTGCTAAAGTACAAGTACTTTAGCATATTATTTTAAACTTGTCAATATCATATTGACTTTTTCATTAAAATTTGTTATAATCAAGTATATATACTTGATTAAAGCTGATCTAAAATGAAAGTGCATGTTGTTTCAAAAAATAGATATATTGGTATTGTCTCAGAAAGTGCAGATCCACAAAGTTTCAAATTTGTTTACTCTGATGATGTTAGTTCAGATGATTACATTTTAGGACTACATCAAAAAGAGAATATTAGTAACTATCTTTTCCCTATTTTTGATGATTTAATTCCAGAAAATAAAGATAAGCTCGATGCAATAAAAGCAAGTCATAGCATTAAAAATACCATAGGAATCCTATTACATTTAGACAATATACATGGAAGCTTTGAATTTTATAGAGACGTTAAGGATATTCCTCAATTAAATAATCAAGGCATAATTAAATTTAATGACGTTAAATTTGAAATATTAGGAGATTACGCCTACCCTGAAATATTGGATGACTATAACTTAGTAGAGTTACCAGAAAATAATTACTCAACTTCTGAAAACACAACACTTGGACTTAGTGGCTACCAAGAAAAACATGCGGTTCTTAAAAATGACATAAATCATGTAGTCACATATGCAGGAAAAACCCAAAGCGAATATTTTATTAAACCGTTTAATATCGATTTTTCTAATTATAACAAAGCAAAGATGAGGTTTAATACGTATAAAAAACACTATTATCCTTACTTGTTGATTAATGAACACATTTTTATGTCGTTAGCTAAAGATTTTGGATTTGATGTGCCGTATAATGGTTTAATTAAAGATCCTAATTACAATGAGTATCATTTAATTGTCAAAAGGTTTGATAGATATCAAACAACTTATAAGTTTGATCATCATACCGTAAATAGCTTTTTGGGTAATATCGCAACAGATAAATACCATACTACCGTTACCGATATAATCAAAGGAATACAAGAAAAGATTAGTTCTGATGATATGCTAGTATTATTTAAATTTATTGTTTTTTCCATTATTATTTCTCATGGTGATTTGCACGCTAAAAATTTATCATTGATATATTGCAGTAATGAGTTTAGTGATAAAAAAATGAGATTAGCGCCGATGTATGATGTTTTAACGACTAATATATACCATTCATCTCAAAATAAAAATGATATTGGAATAAAAATAAACAACAAGTTGTCTAACATTAGGTCTTCTGACTTATTGTATATTGCTGAGATTATGAATATAAGCAATATAATAGCTAAAAAGATTATTGATGACTTTTGTAATAAGTTTTTATCTTCATTTGAGGCTCATATTAACAAACTTCCTGACAAAATAAAAACACTAAGAATAAAGGCCTCTGACTATAAAGATATTACTTTATCTGGTAGATATGCTCAATATTTAAATAATAGAAAAGCATATATCGAGAAGTATTTAGTGGAAACACCCGCAGAAAAAAATATTTTTTAGTAATTTTTAAATTAAATTCCTCATTCTGGGGTTCTGGTGTATAACCCCAGGTTTGGTAATAATTGAAGGTTGATAGAATTGACATTGAATAGCAGTATAGCCACCAAAAAAGCCAGCTCTTACTGCGTCAGGATTAAAGGTAATTCAATAATAGATGCAAATATCTTTGCCGAGAATGTCTTAGTTGTCGATAAATCCCTTGAGCCAACTCACGGTAAAATCATGATTGCGGTAGTTGACGGCGATTTTACTGTTAAAAATCTACACCTCAAAGGTGGATAAGTAAAACTGATTCCAGCTAATCCTGAATATCCGGAAATTATTTTAAATAGCGAACAAGAGCTGAATATTTGGAGTGTAGTAAGCTACATTATTCATAAAGCCAAATACATATATATTTTTCTTATATTTTATATATGCATTACATATATAAAATCTCTCCAATAGCCTGATAATATATTCATTTTCAAGTAAGGTTAGTGTTTGCTGAACGTGCAATAATTAATTTAGATGAGATTGTTAAGAATATCGAGTTGGCTACAATCTAATAATGTTGCTGTTAGAATACGTTAAAGGATTCTAACTTATGAAAGTGCTTACTGATTACCATCAGAGGTAATCAACGTCCGAAAATGCCGCATAAAACCCATTAAAGGGTTTTATTGCCAAAAATGCTTCGAAACTGCTGATCTAACAGTGAGCTTATCCAAAGCAGCAATATTGTATCAAACATAATTTCTTCCAACAACTATTAACATACATATCAAGAATCTAGCCGAGACAGTCACGGGCGGTGGCTTATGTATAAGCCCGTGAGCTGTTGCTGACGTTCAGGAAGCAACCATAAGCGCAAGCGAATGGTCAGGGGGAGCCGCTCTTTAAAAAATCCCCAAGGATTTTTAGCACTCCCAAGAGTGCGGTCAAGAGTGGGGGACTTTGTCCCGCATCATTCCCTCAAGGTTAACCCGTAGGGCGCGCTAGCGGGCGTCCAGCCTTAGCCTGTGCGAACAAAGTGAAGCGAGGGCAAATAACACAAAAGTGCCTCGCCTTAGCGAGGATAACAACAAGGGACAATTTGCAAAAATTGCAGCACGCTAGTGATGGTAATCCCGTAGGAGTTAAGTTTGTGTTATTTGCCCTCGCTTTGCGGGGAATGATGCCAACTAACTTTTATCATGATAGGTGCGTCCAGCACCTAAGAATCACGGCGACCCTAGGCGTAAACACTTGTGTTTAGTGATTTGTTCATGATATTATTCAACCATGTTTATATAACTTGAAGTACCATTTTTATGGTATAATTATGCTATAATGTGTATATAAATGTGGCTAATTATGTGTGATTTTATGTTGTACGGCAATTCCACATAACTCTCACATATATACTCACATTAAATATATACATATTATCACAGGTGTAAAATGGACATTATTCAAGCTAAAAACACTACTACTCTAGCAGTAAAAACCGATAAGAGTGAAGACCGTAAAAAAGGACAAGAACGCCAAAAACGCATCATGAATCATCTCCATACTTGGGAGTATTCAACCATCAAACTTTTATCCCGAATTTTAAACATCGACTATAAAGTTTGCCATCGAAATGTCCAAAGCCTAATCAAAAAAGGTTATGCCCAAGAAGAGAAATATCTCAAGGTAAACTCCAACTATCTCATCATGCTTACCGACATGGGCTTAGCTAAACTCCTTGGTGATACCCAAATAGAAATCGACAACGAAAGCAACGAAACTAAAAAACAACGCTTGCAAAACCAGCTTGAACGCAATCAACTCCTTGAGATCACTGCCACCAGTATCGATAAAACCAATGTTTCGTTAATCAAACACAACCTTTATCTCCAATACTTCCACCATGAGATCAAACTCTCATTAATCACTAACGGTGTAAAAATTACTGGGATGTTAAACGAACGCCAGCTCATAGCAAAAACTCGCTTCGATCGTAAAAACATCGCCAAACAAGCTCAGTTAGACCTTATCGTTGCTAAAAAACAAAACCAACCTCAAGAAACTATCAAAAAGCTTGAAGCAATTGCCAGAGAAAAAGAAAACGACTACCGAACTTTAAAAGGCAAGCATTCCGACATCATCATTACAGCTTTGGAAAACAACAAACTCATTAGAATCGCTGTTGAACTTGAAATGACCCTTAAAAAAGACCGCGAGCTTGATCACATGTTCTACTACTACAATCAGAAGCTACAACCACCAACAACAAATGAAAAGCAAAACCAACAGCTTCATAGCGTAATTATCTGCTCACCAATGAGCCTTAACCCCTATATTCGCTACTTTGAGCAAGCAGAACGCTTTGCAGTTCACAAGTATAATGGCAAATCCAATCGCTATGAGATTGTCGATAGCTTTGAAATCGACGAAGAAACTCGCCAAAAATTTACATTTAAGAAGGTCAATGTTAATGATTCAATTATCTAAAAAAATACTAATGATTTTTATGCTATGCCTTACAATTTCAAGCTGTAGCAATCAAGAAAAGATTAAATCACTTCAAGACCAACTAAACTCATGTCAAGCACAATCTAGCTACAACTATATTGCCTTAGCAAACAAAAAAGATGATTTTGAAAAATGCCTGACAAGCAATAACAACCTTTACACATTTGTTGATTACAAAGGATCATTTTTAGATAAAACCGCTAAATTATTTACACAATATCCTTGGCAAAGTTTTGTTGGCGGATTAATTTTGCTTGTATTATCAATAATAGCAGGTTACGTTTGTATAGGACTATTATTAGAGTTGCGAAATGATTCAGGATATTTTTGCCCAAAGCGCTTAAACTGTAAAAAGTTGAGTTCAAAATACTCAGCTCCGTTGATTTAGCCAATACTTTGATTGAGAAAACTAGTATTTTGGGTATAAATTTGCTGATTTTTTGGGTTTTTATGTAACTCTATAAAAGTACATTAAAACCCACGTTTTGCAATACTTTACGTGCAGATTTTACACTTTCGTGGGGATGGGCAAAAATACCCTTATTCTATTTTTAGTTCATTATTTCGTCAAAACTTCTGCTCAAATATATTATTAATGTTATGTTTTAGAGGAGTTCATCATGAAAAATCAAATTAATATATTAACACGAATATTTAAACTTGTATTCAGCACCAGACCTTTAATCGGGATCTTGGATCTAATCAGAAAATTGTCTATGTTGGCAATGTTCATCTGGGAATTCACCATTTACCATGAACACAAAATTGCTTATGTAATTTTTACGTTAACTTGGATTTTCTGTCATGTTATTGGCCAGAGATTAAAGAAAAATATAAAGTAAATATTAATTAGAATGGCTAAAACATTTTAATTAAAGCAATATTATTGATTACAAGATTTTTTGTAATTTCACTGGGACACTATTAAGTGTCCTTTTTTTTATTAAAAAATAAATCATTGAACATTGCTATATGCTATAATTTATAATTATGTTATATAATATATATTAAAAATATAAGGATTTTATAAATGATTATAGCAGTTGCGCAAAGTAAAGGCGGTGTATCTAAAAGCACCATAGTAATGAATTTAATGTACTACTTAGCTAAATATAATCCTGTATTAGTAGATACTGATGTGCAACAGTCAACATATCAGCTAAATAAAATTAGGTCAAAAAAAACAAACTCTTTTAAGTCTATGGCAATCACCAGTATACCTCAATTGGAGAATATCTATAAAGATAGCGATGAAAACAATTTATTCATAGTTGATACTATTGGAGCAGATACTAATTTAACTAGAGCGGTATTATTAATGTCGGATTTAATAATATCTCCAACAACAGATAGAACTATTGATGTTATGGGATTAATGAATTTCCAAAGTGTACTACAGGATTTATCAAGTAAATCTGGGGGTACAATTAAAGCTCATGTAGTTATCAGTAATGTATTACCTAATATAAAGAGATTTGATGAGTTAAGAGATCTTATTATTTCTACGCAACACTTTAACCTATTTCACAGTATAATTAGACAACGTAGTGATATTGCAAATGCAGTAGGACAAGGCTTATCTATTGGAGAATACTCTTCAAACTCTAAAGGAGATAATGAATATAGACTGCTAGCGGTAGAAATAGAGAAATTATTAGCAGATACGTATAAAAAACATATTTAAAATATAATAAAAATATAAGGATTTTTAAAATGAGTAAAAAAAATTATGGTGACATTGCAGCTCTTGCAACAGGTTCTGCTGTAGAAGATCAATCGAGAAAAAATGTGGATAAGAAAATAAAACCAAAACTCGTACCCCTCCCTTTAGAATGGGACCAGATTTTAGAATCTCGGCATCATGGCACAAAATCATCTTACATATTAGCAGCAATTAAAGAAAAGTTAATTAGGGACGGATACTTATAAAAAACATAATGAAAATATATATTTTTCTTATATTATGGTGACATTTAGATGAATAAAAATTTAGATAAAAAGATAGACGAATTCAAAAAATCATTGATAAAAAAAGCAAATGAAGAGTTAGAAAATACGCCAGTTCAGTTATTATTACCATTAGTCTTTGAAGATAGAAGACCGATACCAAATGCATTTATTAGAAGTGCTTTATTTGGTATGGTAAAAAAAGGCGCTAGACAAGAAATGAAGAATTGTGAAATATTTTCATTTGAACAATACAAGATTAAATATAGTGGAGAAGCTCTAGACCAAACTGATTTAATGACATGGGATACTATTGTGTATATGGCAAAAATAATGCAATCGAATAATGTTTTAACTACTAGTAAATACAGAATACTAAAAGAATTAGGACTGACACAAACAGGAACAAATGCAAAAACTGTATTTAATAGATTAAAAAGATTGCAAGGTGGACAGATAGAAATGGAAATCAATGTAAACTCCAAAAATAAAGCAAGAGGATGGTATGTTGGTTCATTACTTGATGATGTATTAGTAAATGAAGACAACGGTGAAGTTCAAATTAGGTTTAATAAACGATTATTAACAATATTTGGACAACCATCTAAAGAAAATCCTCAGATCCTTGACGGTGATTATTCAATTGTAAATCATGACGAAAGAAGAATCATAGGAGAATCTCAATTAGCAAGGTGGATATATCATTTATATAGTTCAAGTGACAATATTTACCCTTTAACAATGGACTTTTTAAAACAATTATCTCGCAGTAATTTATCCATTATCGAATTTAGAAGACATATTAAAATATCAATGGCAGACTTATCTTCTAAGTTAGGTTGGAAATATAAAATAAAAGACGACAAGTTAGCTGTAATTACAAAATAAAAATAACGCTGGAACACTACATGCATAACGCTGGAACATTACATTAAAATAGCAAGATAACGCTGGAACACTACATTTTTCTGAAGTATCACTACATGCGGTACAGCTGGAACACTACATGTTAATAACGCTGGAACACTACATTAAAAATCAACTATTATTATTACAATTCAGCATATTACATTACCCCTATGTCATTTCTTATGTCCTTCTTATGTCAATAAATATATATAGATAAAAATAAATCTAGATGAAAAAAAAACATAACGCTGGAACACTACATTTTAATAAAAAATTAAAATAATTCATCGTGTTACATGGTATGTCGCAATGCCTCATTCGTAATCAGCCAGTCCTTAGCCACATGTCATGTATAAAAAGTAAGGGTGTAGCCCGCTACACCCCTAACATTTAGCGTTATTAAATATTATCAGTAAATATTAACGTATTTATTTAATTAATTTTAAAGTTGATAATTAGAACACGATGTGGATTTGACTTAACTAAAGATTAAACCACGATTATAAGCTCTTTTTAAGCTTGTAGAGCACATTTTAGGATGTTAAATGTAGTGTGTATAGATTGAAGGTTTTCATTTGACTGTAGGCTCTTAAATTAAAAGACTAATTAACATCGTAAAATAGTAAAATATCTCATAAAATAATCAAAGTGTAAATTTATTTGATTTTATGTGAGAATTTACACATTTTTAACAAAAGTGTTATGCCAGAGATATCACGATTTTTAGAAATTATTATTATGATACAATAGCGAGATCATAATCCACCGCACATCCATACTCGATACGGAGAATATTAAATCATTGTAGATATTAATAATCTTGTAATTAAGGATAAATTTCCGCGACACGCGCTTAATCTTGTTTTTGAATGGGTTAAATTACATAGAACAGAGCGACTTAAGGATTGGAAACTAGCGCAAAAACGCGAACCATTAAAAGCAATTACACCATTGGAGTAATAATTATGTTACATGTTAAATCTTGTCGATACACCGAAGATTATAAATTAGCATTACAGTTTGATAATGGTACTGAAGGTATAGTTGATTTGCAAGATCTACCAGAAAGTGGAACTATATTTGCACCATTAAAAGATAAAGAACTTTTTAGAAAAGCCAAATTAGAGGAATGGGGTGTAGTTACCTGGTTAAATGGTACCTTAGATATCGCTCCAGAATATTTATTTTTCTTAATAAATAAAACTAATCCAAAGTTTAAAAATCTCTTTATACAATGGGGATATTTGCAATGAACATTGGTTATGCAAGATTATCAACGTTAGATCAAAATTTAAATCTACAAATTGATGCGTTAAGTGATGTCGGGTGTGAACGCATCGTTCAAGAAAAAATTACTGGTACAAAATTAACACACCCACAATTACATGAAGCAATTGAATATGCTCGAGCAAATGATGTAATTGTGGTGTGAAAACTTGACCGTTTGGGTCGCTCACTAAAAGATCTGCTTACAATAGTAAATGATTTGCAACAACGGCATATTGGACTTAGGTTATTACATGAAAATATTGATACTACAACGCCAACTGGGAACTAATATTTCATATATTTGCTTCATTAGCTGAATTTGAAAAATACATAATAAAAGAGCGAACTAACGCAGGGTTAGAGGCGTACAGAGCCAGAGTCCTGCAAGGTGGACGGCCTAAATCATTGACTGAAAAACAGATACAGCTATTAAAAACTCTACATAAAGATAAAGACACTCCTGTAGCGGAAATTGCCAGACTTATAAATATCTTAATGATGTAGAAAATGCCTCGTCCTAGTGTTTTATTTGAGCTTGAAAAACAGTCTCTATTAGGGGTTATCATGTAAAATCCAACGAACTTCGATAACTATTGCTAATATTGGGTTATACTGAGTGTACCAAAAACACCTGTTTTTGGTACAGCCTACATAGCGAGTTGAAATTATGAAAGATGCATTTTGTAAATTAAGCAGATTTAAATAAGTTCGTTGGACTTGGTTCAATATCTAAACATAACCCAAGGTGAGCAAATAGAGATGGAGAGCAATGGGCCTATTAAAAATATTTGGACAAGCATCTAAAGAAAATCCTCAGCTTTTAGATGGTGATTACTCAATTGTAAACCATAACGAAAGAAGAATCATAGGCGAATCCCTACTAGCTCTCTGGTTATACCGTTTATATAGTTCAAGTAATAATATTTATCCTTTAACAATGGATTTTTTAAGACAGTTATCACGAAGTAAACTATCAATTGTAGAATTTAAAAGACACGTTAAAATATCAATGGCAGACTTATCTTCTAAGTTAGGTTGGAAATATAAAATAAGAAACGATAAATTAACCGTAATTACAAAGCAAACATAACGCTGGAACACTACATTATTGGTAATAAACTAAATTAATTCAATAAAATATAGTGCATGTCGCCCTGCCTCATTCGTCGTCATCCCGCCCTTAGACCCGCACTGTATAAATTTAATTCGCTACATTTAAGTATTTAAAGTAAGGGGTAACGAGCTACACCCCTTAAACCCCCAGAAAAGTTAGCTTGAATAATGTTACTAACAGATTTTGTGAGTTAACTGTGTATAGATGGTTTGCTTTCGATAGCTTTAGCTGAGAAATGAAGCCATCAAACAAACGAAGTGAGTTAGTTTTTGTTAAGGCGCGATAAGCAGGTTGATGAACTAAGATTAAAACCGCGAATAAGCAACTTTTTAAGCCAATGGTTCGTTTATATGGGGGTTAGACGAGCAAACCCCCATGCCCCCATAAATTATTTGCTTAAATCATACTTAATCCTCTATCATAGATTTACGGACTTCTTCGAATTCCTGTTCTTTTTTAGTGAGTTCTGTTCGATCCTCATGAAGTTTTGCCCATTCGGTTTTTAATTCTTCACGTTCTTGATTTAATTCTGCTTGGATTTCAGATACTTGATTATTGACTTTGATCATGTGTTCATCCTTAATTCTCTGTGCTTCCTGGTGAGCTTCCGCTATGATTTTAGCTGATTCGCGGAGTGCATCAAGGTTTTGGTATTGGCTTAGCTCTGCAATTTCGTTCAGCTGGGTTGTTTTTTGAGCCTTTATCGCTGCTAACTCCTCTTTGGCGCGTGATAGCTTGTCTTGAGCGTCTAAAAGAGCTTGTTGAGCTTCTTTTGCGGCTTCAATTGTTCTTTTGGCTTCTTTGTGCTTTGAATGGGTATTTTTGCCCATCCCCACGAAAGTGTAAAATCTGCACGTAAAGTATTGCAAAACGTGGGTTTTAATGTACTTTTATAGAGTTACATAAAAACCCAAAAAATCAGCAAATTTATACCCAAAATACTAGTTTTCTCAATCAAAGTATTGGCTAAATCAACGGAGCTGAGTATTTTGAACTCAACTTTTTACAGTTTAAGCGCTTTGGGCAAAAATATCCTATTACTGTCCTAATAGTGATATGTTTTTATGCCCTAAAACACAATTGTTTAGGGCATAAAATTACATTGCTTGAGCTAATTCTTGACGCTCTTCTTGCATTTTTTCCCGACAAATTTGATTCAGAAATTTAGAGACTGGACCATGAATTTTAAGCCATGCAATTACATCCTTATCCAATTTGGCACTAATTGGCGCTTTTACTGGTTTAAAAAAGGGGTTTGGTTCCCAACCCGCGAGACTAGTAATCTCAGGGATATCTGAATAATCAATATCTTCGTCTTTTATATTGGCAAGAACTCTTAACTCTTCAAGCATTTTTTTATTCATTTCCATGATATAAAATCCTTTCTTTTCTACTGGCGGGTCTAGCTGAAATTATGCGCATATTCCCGTTTCTTTCTGTATACACAACTAACACGACGACAATGTTAAGAATTTTACCAATAACATGCCTTCGTTCTTCACCATCTACAACTCGATCTGGGCTATGTTTCGCCGCTGGATCTAAAAATACGTATTGAGCAGTTTCAAAACTTATTTTGTGTTTCTGTTGGTTGGTGATGTTTTTAGTTTCATCCCATTCACAATTTAACATAGTTCAACCTTAATATTACATATTTGTATTATAACATATGTATGTCTAATTTGGTAATACTTTAAATAGTTAAAAACTACGATAATAGTAACTGCTAAGTTATTAGATTAACTCATGCTCTATTGCAAATATTTTAGCTTCTGCTTCGGTTAAATTTTTAACTTTCATTAATAAAGTAATAATTTCTTTAGTTGCTTCTGCTGCTGTATTAACCCGTCTCTTATCTGCATTTATTGCACCTTTTGCGATGGCTTTAATCGTTTCTTTTGCTGATGTATCCTTACGTTCGTTAAGTGCTTTTTGTACTTCTGGAACTGGTTTAATTCCTACTTTAGCTAGCCCTTTTGCTGTAGATTTTAGCAATTTTTGCCCAATGCTGGCGGTATCTAAGATTAATTCTGGTTGTATCGGTGGAACTGGTGGCGGTATATTGTCGTCGTCTTGGTCTTGCTTTGGTTTGCGCGGAGGTTTTACGGTTACGTTTACCATTTGTTTGGTAGCTGGGTTGTAGCCTTGTGCCGTATGGCTACGGTTGAATTCAAAGCGAATTGATACAACTTTGCGACCTTCTTTTAGCTCTTCAAATCGCAAATTCATTTCATATTGTGAGTTAATTTCATTTACTGCGTGGGCAAATGTGTACCGTTTAAAGTCATAATAATCTGGGAATTTCTTACCTACTGCAAAGACCTCTCGAAGCTGTAAAACTGATTTAATAATGTAGCCGGTGTCTTTGAACTCTTGAATTAGTTCGTATAGCCTGGTGCTATATAAACTGCCAAAATTAGCCACTTCCTTGGGGTTGTAAGCGCAAACCGCAGAAATTTCCGCGGTGGTCATTATTCAATTAACAGTTACGGTTAAAATAGTCATCACACCAAACATTAGGGATCAGCAACATATCACATTTTATTTTAGTGAAGCCGCTGCACCAGCAAGAATCCCTCCGTCAATGTTTAATTCAATCCCTGTTATATACGTTGCTTCATCTGAAGCTAAATAGACAGCCGCATAAGCTACATCGCTCGGTGCTCCCATTGCTTTAAGTGGAATGTCATTTGCTATAGCTTGAATCATTTGCTGTCTATGTGGCTCGTCATTCCCAAACATTATATCCCACATTGGAGTAAGTATCGCGGCGGGATGAATAGAATTACACCGAATATTATATTTTTCTTCAGCACAATAAAGCGCTACAGTTTTTGTATGATTTCGAACCGCAGCTTTGCTAGAAGCATACGCCCCAGCTCTAGGAATCCCAACGATTCCCGAACGGGAAGACATATTAATAATTGAACCACCATGTTTTCTCATCATGCTAATGGCATATTTACAACCTAAAAACACACCATCTAAATTTACGGCATGAACGTAATTCCAACTCTCAATGGTTGCATGTTCTGGATCTTGCGGGCCCATATCCGGAACAAATCCTGTTATACCAGCATTATTTACCAATATATCTAATTTTATGAACCGCTCTTGTATAAATTTGGTGACACGTATCCAATCTTCTTCATTTTTGACATCTAAATGTTGATATAACGCATTTTCTCCAATTTTATCAGCTAGTTGTTGTCCTTTATTGTCGTCGATATCAGAAACAATGACAGTCGCACCTTCTTGAGCAAATATTTCTGCACAAGATTTTCCTATTCCACTGGCGCTACCTGTGATTAATGCAATTTTATTTTTTAACCTCATCATTGTCCCTTCTTATATTGCGTTTATTGATATATTCATTAAGCCCGATATGATTACTATAGCCGAGAAACGTAGCAATCTTCCTAACAGACAAACCTAACTCTAATAGTTCTCTAATTTTGAGAACATCTTTATCAAATTTGCTTTTTTGGATTGTTCCCTTTGGTTTTCCAAGTTGAATACCTTGCAACTTTTTGCTAGCAAGTGCTTCTTTTGTCCTTAAGCTAATCAAATCGCGCTCAAGTTCCGCAAATAATGAAAATAGCGCTGTAATGATTTTTGAGTTCATATCGTGTTGCTTTATGTCCAAGTTCTGCTTAATTGCAATTACCCGAACTTGTTTTTTGACTAACTCATTAATTAAACCGATGATTTCAGCAGTGCTGCGGCCAAGCCGACTTAACTCCGTCACAAGCAAGGTATCTGCTCCATTTAGCGCCGTGACCATTTCATCAATTCGACGATCTTTACTTGTTCTTCGGCTAGAAATGGTAATTTGAATAAAATCATCCACCTCTAATTGATTTTTGCGCGTATATTCAAAAATCTCAAGCTTTTGATTATTTAAATCTTGTTTGTCAGTTGACGCACGGAGATAGGCTATGGTTTTTGGCATAATTTTAGTACCGTTAAGTCTTAATAGTTAATTTAGTTATAATTATACAGTTTGCACCATAGATATGAATTGTATCACACCAGCAAATAACATGTATAATAACGATCGTTAACCTCTTACAGTAATGCCATGTTTTATTATTAAATTTGCTATTTAGTGACCCAAAAATGCAAGCAAAAAAAGAACACTTAACTATTCTGTCTGATGCGGAGCAGTCTGCTCTCTATGATCTCCCAGAATATGACGATGAGCAACGACTAGAATACTTTAATTTAACCGAGGCTGAATTGCAAATTGCGCTAACCAGACATAACCTGTCTGCTCAAGTCCACTGGATGCTCCAAATTGGGTACTTCAAAGCCGTAAAAATGTTTTTTCGGGTAACTTGGGAAGAAGTCGATCCAGCTGATGTAGATTTTATTTTGCTACAGTACTTTCAAGGACTATCGCTTGAAGTACAAGTCATCAGCAAACATGAGTACTATGCTCAATGCAGCCAGATAGCCCAATTTTTTGGGTATACGCCATGGGCAAAATCTAAAGAACAAGCTCTCCTTGAAGAAGCTAATAGGCTTATCCAACGTGACATAAATCAGCAGTTTATTGCAATTGGGCTACTGGATTACCTGCAATCTCAAAAAATCATCCGTCCTGGCTATACCACGCTTCAATTGATTGTCAGTACTACAATTAGTACCGAACGTAATAGGCTGTCTGACATCATCAGCAGAAATATGTCCGAGAGTGATAATACACTACTGGATCAAATTATAGCTGAAGATGAAACCTTGTCAAAGTTAGCCGCATTAAAGCAAGATGCTAAAGATTTTAAACCACAAATGATGCGCGACGAACGTAGGAAGCTGGAAACTTTGCGACAAATTTATCAAATTATTACGCGTCTTTTGCCAATTCTTAAATTATCTCAGCAAAATTTACATTACTATGCCAGCCTGGTTAATTATTACACGATTTATGATCTTAGGCAAAAATTAAAAAAAGAACAAAGCCACCTCTATATCTTATGCTACTGCTGGAAGCGATTTCAGCAGATAAGTGATAATTTGGTAACCGCATTTTCATTTTTCTTTAATCAAATTGACGATAAAGTTAATGAGTTGAGCACTCTGAAATTTACGAGCCATGTAATGAGCCAACGTGAAGAGTCAATCATGCTGAAACGCCTGGTACAGCTATATGTAGATGATACACTACCAGACGAGATTAACTTTGGGTTGGTTAGAAAAAAAGCTTTTGAAATTTTATCCAAAGAAGACATTCTTGATAAGGTTTCAACCAATAGCAAAGCCCCAGATGAGGAAAATGATTTTTATTGGCAAGCAATTGATAGCTTTCAGCGTAAAATCACCGGTAACCTACGCGCCGTGGTGACGGCGCTTAATTTCTCCAGTGCGAATCCAGATAATCGCTGGATGCTGGCATTGCAATGGATTAAAACCGACTACCCTAAACCAGCGCGTCATGCCCCATTAATTGAAGATTGCCCCGCAAAAACTATTCCAGCTAAGTTATTACCCTATTTAACAATCACCACTGAAGACAAAATCTGTAAAATCCATCAACCCCGGTATGAGTTTTGGATATACAAACAATTATGCAATCAATTAAAAACCGGAGCAATTTTTCTAAAAGATAGCATCCAGTACCGGTCTCTTAGCCAAGAATTAGTCCCACTCGAAGAAACTGGCAATGTTATTCAGCAGCTAAACCTTCCTGAGCAGACGTGCCAACCGATAGGTTCACAGCTTGATGAGCTATTTGCTGAACAAGACAAATTGTGGGCGAAGCTCAATAAAGGTCTAAAAAATGGTACGCTAAAGCATCTTCGGTATGAAGAACAAGATGATACCTTGCACTGGAAAAAGCTCAAAGAGACCAAAGATGAAAAAATGCAATCTGGATTTTATGCGCAGATGCCATTATGTGATATTACTGATGTGCTTAGGTATGTAAATAAGCGCTGTAGGTTTATGTCAGCATTCACGCATATACAGCCCCGCTATGCCAAGCAAGCAACCAAAGAGGAATGCTTAGTTGGTACGCTTATCGCTCAGGCCATGAATAATGGCAACCTGAATATGTCCGATATATCTGATATCCCGTACATGCTACTACAGGATACCCTTCAATCCAGAATACGACTTGCTACGCTAAAGGCCGCCAATGATTTAATCAGCAATGATATCGCCAAGATGCCAATTTTCCCATTTTATTCATTCGATCTTGAAATCCTTTATGGCGGAGTGGATGGTCAAAAATTTGAAGCCGAAACGCCGACCCTTAAGGCTCGACATTCAAAAAAACACTTCCGAAAAGGCAAAGGAGTTGTGGCGTACACCTTATTGGCGAACCATGTGCCGCTACAGGTTGAGCTAATTAGCCCAAACGACCATGAAAGCTACTTTGCTTTTGATATTTGGTATAATAATACTTCTGATATTGCGCCAAATATCATCACTGGAGATATGCACGTCATTAATCGCGCTAATTTTGCGATTATGCACTGGTTCGGTGGCAAGCTATACCCTAGATTTACCAATATTGACGCTCAACGCATTCATTTGTTTTCGGAAAAGATAAAACCAGAATTTGAAAAATACTTGATTAAGCCGCATGGACAAATCAACCGGCAGCTCATTGAGTCAGAGTGGCCGAACTTACAACGAATTATTGCTACTTTAGGACTAAAAGAAATGACCCAAAGCACTCTGGTGAAAAAGCTTTGCACCTATAAGCAAGAGCACCGCACCAGAATGGCTCTATTTGAGTTTGATAAATTAATTCGCAGTATTCATACACTCAAGTATATGCTAGACCCGAGCATTCAAAGTAATACTCATCGTTCACAAAATCGAGTTGAGTCTTATCATCAACTAAGAGGTGCTATTGCTCAAGCTTACGGTAAAAAGCAGTTACTTGGTCGTACCGATTTGGCTCTTGAGGTTAGTAATCAATGTGGAAGGTTAATTGCTAATGCAATAATTCATTACAATTCTGCTATTTTGTCGAAATTGCGAGACAAACTAGAGGCAGAGTGGAATCAAAAAGGCTTGGCCTTATTGCGGAAAATATCTCCGGTTGCATGGCAGCACATACATTTTCAGGGGCATTTCATGTTTGCGGAAGAACACATTATTGATTTGGACGAGATAATTAAGCAGCTAAAGCTAGGCGCTTAGATTAGAAAAGTACGTTCGCGGAAATTTCTGCGGTTTGCGCTTACAACCCCTGTTCGCGGTAGTAATTGTATTGTTTTTTCCGTGCTGTAAGCTCGGCAGTAAGCTCGGCAGTAAGCTCGGTGAATGTATCCAAAATTCGGACGATCTCAGCTTGGATGTGAAAGAGTGGGATTGGTAGCAGTATTTTTTTTACATCAGATGCATTCATGTTAGGAACACTAGAACTCTTAGTATCTATTGTTATTGAACTAAGATAGTGAAATAAGTATCTTGGCAGTAAGCCTTGATGTTTAGGAATAACAACTTTCAACCTTATTATCGGAGTGAAAAATGCTTTTCTATAATATATCGCTCCAGTATTTGCTCCAATGGAAGATATCGTAACAGCATCCTTATCTATTCTATAAGTATCAGAATAACCATAAATATCTATACCGTTCCCATATATTGGAAATTTAAATATATCATTTGGAGTATCTCCTTTAATACTATTTAATGGGGATTCTCCACCTGTAAAAACATCACAAACTTCCCCCAGGGTTTTCCACTCAACCTCAACCCCAGCAAGTAGCTTATCCATATAATTTAGATTATTCATGTCTAAAGCTCCTCGGTTCTGAATTCACTATAGCCCTCATAGTAATAACTCACGTCAATACCCTTCATAAATAATGTGCGGTCATGAATTTGCGGGGTTAGAGCTTGTTTCAGTATATGCTTGATTTCAATGTCTTTCACCACGCTCCGCTGCATAGCTAAGAGATAATCATCTTTATCCACGAGATTCCAATCAATCACTTGCTGAATTTCTGATTTTAGAATGAGATCCAGCCAAATACGCGTAGATCGTCCGTTTCCTTCACGAAAAGGATGGGCAATGTTCATCTCGACATATTTCTCAACTATTGCATTAAAATCATCTTGTGCCATGTTATCGATATGTTTTAGTGATTGTTCTAGGTACATAACTGGAGCAAAACGGAAGTTTCCCTTGGCGATATTAACCGTGCGGATTTTTCCAGCAAAGTGGTAAATATCTTCAAATAAATAAGCATGGATAAACGAAAGCCCCGCGAATGTACCTATTTCCACTTTATCAATAGCGCCAGTATCAAAAAGTTGCTTGGCCTTTTGCTTACTGATTTTTTCTTCGGCTTTTGCCAATTCAATCTGATTGCTAAGGTTTAATTTGTTTTCTAATATCATGCCAAATCTCCCTCAATTTCCGCAACTATCGCATCAATATCTGTGCGTAGCTGGTCAATCTTTGCCACCATGGTCTTAAGTTCCACATTCAGCTGAGTAATATCAATCACTTCACGGGTATCTTTAGCTTCTACATAAGAACTAACTGATAGATTGTAGTCATTAGCAGCGATGGTATCGTATTCCACCAATTTTGTAAAATGTTCAATATCATCCTTGTTATTGAACGCTCTCATAATTTGCTCGATGTGATTGTTTTCACCTGTATTGGTGAGCACATTGTTATTGGTTTCTTTTCTAAACAGGCTGCTGGCATCAATAAACTGGGTTTTATTGTCGGTTTTATGTTTGGAGAGTACCAAGATATTAACCGCTATGGAAGTACCAAAAAACAGGTTTGGAGCTAAAGAAATCACCGTTTCCACAAAATTATTATCAATTAAATATTGGCGAATCTTCTGCTCGGCTCCGCCACGGTAAAAAATACCAGGGAAGCAAACAATCGCTGCGCGTCCTTTGCTAGATAGGTAATTCAGTGCATGCAGCACAAAAGCAAAATCGGCTTTTGACTTAGGAGCCAAGACACCTGCAGGGGCGAAGCGTTCATCATTTATGAGGGTTGGGTCGTCGCTGCCGATCCAATTTACCGAATAAGGTGGATTAGACACTATCGCATCAAATGGTTTATCATCACCAAAATACGGATTTAACAAGGTATTACCAAGCTTAATATTGAACTTGTCATAATTAATATTGTGTAAAAACATATTCATACGCGCCAGGTTATAGGTAGTGTGGTTAATTTCTTGACCAAAAAAACCTTCCTCAATGATATGGGCATCAAAGTGTTTTTTAGCTTGCAATAATAGCGAGCCAGAACCAGCTGCTGGATCGTAAATTTTATTGACAGTTGTTTGCTTGTGCATCGCTAGTTGCGCAATAAGCTTGGACACGCTTTGCGGTGTAAAAAATTCGCCACCTGATTTACCTGCCGTGGCAGCATAATTAGAAATTAAAAACTCATACGCATCGCCAAAAAGATCGATTTGGTTATCTTCAAAATTGCCAAAGCTAAGCCCTGCCACACCTTTGAGCACAGCGGCTAGACGCGTGTTTTTGTCAGCAACGGTGTTACCGAGGCGGTTACTTGTAGTATCAAAATCAGCAAATAGACCTTCAATGTCCATTTCTGATGGATACCCATTAGCAGAACTTTCAATAGCTGCGAATACCGCAGCTAAATCAGTATTTAGATTGGGATTAGTATTCGCACCTGCTGCAATATTTGCAAAAAGCTGGCTAGGATAGATGAAATAACCTTTGGTTTTAATGGCATCGTCTTTTATTTCTGCGTTGATAACATCATCGGAGAGCTTTGCATAATTGACGCTTGCATCACCGCCCTCAATATAGCTAGCGAAGTTCTCGCTAATAAAACGATAAAAAAGCGTACCTAATACATATTGCTTAAAATCCCAGCCATCTACTGCGCCACGAACTTCATTCGCAATTTGCCAAATTTGGCGTTGTAGTTCTGCTCGTTGTTGAGTGCTTGTCATTTTCAAATTCCTGTCATAAGAGTTAATAAATTTATAATGTTCAATTATTTTAAAATCAAACAAGTTCAACAAAAGAGATATTCTACCAGTATATACTGTTTTAACTAAAAATTAGAGATTTTACATGCCATTCCAAATAATCTGATACAATCGCAAACTTTTACGCTACCTCTTCGCCATAAACAAATTTTGTTAAATTAGTTAATATACTCTTCGTAACTGAAAGTTGTAATTTCCCACCTAACTTGTTTTATAATTGAGGCTATGCAAAAAATACTTACTTCAGGTAAG
>ERZ724508.835-NODE-835-length-20300-cov-5.322252_pt1 | contig 20300 bp, 28 predicted proteins | sample MGYA00376041_ERZ724508 | MGnify/ENA primary metagenome ERZ724508 (study PRJEB28724, sample SAMN07190887) | wastewater metagenome | isolation source: effluent of sewage treatment plant in Hong Hong | place: USA: Christiansburg, Virginia | collected 2016-03-01 ...
GAAGAAGATGATGTGGCAGGTCTCGGCGATGTAGATGGCTGTGCATTTGATGACGGCGATTGCTGAGTTATCCTATCTGTACCTAGTTTGATGGTCTTGTAGAGCACAATAGTCAATATTATGGCCAGCACACTTGCTCCCCACAGCACATAGGATGCAATCTGCATCGAATCCTTGTTCGCAGTGGAGAGGTCGAAGGGTGACTTGATGATTTAGATTCCAATGGTGTACAGGTACATGTACACTCCAATAGCAATCATTCCCAACACGAAGACAAGAATTGAAAGCCAAATGACAACTCCAGCACAGCATCGAAGGAACACGAAGTACAAGATACCCAGAACGAAAGCAGCAACGACTGCCCCGATGAGAACAAGGTATGCACTTTGGATGTCGGTTAGGGATTGGGTGATGTCAGCTGCTGACACTTGAGTGACGTTTTGAACAGTGCTCGAGCTGGGATCAGGAGGGCAGAAAACCCCACCGACTGGTATTGAGTCGTAGGACGATGGGATGCTGGGAGTTGTAGGACACACATCGGCCCATCCAGTACAATCTAGAAGTGTGCCTTGCTTTGGGCATTACTTAACACAAGCGACATAGGTCATATTCGTATTGCTTGTGTTCAGCAGGTAGGGCATGTAAGCATCTAAGTTAGTGTTCTGTGGTACATTTGTAATTCGCATTGTCACCGCACATAATTCCCTCGTAACTGTAGAAACCGAGCACCTTGGCTGGCGAACCGTAGTAGACTGAATAGCCTCCGATCGCGAAGAATGCACAGCAGTTGAGGATGAAGAGAATACAGCAGAAGAGATCAGTCCAGCTTCGATGCTCAACAGGACCATTGAGCCCATCGTTACCCATGAGCGGTGCCATGGTGTTTTGACCGTACCCATTATCCCCCTGGGGATAATTGAGCTTGGCCATCTCGTACATATGGCTCATAAAATATAATGCTGCTGATTATTATTTTGTGGTGGTGCTGTAGTCGGAAACGGGTGGATAATCTACTCCAAATTCGGTTAGGCAGTCTCAAAGTAGAGCCTACGACCAAAATCTTCCCATCATTGCAATGGGATAAGCATGAATTTCCCGATAAAATAAATATGAAAGTTAACTCGCATAAACACTGTCCGCCAAACTGTAAATTCCATTACAAGACTATCGTGCAGATGCCGACACGTCAAACGAGGAGCAGCTCGGCAGGCGTAGCTCAAAGTCGCAAGAAGAGTACTCAACAGCCAAAAGCTTCGACAGTTAAAAATAGGCCTGTTGGCCATGCATTTAACGGTTCCATCGAGCAGGACTCCGAGGCGAAGTTGTGGGTGAGAGCAGCTAGTGTGAGCGAAGTGAATAGTGGCAAAGAAACGAAACTCTCAACCACGGATAAGTCTTGCAAGGTGAGGCAGTTTTACAATTTACCTGAAGAACGAAGCCCTGATCGAGTGTCTTAGAGAGAATCAGAAGGTGCCGAGTATCTGCAGAGAGAACCGGAAATGCAACTGGAGAAGGCTCAGCATAGCATGGAGGTGTTAGATCAGGTTATCGAGGAGATGAAGCGAACTGCAAACCTAATTCGCTTTGGCGGAACTTAGCTGCCTTGGAAGCCCATCTAACCGCTGAAAGTAGGAATGGGCCTGCCAGTCGATTCGCTGAAGGTTCTCATAAAAAAGACCGAAGATGTCGAAGTTCAGTGTGATTTACTCGGCGAGCGGATTTCATTAGGCAGATCAAGCATTCGAAAGCCCTTGCAAACCAAGGATACCTCAGCTGATCCGAACCAGTAGAACACTGGTGGCTGGGTGAGCGGAGGCGTGAAGCACTCTTAACTAAACTACCGCATGCAACGAACTAACAAGATCTACGAAAGCATTCGGAAGACACAATTGTAGAAACATGAGTTGTGCTCTTCCGGGAAGAAGCAACGAATCTATTGAGCGTTGACTGTCCATCAGAGTTTGTTTATTGCTAATTTTAAAAGAGATCCAACATGTCATCCACGGTACGGTCCTTCATTAATGAAGCTAGCCCTCGAAACACCCATTCCTTTCCTCGAATCGCTAATGGGCAAGGCAGTGCTTCTCAAGCTCAAGTGGGGGTGGGAACTCAAGGGAGTATTGCAGTCACGCGACGCCTACATGAACCTATTGGTACCCACCACTTTAACGTAGTTGCTGCATACCGAAGAATGGGTGAACGGAGAGAACAAGGGAGAGCTGGGAGAAGTATTGGTTCGATGCAATAACATCTTGTACGTGAGGGCGGCTCCCGAAGAAAGCTGATGTCAATGTGCATCAAAATGCTCGCAGTGCTCATGGATAAGTGTTGTAAGAGTGGAATGGCAGTTAGCAGTTAAGGCTACTAGATTAAAGCGAATCACTTCACTTGTATATGCTTCGAGTTCGATGCCCTCTCTCGTCGAGCTGCACTTCGAACTGTGCTGGATTTATCAGGGGTGCCATACAGTTCAAACCGAAGCAGCGATTATCCTCAAGCGTGCAGTCTCGAATCTTCGAAATCAGTCTCAGAGCTCTTTGGGCGGAATATGGTCTTCGTTCCCTTGATGTTTGATCCCTTCGCGAAATGGTTATTCTCTCTGGGTGTTCGCCTTTATGCTCTTCTCCTGCTGCAGTTCCGCTACCGTTCAGTCGATTCTTGAGACCACTGATTGAAATCGAATGCTGCTCCCTGCCAACCCAATTCCGCTTGAGCTCATCCTCCGACTGATCGTTGTTGTTGCTGCTATATTGGTTGTTTCTGTTCGTGAAGTTAGCCAGCTCGCTGTTCACTGAACTCTCTCCTTGACCCTGGAGTAATTCACGCAACTGTTGGTCCCCTGGTGGTTTGTTTGAAGAGGACTGACTATGTTGCTGCAGGTTGCTATGAGAATTAATTTGACTTTGACTCGTGCCTTGAGCCTCTTGGTTCGATTGGAAATGAGATTACGGCCTAACTCCCGACTGTTGGTTACTTGGTTGACCTTCGGAGATCCTTAGTTACTGCTGCCTTGAGGCAGAACCATTGAAATTGTCTATTTTGTTCTGTGAAAAAGTCATGTTGTCAGCTTTATAATCCATCCTTTCGACAGTGGAGGGCGAACTTGTATAGATATTAGCTGCTCCAGCAAACGCTGGTGATCCATTAGAATTGTTGTATGATTGGCCTGGCACCTGGTTGTACTTTGGTGGGCTGTAAGAGTAGATCGATGGGGGCTCCTTTCCAGTAGGGCTTTCATAAGTAGACCCAATCGGAGGTATGACGTTGATATTCGGGTTGTAGTCATTACTGAAGCGAGACGTCAACTGTGAATAGGGATAGGTTGTTATTGGATTGGCTGGCGCATACGCAAAGCTCGAAGGGGGTACTACAAAAGAAGTTTGGAAAGAGTTCGTAGGAAGTACTGGGCTTAATCTTTTCCCGCCTGCAGTATTTGTAGTCCCAAAATTGCTTGTATATTGGCTTGCCACACCGAGGCTTGAAGTGTTGATGCGGAAAGAATCTGCTCTAAAAGGCGACATATGAGGAATCGTTGGCACCAGGGGTTTGGCTGGGCTATCCACGATCTGGTAGAGGTCGCTCTTGGGTTGATACTGTCCAGTTGAGGACTGGATAGATCCCATTGGAGAAGGGGAATAGTCACTTTTTGGAAAGCTATCGATCGGTTTATACTCGGTGGAGCCGGCAACTCGGGACGGAAGATACCTTGAAGCATCATCTGTTCGTCCTTCGTTGGTAAAACTGAGCTACGGCATTACAGTTCGAAGTTGAATAGGCTCGTAAGTGATGTTGGATGTAACGTTGGTCGAACTGAACGACTGCCCAGAAGGCTTGTAAGGTATCTTGGGAATCTCATAAGAAGAGCTAGCAACGTAGGGCGCTGAGTAGTTGTTGAATGTGGGTTTGAGTTCATATCGGCTAGTTTCCGACTTGAAAGTCCCATCAGCTCCGTTCGTTGTGAATTGGTTAGTTGGACGTATTTCAAACGAAGGTCGGTCCGTTGGTATGTTGTTATCACCAAACACAGGAGATTTGGTGGGAGTCCCCCCAGACCTGTATTCAATATCCTCGCTAATAAAAATCTTTGGGTTGGGTTCAATAACGAGAGGCTGCTGAGGTGTATAAGTAAATGGTGATGTCGCCGACACGTTCGTGTTGAACTGGTCAGTGTTGTTTATGGTGCGCTGACTTTCCTGATTCAAAAGTGTTCGTGAGCTACGGCTGGATCGCATCTGCTAGGTTGTTGACTCCGTCGGCATAACCAAAGTCTTTGGAGATTGGCGCAGTGTTTGAGCAGTATTTTCAAGCGATGCTTTGAGTCGTGTGAAGCTGTCCCCTCGAGGAGGTGGTGGCAGTTACTGAGATTGCCTGTTGGTACTGTTAGCAGATATCATAGAACCTCTGGGAGGTGATAGCTCTCGCGACCGCTTCTCCGCTGACCCTTCCGCCTTGAGCCTCTGTTTGAATTCCTCATGAACGAGCCGAATAGATGAACGGTGCTCACGGTAGAGCATGAACTCAGAACCAGCGATCGTGAAGATGTGCTTTTATGGGTTGTCGCAGTGGAAGTGATCGCAGGTATGGCACTTGTAGATCTTAACTTTGGACATATTTCACAGTTAAAATGCCAGTTCAGGATCAATAAATATTATTAAGAATAGAAGAAACGATGAGCAGAAAGGGCAAGTATTCCTTCGAAGCTCGAGACTTCAACATCCTAAGCAATGTTCCCAACCCTCCAGCCCAACTGCTTCCTCAGCTTACAGACAGCCGTCTCAGCAGGGCCAGTGGTGAGCCATAGTCGTCAAGGGCACACCTCAGAAACGCCTTCAGTGTTAGTTACGATCCAATTTCCAAACTAAAGAACACCAGTCCTTGCTTCAAGGAGGCATTTTAGGTTGGAGTGCATTAATGAAGGAAGACAAGAAGAAGAAGTACCTCGTGACCAAGCTCTACCAGAACTCCGACCTATTTTCCTCCAAGTACCGAGCTGAGTTCAAGGAGTACGTCTAGTCCCGTCGTACCTTCGGTAGAGGCAAGGGACTGTTCGAAGAGTACTACGGTAGCAGCACAAGTAGCCATAACAAAGTGTTCGGCAAGTACCGCTGCTGACACGTATCTTTGGCGCGAACTACCAATGCTCGTTTATAAAAGTAATGTTTGAGGAGAATCCACAACAACAGCTAGACCAGTTCGAAGCTTGTTTTACTTACTCACCGAACTGGTACACCTAGCAAAGCATCGCTTTCGACGCGCTGCAACCCTCTCACCTGTACTACGCCTCCAACCACCTTCTCTATCTTTACGATATGAACAGCAAGCGGGTTGTATGGGAAATTTCGGTGAAGTTGATGATTAAGGAGCACCTTGAGCGGTTCAAGCAGAAGGATGTAGTGGGAGACAACGAGTTTAAAGCGATGAAGCTATTCTGCGTGTACCTTACTGATAAGTACTTGGTGCTGGGCCTCAACGACGGCATTGTGGCTATCGTCACCCGGTAGTTAGAATGCAAGTTCGTCTACCGAGTTAAGATCAGGAACCTTATTCACCTGCTGGCCTTCCAGTTATCTCCAACTGACCTGTCCCTGGTGTTATTCGATGAAGTCGGCAACTGCGTGAGAATGATGCTGTAGGGCTGGACAGTCAGCAGGCTCGAAGTAAAGATTGAGCAAGAAGCAGACCGAAAGGACAGACTGAAGAAGATTGTCTTTCTAAATAACCAGCATTACTGCTTCTACCAACGTGGACAGGTCTACCTGGTCGATGAGCACTTTGGGAAGCAAGCGAGAAAGCTGACGTTTTCGAAGACAGAGACGATACTGTTTGTGTCTCACTTCAACAACAGGATCGTGTTACTGTCGAAGGATAAGGAGGCCCTCATACTTAGCTACTTTCAAATTGAGCAAGCGCTGTAATTCCAACTGTAGCACACCAAGACCATCTATGAAATCACCAAGAGTGTGCTCAAATGTGGCATAGACATCGAGTACCCCAAGAAGTACCAGTACAAACGGGATGAAATGCGGAAGGCTGCGCTCTGCCTCCAATGGATAGGACCTACCAAGTTCATCATGACGGGCCGCCTTGCTGAGATATACGTATTCGATCTGACAAACCCGCCAAAGTCAGGCAAGCTTCTGCTCAAACCATTTTCGATGGAGTAGGAAAACCCTTGTTATGTCACACTCCCATAGTCTCATCACTACGATGAGGTGTACCAAATGTATCGTCGAAACGATCAGCTGTTTAGCATCGGCACAGACAGGAACCTCAACTTTTGGAACATCAATGAAGGCTCTGAGCTTCGTTTTAACTACGCAATCAAATTCTTAGGATCCTCAGTGAGGCAAATCGCAACGTCAGAGAGCTAAAAAAGTGTGTCGATGTTTCTGATGGCAGACTCAATCATACGTAGCTGGGACATGGCTCGGTAGGATAATCTGTATCTGCTTGCTGAGTATTGGAAGCCCAAGCAAAAGCTCAAAATCACACGGCTCTGCTGCCATCCCAAGGAGGAAGGGCTATTAGTGCTCCTAACTGACGACAACAGCATCTACCTGTACGATCTCTACGAAGAACGGCAGGTCAGGATGCACAAACTCGAGACCCTCTAACCCTGCACCCTTGACTTCATTCGCAAGGACTCGATTTCGGAACTGTGTGCGATGTTCGATTCAGACCTCCAGCCAAGGAAATTAGAAACAAAAGAATTCTGGAAGAGGAATGTTTCGGCTGGGTTTCAGTTGATGGTGCAACTTACCAACTCGCTGCTGCTGATAGACCCCTCCAGCGCAGAGGTCTTTGGTTGTCGTAAATACTTCAAGGACATGGAAAATAACGAGCGCGTCGAAACAGTGAAAGTGACTGACAAGTCACTAGTTGTTGCGTTTGTGAGATCACCAACCAAGCTTACCCTCAAACTTAGGCATGATGCTACTACACTCGAATACCTCACTCCGTAACTCCTCGCAAAGTATAAATACGATTTTTGCGTATCTGAGCAGACGGGGGGACTGTTTCTATTCCTCACTTTGTTTGACAAGAAAGACCAACAGGTCTGTGTGCTTACTATCGGGAAGGATACCATTACACTCCTCAAGGCAGTATCACTCCCCTATACCTACTTTATCGAGTCTGCCATGTTCTCGGGAGATGCAACCAGAATACTTGCTTATTCGTTGCTCAACTCGACCCTTCAGCTTTGGGAGATAAACTATTCACTTGAAGACCTGGACCAGCCGATCCGAGCAACAAGTAAGAACATTAAGGCACACTTCGGAAACGTGGTACACGCGTGCTTCTTCCGCGCCCACTACGCCATTAGCAGCAGCCACGATCAGAATATCAAGGTGTGGGATCTCAGAAAATGCGTTGATAGGAAGCCTCCAAAAGCCAAGAAAAACAAGAAGAAGAAGAACCCCAAGAAGGGTCCAAAATCGATGGAGGAGGAGGATAACTCAGGCTCAGAACTCGAATAGGGAGTTGCGCCTATAGTGTAAAGCGATAAGTGATTGTGAATTGCACTGAATAACCGAATACTATCAAGACCAGAGCCACTCCGATTTGAGGCATTCCAATGCGCTGATCCTCTTGGAAGGTTAGTACCGCAGCATCGGCTCAAGGAATTCCTCAATAGCAGTCGCTTCATCCAGCGAGTAATTGAAGTCTTCGTGCAGCAGTTCGGTTATAGACAGCTCTCGCTTGGGCATTCCGTGCAACAAATCACCTAAATGAGCCATGGTGTACCTTTTTTGTTGAAATAATCCTTGCTGTGATTCCCTTCTAGTGCGAATGCCTTTGGGAACGGCCCGAGTAGTTCTATCATCATGTAGAGGTGATCTTCGTCCTTACCTATGCCCTTTTTATCCTTCGGCTTAAACAAGAAGGAGTTGGTAAGTAATTCGTAGACCATACACGCGAGCGACCACACGTCGGTGTTGGGTAGATATTCATGACCAATGATAACCTCAGGGGCTCTGTACTCACGCGTTTGAATGTCATCTGTAAAGTGGTTGGCATGCATGCAGGCATTCCCGAAGTCACAGATCTTGAAATGAATGTCCTTCTTGAGGTTGATGTTTATACCCTTCCATTTGATATTGTCAAGTTCTTCCTGAGTGTATTCCTGCCTCATTTCTCCCTTCGACTCATCGTCCGAGTAATCAGAGTCGTCACCTGAGTCACCTGGCTGCGAATCTTCTTACGATTCGCCATTAGAGGCAGTAGTCAAGGTCTTGATTGGTAGTTTTTTTTGTGGGCCTTTCTTCTTCTTCGCTGGTTGCTTCTCTGTTGGTTTCTACTCTTTGGTTTGACCATTTTCCTCTCCCTCCTGTTTCTTCTTCTTTGGCTTCTTCTTTTTCTTTTTTGCTGGCTCAGCTGGTATTGGAGCTTGAACTTTCTCAGTTTATTCAGGAGTTTCAGCTTTCTTGGGTTATGGGTTTGCAACTACCGGGGTCTCTGGAACGACTGCTGTGGGAGTTACTGAAATCGTTGTGACTTCGGTCTCCAACTCAGCAACTTTTGGGGTATCTGTTGGTGGCTTATCTGCTTCGCCCTTGGGTGCCTCCTTGGCTTCCTTCTTCTTAAGCTTCTTCTTATCGTACTTCTTTTTATTCTTAGATGGATTCTTCGCTTGTGTGTTGTAGAGGAACTTCATACTCACGGGTTTGGTTTTGTAGTTTCTGAGCCCCTCAACAAACTGTGTCTGTTCTTCGGGACTAAGCTTGATCAGTACATTCTCAGGCTTCAAATCCGTATGAATCATGCCTACAAATTCGTGCATGTAAACGAGTCCGATGAGCACATCGCGAGTGACCTTTTTGACCAATTGCAGCGGCATCTGCACATCCTTGTATTCATGGTGCTGAATCACTTCCAGCAAGTTCGGCCCCATCAGTTCGAATACTGAGCAGTAATGCTTGCCATGCACTCCAAAGATGCTAAACGTATCCACCAGCAGTAAAGGTCGGAAGATGCGGTGTAACTCTCCCACATTGTATTGCTCTTGTAGCTTGGTGATGCCGAAACCACTGTCAACAAGCTGCACCCAACCCTTATCCTGCTCATGTTTACGTAGTTCCTTCAATAACTCAATCTCGTCGATCGCAGTTTCGGCGTGACTTTACTTGCTGCGTTGGATCTTCAGCGCAAACTGCTAACGCGGTTCTTCGGTTTCAACCAGCCAAACTGTTGAGAAGTGTCCCCACCCTAACTTCTGGATGATGCTGTAGCGGCCATTGATCTTTTCACCGAGGTACGCTGGATGGTATCCACCCGGGCAATAGTCTTCGTAGTCCTCACAGTCAGAGGAAGCTTCATACTTGATCTACTCGTCCATGGGAACTCGTTTATAATAGCTCAACACACCAACACCAAGTTGGTAATAGAAAGCGCACAGCAATGAAACTGCCTCGTGGCATCGCACCGCTGATAAATGAAGCACAATGCCTCGCCGATTTGTGTTCGGACATAGACCAGTACACTGACGCCTGGTGGATTCTGAGCAGCTTATCCGTCTGTTTCCGACTCAAATCGCTGATGAATATGAAAATTGATCGTCAGTTTCGGTTCGGTGATATAATCAATACAACGGACTAACAGCCCTCTTTGAATGAAGGCGCACAACCTCAGCAAGGAGCTGCGAAACGATCAAGCGAAGCTTAACGGCGCCAGCATCAGCTACCAACTAAGCGATACCAAACGCAGTAAGGGGTACACATCCGGGTCATGCAGCTAACCCCGTGGAAAAAAAATTAGGCTCATCGAACAACTCGATCTAGATAGGCTAGGCCAGACCGTCAATGTGAGTCACTACCTATCCAAACAACGTGGCGACAAAGAGAACTGTACAAGAGTGGATTCCCGTCATCGGAAGCGTCTGACTGATGAACGCATTCATAGCACGTTCAGACGAAGAAAGAACAGTAACACCGGTGAAGACGGCCAACCAACACGCTCAAAGCCCCAAACTCGAAGGTCAAATCCCTAAGTACAGCGGCTTGGCAAGTCTCTTGACTATAAACGGTACCTAAATAAATCTATGCTGCCGAACAAGAAAAGCAAGTCGCAAAGCTGTTCTCCGAGAAGGAAGAAGAGTGCTTCGAAGGAGAATAAGCGCTACAGTAAACCTCTTCCAACGGCAAAGACCAGACCATCAAGTGTGCGTACCTCCAGTCAAACAGTAACCTTGAGCACTCTCCTCAACACCAAGTTCAACAAAACTGACAATTCAAACCGGCTGCGGGAACTCCTCAATTCCATGAAGAACGAAGAGGGTGGGAATATGAGAGAAATACTTGAGAATTCGTTTGAAACCAAGGTAAAGGATGTGTAAACTTCTGTGGAGAAGCGTTAGTCATCTCGCAAGCTCCGCACAAAAAAGAAAGGGGTGGATGTAAGAAGAAAACACAACTCAACCACTATCAGCAAGCTCGATGTCGAATAGGGACTTATCGGCAAAAATGGGAGCAAAGTCTAAACCAAGAAGTTCATCCGGAAGAAACCGCTGGAGGAAGTTTATGAGGATGCTAATATAGACGAGGGGTTCGACCAAGCAGCATTAGGCGAAAGCTCGTTCGGAAATTAAAGCCTCGTTAACAAAGTTTCCTCTGAGAGTCATAAGGAGTCAACTCCCATTTACGTTCAAAATGATGAAGAGTTGGAGGTTGTGAAGCTCAGCTAGCAGGACGACATCAACTTCCTGGAAATCAGAGACTTTGAGCACAAGAATAATGAAAAATTGTCAGCACGTCCCCAACGTTCTGCCGAGCGGTACCGTATTGAAGACCATCTGCTTCAGGAAGTTATGGCGAGGAAGATTCAAAGGGCTTGGAGGAAATATCTCACAAGGAAGCTTCTTGTACACTACATTGGCATGTTCAAAGCAGAGGACAGCGACTACAATAAGACCAACTCATTTGATATGCACGATTAGAGTGGGTCACAGGTCCTGATGAAGGTTGGACGGCGGGAAATAGATCCCAGCTAGCTCGAATCGGAAGATGCGCAGTCCTCATAATCTCCAGGTCGTGAGCTTGAAGACAGTTCATTCCGCCGACCATCTCAGGTTCCACGATTAGAAATCGGGACAGAAGAGTTCTACTAGCAACACCGAAATCAACATCCAAAGGTGACAGTGGTGTCCCAACTGAGCGACTTACAGGAACTTGAGAAGTCCGTTTCGGAAGCAGCTGTTGCTTCCCAAGTTGCCAAATACGAGCAGATTATTAAGGGCTTGAGACAAGATGAACTCAAGAAATGGAGTAGTATTGTAGATATCATCTCGAAGTCGCTGAGGGACGGCAGGAGTGAACTCGACCCGAAATAACTACTGAGAAAAATTGCGGAACAGTCATAATAGAATAAGGAAAGGCTTGAACAAGAAGTTCTATTCGAGCCTGAGCCAAGCCTGAGTATTGAGCACTTTCATAGTCTGGACCAAGCAAGATCAGAAGGCAAGAGTGAACACGATCCATTCGAAGAATTCAATTCTCGAAAGTACAAATAACTATTGGATCCCTCCATTGTGGAAACACTCATTAAATCTCGGTAGAGGTTCCTATCCTAGCGAGAAAAGACTGAGAAAAGGTTGATTGAGGATAAGTTCGAAACTGATCAAATTTCTATTGGTTCCTACAAACGCAATTGCGAAAGAATCGAGAAGTGGGTCAGCGCTGAAAAGATAAGCATTCAGAAGACCCGTCGGGAGATTGAAATGGGACTTGGAAAGGCCAAATAGGCCATTAAGAAGACTCAGCTCGACTACGTTATCATGCTCAAGCTTAAGAGTAGTCCACTCCGACCACTTCATAAATGCCAGAGTGATGAAGGACTGAGCCGGCTTCGGAGCAGTCGCAATAGGCCAGAGGACACCGTTTCATTAACAAGTAGCCAAAATGAATATGAGAATTACATGAACAACCCCTCTTTTGAAGAATACAACGGAGAAAATATCGGCAGTAATACTGAGCGGCTGAAAGAAAAACTTGAACACCTGAACCAGCAATAAAGATCGCCAGTTTCTGACGATAGCTCCGAACCTCAGAGAGTGCTCCGCCGTGAGACCAATTAACCTCTGCACAAAATGCACTTTGATTTGTCGGAGCACAACTATTCGGAACTGTGCAGTCTATCAGATCGAGACAATGAAGACAGTGGCGCCAGAATAGCGAGACTCCTACGCGAGGCAATCGACCCTGAGAAGTTGAGTGAAGATGTCTGCAAGGAAGTCTTTGACGAGCTACTAATGAGCTTTCTCAAGGACGTATCGTTGCAGGATTCCATAATTGCTAACTTCAAGCGGTTAAAGAATACAAAGCTGCAACGGAAGAGACAGAAAGGCATCCGAACCAACATTACTTCGGTGAGAGAATACGTCAAAAGTCTCGAAGCATTTCTGTTAGGTAATTTCATGGCTAATTCAGAAAAGAAATTTGGGTTGTTGAGGATGCTTGAAAAGCCGTCTGGGCCTTCTGCGCGATAGATGCTGAAGTACATGCACTACTACGAGGATGAACAACAGCTAAATGAGGAGGAGGAAGTGCAGAACTCAATACTTCCCAATTCCGCCTTCCAGGATCATTGGAAGGAAATTCAGGGGAAGATAGAGTTTGAACCCTACTACCCGCAACCAGAGAAGGAGAAGGCGAGGGTGGAGTATCTCAAAGGGTTGACCCGTATTCACTACCTGGCTATCTTCGAAGCCTACAACGAATGCCTTGACCAAGAACGAAACTTCGGAACCTTCGGGGAGCCATTCCCATGGAAAAGGGTTGCAAATTTTTTCCATGAGATTCGTGAACCACCTATTATTAAGGTAACTGGTTTTGCGAATTCAGAAAAGTCTTTAGAACGTTGCTCGAAGAATCAATAGCCTCGCCACTAGCTTCTGCGGAATCATCTTTGATAGGGAAGACTGCACGGTGGAGTACTCCGAAGAATATATTGCCCAGATCCAAGAGGATCGAGTGACGAGGATGCTTGCCCTGGAAGTGATGGAGGGTGAGCACAAATGGTTATTCTACGATGACGAGGAGACCGAAATTCTAGTGGAGGTGGCCTACCTTATCGGAGAGGCACTGGTGAACGAACTGGTGCTGGAATTGCACCAGATGATGTTTCTGCGATGAGTCTACTTAATGCTATATTGGATAGTTGATGCTCAGAACGTTGATCAAGGATTACTCCATCCTCATTTTCGTGAGGGTGGCTTCTCGAGCTATCGACTTCTTCCTGAAGATCTTCGTGATTAGGGCCATCGATCCCAACATCTTCGCCACAACTGTGCACTTCGAACTTATCACGAACGTGGCACTCTTCTACACCAAAACATGCCTCAAAAACAGTTATCAGAAACGGGCGGAGGGCCTTACCGATAGGGAAATGGCCATCTCAGCAAGCAATCTGATGTTGCTGGGGGTGCCGATTTGCCTGGTTGTCGCAGCTGCTATGGTAGGAGTTGAAGCACTGTTCAGTTCAACTCATATCAACTATTTCATCGCTGCGGCAGCTTTGCATGCAGTGGCAGCAGTCATCGAGTCCCTCCAAGAAAGTTTCCTTGCTAAGCTTGTGTTGGAGATGAAGTATGATAGAATCGGACGAAATGAGCTGATAAGCCTCATGGCAAAGAGCTCGGTGTTGTGGGTGAGCATCTACATGGGATGGTTTCACACCTACGGAGTGCTCGTGTTCGGTGGCTCGCAACTTGCATACAGCCTCATGCTGATCGTGCTCACCTTCTTCGAGACGAAATGTAGCAGCTATATCCTCAGAAAAGTCAAATGCGATGGCAAGTAGCAGTTCGTACACGACAATATGAAGAACGCTGCTAAGGAGTTCTCGCTGATCTCGGTTGTGAAGCTGCTGCTTCAGGAGCTTCAAAAGATTGTGCTGGTAGCATTTAATATCCCTACAATGTCCAGTGACTTCTCCCTTGTAAACAAACTCGGGTCGGTTGTACCCAAGTACCTATTCGCCCCTCTTGAAGAAATCGGGTTCAATATGTTCTCCAAGGTCAAACAAGTCAAGGAAAATAGGGTTACTTTGGAAACTCTTTTCCGCATGCTCATCATCATTGGCTTCCTGCTTATCGTGTTCGGCACATGCTATTCGGAGACTCTCTTGCAGCTGTTGGTGGGAAGGGAATGGGCTACCACCACTGCTGTCAATTCCTTGAGGATGTACTGTGTATACATTCTATTTATGGGGCTCAACGGCATCAGCGAAGCATTCGTCTATGCTCGCATAAAAAATGACCGAATGGGAGTCTTCAGAACATCTATGGTTGTCACAACCGTCATCTATCTGGTTTCGTGCGTAGCCTTCATCCAACTGGGAATGGGGTACCTCTTAATTGTAACATAGAGCTCCAGGGATTTTCCTCGCAAGCACAATCAGCATGGCCTGCAGGATAGGAGTCTGCTGGCAGGTCTACATCCACCAGGAGGTGTTCAAAAACGTGTCGAACCTGAGTGCAATTCGTTCTTTACTGCCGAAGACACGAGTGCTGCTGGTATACTTGGCGTCGTTCGTGCTGTGCTGGAACATCAACGAATACTTCGAGCGTCGGATATACAACTTCATAGTGGGGGGAGGTACGTGACTCGATTAATTCAGGCGTATTCATGCTGAATGCCGCTATTACTGTACTCAGCGAGCGTGATATTCTGGCAAAGCTTCAGAAGATGCGCGAGGAGAATTCACCGTTGAGGTCGAAGGACAAACGAAAGTGACACTTAATTGTTTATATTGTTCGCTATGGATCTCGAACCGAACTCCACTATCAGGGCATCCATCTAGCACAAAATCAAAAGGCTCAAACAAATGCTCAGGGAATCACGTGAACGGGAGGCCAAGCTCCAAGGGGAGCTCGCTCAAGAGAAGGCGTTGTCGGAGTAACTTCGGAAGCAGCTTGAAGGTACCTCAACCTGAAATACAGCGTTTACGCTATCCCAAGCTGAAAACGGAGTAACAAAGGCAGCATAAGACTGCAAACAATTGCTGAAATAGAACAGCCGAATGAAGCACGAAATTGCCGAGCTGAGGATTGAGCTGAGCTATTTAGAAAGATCAGTTCAGGCCAAATAGCCAAAACAATCGCCATGCAAGCCATCCCATATCAGAACTTAAGCGCATAGTTCGTAGTAGTTGAGACTGTCTGAACTGATGGTTCGCTACGAAACAGTTCTCAAAGAAAATACTTTGATGAAGGCAGATTTTCGGAGTGCTAAGTTGGAATACTAACGGGTTATCCGCAGTCTTTTGGAGGAGCTGGAAGGGCACAGCAAAATCCAAAACAGCCTGACGCGGGAGCTGAGGTGATACTATGCAATTCTAAACTGAATTTATAATTCTTCGATTCGATGAGCAGAAAAGAAGAAAAAAGATTGTCAAAGATCGAGGAGAAGACTGCCGTGAACGCCATCCAAACCAAGACCAAGTTCACCCGCAAGGACAGTTCCCCACTGAAGCACCTGCTACCCATCGATAACATGATCCGCAGAATGACTGCGGGAGAACTGATCAAGAAGTCAGACACCATGCTCGACCGCAAGCTAATCCTCGAAGAGGTAGGCCAGAAAGTAACTCAGCACAAAGACGACAATACCAACACAGAGAATTACCTCAACCAACTGAAAAAGGGCCACGATGAGCTAGTAAAGATGAGCTGCCGAAAACAAAGCTAAACATGTCGAATGAGGGAGTAAATTGAAATGATCAAACGCAAGGTTAAAGGGTCAACAAGTGCCAACGACTCTCAGAAGAACTATCTGGAGGAGATGGACAAAAGATGGGAAATGCTCAAACTGAAGCAGGAAACAACTGCACTATCTAGCAAGACTTTGGAACACATCATGGACCGGATGAAGAAGGACGAGGTCGTGCATCAACTCAAAATCAACGATTTGGAGGAGAGGGTGCGATAACTAACAACGCAGCTGACTGAGATTACGACCAAGAATATGAGTCTTCACGAGTTGGAAGCACTGTCGTCTGTAGCAGTTCACGAGGTCAAAGGCAACTACGTTGAAGCGCATGAGCAGAGAAAGAAAGATGTGGCCCACTACGAGAGTATTATCCACAAGAGAAAGGAGGCTGACCAACGTGAGTAGGAGAGACAGCGCATCACCGACGATATTCAAGCGATGGCTGCCAGCGACCTCAACGACAGCAACATGATCCGCTGGAAGAAGCTACTCCTGGTGCAGAAATTTCTCAAGAAGTTGCTGAAGTCAAAGATAAACGATCTGGAGCTGAAGTATAGTGAAGTCAAGAGAGCCTTCTACACGATAAAGATGCGCACCAACGTGACTGACCCAGCCAGCCTCACCAGCTGCTACTTCAACCTCGAGGATACCTACCAAAAGTTGCTTGAGACTGTACGCAACCTTGAAGGCAAAGTTGATCAGCTCGAGTCGTAGAAGAAGGATCTCGACGGAATACATGAGCAAGTGAGATCCGAACTGCTTCTGCTCGAACAGGATCGCGATTCCAAGGCTGATCCAACCCTCGCTCGAAGGGCCTTTGAACTTACCTAAAAGAGTTTTCAAAGCGAACTAGCTCGAGACCGAATCTATTTCTGGCTGATCAGCAACATCTACAAGCTGGATGTAGCCAACGATAAGTCTCAAGGTTCCCGCGAGAAGTATTATTAGCTATACCCCAAAGACAAGCTAAACGATCACTTGGAAAGATTCTGCAGCGAGCTGCGAGAGACACGATCCACAGGAAATGACAAGTCGACTCCAATAAGGTACGAGAGGCTCCGCACCCTCGAAGCCACCACCAGCAAAGACCCCGAAGAGGATGAGGATTTGATTGAAAGAGAGGAAATCAATCGCCGAGATATCAAAAAAACTACCAAGCTCCTCGTCTGACATTGCTTCATCATTATTATTCTGATATGGCAGACATATAACCTGACCCGCAGACAGCATTCACGATCATGGCTATCTTGGAAGGATTCCTGCTGATCCTCCTCCTGTTCTTCTGGGTCATCGACTCCCGACGATCTTCACTCCGAAAGAGCAGACTCTACAACTTTGAGTATTTCGAGGAAAGCGGAAGAACTCCCGAAAACAGCAGCATTAGCGATATGGCAAGTACCTCATTGATATAAATAGGTTCCAACATTTCGCAACCACTTCTGGGCACCCACGTCAGCAACATTAAGTCAGTGTACGAGTGAGCAAGCCACAATTCGTCTGTATATGCTTCAATAAGTCATTTATGTCCTCCATCGTTATAATAATTACGAATGCAGCCTTCTCGTATATAAGGACCCAAGGAGCAGACCAAGGGGAACCTCATTGATGACAGCAAAATACGCATCGAAAGTTCAGAGGCACTCAAGGTATACCCAACCTTCGAATCAATGGGGCTCCGGGAGGAACTGATTCGCGGCATCTGCTGCTATGGTACTTGTTGGTGCTAAAGCAGGCTTCGATAAACCCTCTGCAGTTCAGCAAAGGTCCATTATCCCCATCATTTCAGGAAGGGATGTTATCGTGCAGAGTCAGTCAGGCACAGGTAAGACTGCGGTGTTCTGCTTGGGTGCGCTTCAGAGAATAGAAATCGGTATGCGTGCCCCACAAGTGTTAATTCTGTCACCAACTCGAGAGCTAGCAGAGCAAACCCAGAGAGTAGCATTAGCGCTTGGAAAGCCTTTGAATGTACAGGCACATGCTTGTTTCGGTGGAACCTCAGTCTCGGAGGACATCGCTAAGTTCGAAATGGGTGTCCACTTGGTCAGTGGCACACCTGGACGAGTGTTCCACATGATTAAGGAGCAACACTTAAACCCGACCAAGATAAAGATGCTGATTTTGGACGAAGCCGACGAAATGCTCAACCACGGATTCAAATCGCAAGTGTACGACATCTACAAATACCTGCCATATAACTGTCAAAGCGTTATCGTTAGCGCCACCCTCCCACAAGAAATCCTTACCATCACGAACAAGTTTATGAAAAACCCCATAAAAATCCTTGTGAAGCGAGATGAACTGACCCTTGAGGGTATCAAACAATACTTCGTGGCTGTTGACGAAGAAGAGTGGAAGTTCGACACTCTATGTGACTTGTACGATAGTCTAACCATCACCCAAGCTGTCATCTTCTGCAACAGCAAAGAAAAGGTGGAATGGCTAGCAAAGAAAATGATTGACTCCAACTTCACTGTCAGTTGTATGCACGGGGGCATGAAACAGGAAGAGAGAAACCGTATTATGTCTGAATTCCGACAAGGAAACTCACGTGTGTTGATTGCTACTGACCTCTGGGGTCGAGGACTTGACGTTCAGCAGGTGTCACTAGTGATAAACTACGATCTACCAGAAAACCGAGAACTGTATATTCATCGTATAGGTCGTAGTGGTAGGTTCGGACGTAAGGGAGTCGCGATAAACTTCGTGAAGAATGACGACCTGAGAATTCTGCAGGACATCGAGCAGTACTATTCAACACAGATCGACGAGATGCCAATGAACATCTCGGACATCTGAACAGTGATAATGCCACGGCCATCAATTGTCAGTATAAAAGCATGCGACTCGAGTATCATTTGAAGTATGACGATGTTTTGCGGGTCGCCAGACTCTTGATTTCGAGTAGTTTTTGTTCAAGGAGAATATCGTTCGTGGTAGGGGAGGGAGCTTAGTAGTGATGAGAACGCACACTTCGCGTCGATATCTTCGACGGTTAGAGATTCTAGAGTCCTCTAGGCTGGTTATGATCGTGCTGTGAAAAGGAACCGGAGACGAAGCTCTGAATGTGCTGACTATAGGGTGTTGCAATGAACAGTCCATCTCCAATTGGTCGTACCGAAGAGGTTATCTTCTTTGTGTGGTGAATATGGGCTATTAAAGGTATATGCTCACCGTGATGCTCGCTGGGAGCAGTCTATACCACTTCAATTCTCAGAGGCTTCATGATGGGTGGCGTTGGGGTTGGAATATTTACTTTACCGTTTGCATCTTTGATTGTGATTTACGAGTCGAATTTATGGGATTGTCGAGGAGAGCTTTGAGAACTTCGGTCGTTTTGCCTTGACGATTGTAAGTGGTGGAGCTTGGAGCTTTCTCTCGGTCTGACCACCTCGACAGGCCCAATCATACTCATGTCTACCTTCCGATCCTTTAGCTCTCCAGCCTCGTATCTTTTTTTGTACTACTCCTTGGTGACGAGCTTTTAACTACTGCCTTTATGATCGTAGTTGTGGGAGTATATTCGCGGTGGCCTAAAGATTACTGGTTGGTTTACCAGAAGGTTTTGATATTCTACAACTCCCCTCCAAACTTCTTTTAGATTTGTGAGGGGTTGGCTTGCTAGAATAAGGGTTCAGCTCTCTTGTCAGTATCGTACAGAGATATCTTGCGAATGGTTTCTTCTTCCATGAATTTCTTGACGATTGACCAGAGAAACCCGACGGAAGCAGGAGTTCTTACGATGTAGGCGGAGTGCATGCGACATCGAAAGGTGTTTGACAGAAATCCTACCGTCTTCTTCAGGTCCTGCATAAGGTCAGTATTACTCCTGCAAATGAAAAGAGTCCGAGCATGTTCACATCGATGATGGAAACCCAAGTCTCGATCTGCCCTTCGATGAGCAAGTTGTCGATGAGATACATGAAGAAGTATGTGATCGTATCCAAGAGATCCTCCGTCGAGGCCTTCATGTCTACAATCTTCTGGATGTCGAAGACCAGAATTGGCCGTAGGCGTGCGTCCCTGCCACAGAGATAGAACATGCCGGAGTTCTGAATAGAACATGGAGGTGTACCAGATATTGCTATGTCTTCTTCGTCAGCTGAGGTGGTAGTGCTTTATCTCTCCAGTTGGAATGCTCAACCATCTCCTTGTAAGCTCTGTCTAGGTTATATCCGCATGATTGCAGGAAGCGGATGCGCTGCATCGGAACCCAAAATGATGGGAGAGGATGCTTTTTCTTTTTGATGAGATATTCTTCAAACTCAGCCAGTTTTTTCTTTTCGTAATCGTCAGGCTCCAGTCCTCCCATAAACAGCTTGCGGCCGGTGCCAGTTTTGATTTCAACAGCTGTATTAGCGGAATAGTTACCGTCGGGAAAGCTCCTGAAAGCCTAGTTGGGGATCAACGGGAATTCTTGATTTGTATTTTCGGACCGTAACATTCTTAATAATGAATTGCAGAACCAAAGGTGAATCAACGGGATTTGGATCCTCCTGAGAAAGGAGTACAAAAGAGAACCTGGAATGTAATTGCCCTGGTTATATTTCTAACTAAATCTCATTCGCCAACGATTTGGGAGACTTCATTGTTTTGTTG
>ERZ724508.836-NODE-836-length-20298-cov-14.077953_pt1 | contig 20298 bp, 25 predicted proteins | sample MGYA00376041_ERZ724508 | MGnify/ENA primary metagenome ERZ724508 (study PRJEB28724, sample SAMN07190887) | wastewater metagenome | isolation source: effluent of sewage treatment plant in Hong Hong | place: USA: Christiansburg, Virginia | collected 2016-03-01 ...
GGGTGTCGGCGGCTTCGCTGCCGGCAAAGGCGGCGGCGACGGCGGCGCTCGCCAGCGCGGCCAGGGTATCGGCCGCCTCGGTCACGTTCAACGTCGCCAGGCACGGCGGGGTGGCGACAGTCGCGTTCGCCGCCAGCTGGTCGGCAGCTTCGCTCAGGCTGGCGCTCGCCAGCACGGTGATGGCGCCGAGGCCTGAAGCCGTGTCGGCGGCCTCGCTGACAATGGCGCTGGCGCTGATCGTGATGCCGGCCGCTGCGGCCAAGCTGTCGGCGGCTTCGGTTTTCGCCAGCGTCGAAGCGACGGCAAGTGTGCCGGCCGCGGCCAGGCTGTCCGCCGCTTCGGTCTTGGCAAGGGAAGCGATGACGACGTCGAAGATCGTCGCCGCGGCGCTCATCGAATCGGCGGCCTCTGTTTTTGCCAGCGCGGCCGAGACGGGCAGCTGTCCGGCGGCGCTCAGGGTATCGGCGGCTTCTGTTTTCGCCAGCGTCGCAGCGACGGCCAGGGTGCCGGCAGCGGCCAGGCTGTCCGCCGCTTCGGTCTTGGCCAGCGTCGCCGCCAGCGCGATCGCGCCCACCGCCGCGGCGCTGTCGGCGGCTTCGGTCTTTGCCAGCGTGGCGATGACGACATCGGAGATCGTCGCCGCGGCGCTCAAGGAATCGGCGGCTTCCGTTTTTGCCAGCGCGGCAGAGACCGACAGCTGGCCGGCGGCGCTCAGGGTATCGGCCGCCTCGGTCGTGGCCAGCGTGGCCGCGACGGCCACAGTGCCTGCAGATGCCAGGCTATCCGCGGCTTCGGTCTTGGCCAGCGTAGCGAGGACGACATCGAAAATCGTCGCCGCGGCGCTCATGGTATCGGCGGATTCGGTCTTGGCCAGCGTCGCAGCGACGGCAATAGTGCCGGCTGCGGCCAGGCTATCCGCCGCTTCGTTCAGGCCGGCACTGGCGGATAGCGGCACCGACCCGGCGGCGGCCAGGGTATCGGCCGCCTCGGTCACGCTCAACGTCGCCACCACGGTACTGACGACGGTTCCGCTGGCCGCCAGGGTATCGGCCGCTTCGGTCACTGCCAGGGTGGCCGCAATACCCAGCGTGGCCGTCGCGCCAAGGGTATCCGCAGCCTCTGACAGGGCCGCGCTGGCGGCGACGGAAATGCTTCCAGCGGCGCTGCCGGTATCGGCTGCCTCGGTCTTGGCCAGCGTTGCGGCGAGGGCAACGGTGCCGCTGGCCGCCATGGTATCGGCGGCCTCGCCAAGGGAAGCGGTCGCCGTGACCGGAACCGTAGCCGTCGCGCTCAGGGTATTGGCGGCTTCGGTCGCCGCCAGGGTCGCCGCGACTCCTAGCGCGGCGACGGCGCTGACCGTGTCGGCCGCTTCGCTGACGGCGAGCGTCGCTGTAACGGTGCCGCCAGCCGGAACCGCAGGCAGCTCAAGCTGCAACCACGAAACCTTGGCGTCAATCGTGACCGACTCAAGGTTATCGCCGTCGAACCAACCCGACGGCTTGGCGGTTTCATCGAACCACCCCGCCGCGTTCTGGGTTTCGTCGAACAGCCCTTTTGCCACTTACTTCTCCATGACGACCAGTTCGCCGGCGAAGAAAGTTGCCGTCGTTGCCGAGGTCAGCACGGAATGCAGCAGGCAGGTGCCGTTGTAGAGACGGATGCCAGGCGTGCCGATAATCTTCTGCGCATTGACGTTGGGGATCGTCGTGCCGATGGTGGCGATGTCGCGGGTAATCATTAGCGAGATTGTTCCGGTCAGCATCGAGGTGCCGAGGGTAATGCCCTGAATCGAACGCACCCCACGGTCGCCCGCTTGCAGATTGAACCAGACCAACGTACCGACGACAGGCGTGGCCGGCACTTGCGAACCGACAATCGCGGAAAGCGTTGCGGTTCTGCCGGCAGTGCCATCAGAGTTGGTGTAATTGACCGTCAGGTTGGAGCCAACCGCCGCCAGCGTCGATGCAGCAACGAACAGCAGCGCGATGCCGCAGCCTTCGCCGTTGGTCGTGCCGTTGATGTCACGGGCAGGCAGCGTACCGGAGGCGATGGTTTGTGCCGTCGTGGTCGTGACCACCAGACCGCTATTAACCCATAAGCAATCGAACAGGACGTGCGTGTGATTGACTGACGCCGCCATATTGACTTCGGTAAGGTAGTTGCCGCCCGTCGTCGGATTGGCTATCGGGAAGCACCCGTAGTCGGCAGAGTTCGTGCCGTCAGTATTCCGGCCATTGACACCGGGTGTGCCGGGCGCCCAGGCACCGGGGAAGCCGGCATCCTTGCTGGTGCAGTACCAGTAACCTATGGCATCTGAGGCAGTGCCGGACTTCATGAAGCCAATCGAGCGTCCGTTGTAGCTGCCGAGGCCGGAAGGCGGGTATTCCGCGCCCTGCGCGTCACGGTGCACCCACCTGCCTTCCTCGTTGAAAATCATGTTTTCACCGGGGAGCAGCGTGAAGGCCATCAGTTCGACATTGTTGGTACCGTCGGTATGCTCCACCGTCACCGTGCATGACGCCGAAGCGTGGTCGTTGGTGACGTTCAGGTGCTTGACGTTACGCACCGTTGAGGCAGCGGGAGCGGCAACTGCCGTCGTCGTTGTGGCCGTGGTAATCGCTGGCGTATTCGTTCGCCCTGGTGTGATCGCTCCGGTCGATGTGTTGAGATCGACCCACGAAGCATGGACTTCAACCTGAGCCGCAGCGGAAGTGACGACCTGAACGATGTCGGAAGTAGAGGCGAGATTGAGCATGATGAATCCCTTACGAAGCGGTGAACCCAACCCGCAGGTTGGTGGAATTTGCGACGGATGCGGTGATCGTGATGTCGATGTCCTGCGCCGATCCGGTAAGCGTATGAGTGCCGAGCGTTTGCAGCGTGGTTGATCCCTGCTTCAGAACTGCGACGATGGTTCCCGTGCCTGCCGGGATGCGGTATCTGACATGACCACCCGTGGAAGGATCGACCGCGCCGCCGTCTGCGAAGCTGAATTCCTGATAGGCGCCGGGAACAGTGGTGTAGATGTAGTCCGCGTCACTCGCAGCGGTTTCGTCGATGCAAGCGAAGAGGTCCGTTCCCGTGGATGGGAGCCATGTGCCGCCTGCTACATCGCCGGTTGGGTAGAGGAGTTGCGGAGAGGTAAGCGACCCGAGCAGGAAGGTGCGCGGCTTGAAGATTTGCCACGGAGTTTTGGATAGGGATACGCACTCCACCTTTGACTTTCCGGTGCGCCAACATCTTGCGAAGTAAATCGACCCGTTCAAAGGCGACCCACCTGAAACCATTCCTAGCTGTAGCTTGTCAGACGTATTGTCAGAACCAATCTCCGTAGCCGAGGATGAAACCGTGGAAAATGATGACGTTTTATCTACACCATTGACCAGGACAGTAATATCCGTTCCGCCGCGCCAAGATGCAATAATCCGGTATAGCCCGGCGGTCGTAAAAAGCCCCGTTCCATCGAATCGTGTACGTGTTACTCCAGTACCTGTTCCGTCCGCAGGAACCCACACCAAGCCGCCAGACCCATTTGCAGACAGCAAGAATTCTTGAAAAAATCCATCCCACTGTCCAAAAAAATGGCCGCTTGGATTTGATGAATTGAAATAGACAAGAATGTCGAACGTGCATGACTTCGCGCCATCCATTCCGTGATGAACCCCGAAGTCAAACGAACCAGAAGCCTGACTACCGCTGAAGTCGTACTTAACCCCACCAATGCCTACACCTCTCGTAACTCCTGATCCGACCTCTCCGCCAGTTGCGCCTGATACGAGATCGCGCTTTCCTGCAAAAGCCTCAAATGAGAACACAAGATTACGAGTAATCGGATTCGACCAGTCGATCTCAACCGCACCCTGCGGCTGACTGGTCAGGACGCGGTTGTACTTGAACATGGATTACGCAGCCGGGGCGTAGGTGCGCGGCGTGACCTTCAGCGTCCAGCCTGCGGATACGGTCTGACCGGTACTGGCGTTGTAGAGGTAATACTCAGCCTCCTTCGGCAGGTTGTACCCGACACAAAGCTGGTATTGCAGCGTCGTCACGTTGTTGACCACGAACGAACCGACGAAGACCTGTGGCAAGCCTGCTTCGGGGACTTCGGCATCGTTCGTGCTGTCGATATTGATCGGACGTGCGAGAAGGACAAGCGCCGTGCCTTCGGTCGGGCCGGTGCCATAGGTAAAACTGGCGACGAACTCGGCATCTGGGTAATAAGCGCCATCGGAAACGACGCTGTAGGTCGCATCGTTTGCCTGAACTATTGTTCCGTTGGTGAACGAGCCGCCGTTCGCCTCAAGGGTTTTCTGGGTGCCGTACTTGTAGATTGCTTCACCGGCCATGACCTACCCCTTACGCCGCGTTGCGGATGGCGATGCAGTCGTTTGACGAGACTGACCCGTCGAAACCGAGCAGCGAAGGCGCGGCCTGAGTCCCTGCCCCGGTTGCCATGCTTTCTTCGGCACGGGTGGCAAGACGCGAGATTGCCGCCTTGACTGCCGCCCATCCAGCGGGCTGCGTAGCACCGCCTGCCGCACTCGGCACATTCAGCAGCGCATCGGACAGGCCATTGCGGATGCTTGCCTTGCTGGTTGCAATCCGTTCCTTGCCTTGCAGCATGATCTGCAAGTTGATCTGCTTGGCCTGACAGAGCAGGGCGCGGTTGGTGTAGATCGCAGACCCATCCGGCGTATCGAGCGGGGTCAGGTTGGCCCAGGTGATCGCGTCGAACACGTCGTCGGCTGGCGTGTAGTTCTTCCAGACGTAGGTGGTCGTCGGCTGGTTGAACCACTCTGCCAGCGCCACGTCGTTACCGGCGGCGATGATGTCGACGGCAGTCTGGTTGGCGAGAGCTAGGGCTTTGAGGGTCGAGGCTTGGGCGGGGGTCATGATCAGGTATTCGCGGCGGTGATGCTGAAGGAGGTGACGGTGATCGTCTGGCCGCTGGTGATGGTGCCGTTGACCTGCAGGTCGCCGGAGCCGATGCCTGCCGTGCCCTGGATGTGGACGGTGGTGCCGGCGTTGTCCTTGATCCGGAAATGGGTCGGCGTGGCCGCTGCGCCTGCCGAGGCGGTGCCCGTCCATGATCCTGCCAGCGCCTTGACGCCGGCGGCGGCCGCGCCCATCCAGTCGGATGGCAGGGTCAGCGTGGCGAGCAGGGTGCCGGAATCGGCGGCGGCGCAGTTGGCCGGGGCTGAACCGGAGAAGATGTAGAGCTTGGCGGTGGCGCCGGCGGTGGCCTCGATCTGGTCGAGGCGGGCGTTATTGACGGCAACCGAATATTGGAGGGCCATGATCTGTTCCTTTGTTTAAGATTTACGGGAGCGCCTCGCCGGTCAGGGCGAGGGAAAACACGAACGACTCGACCAGCACGTCGGCATCCTTGACGATCAGGCGGGTCTTGAATTTCATTTCGGGCGGCGGGTCTGCATCGCGGTAGCCGGCGCTGCCGGCGAGCACCTGCAGGCCGGCGGCGTCGCGCGCAATGAAGGTGGCCGGGGCGCCGTCGTTTTCGGCGATGGCGGGCGGGAACGGGTGCGCGGCGATGGCGCCGTCTTTGGCCAGGGCAAACGGCGGGTCGGCGAAGGCGCAGGCGGCGAGCAAGACCCCGGCGCCATCGAACACCTCGACGCGGCCGCCGGCCAGCAGGTCGGCCATGACGTTGGCCAGGGTATTGGCGGCCCAGTCGTCAAGCTGCATCGCCGGCTTCCGGATCGACCTCGACTTCGCGGATCTCGACCGTGCCGTCGGCGAGGCGGCGCCCGACCTTCATGGTCGGCTTGCCGGGGCCGGGCAGGTGCACGGTGAGCTGCGGCGCCGGCTGCTCGCGGGTGGCGAGCGCGGCGAGCGACTGGCCGAGGCTGCGCTGGCCTTCGAGCAGGGCGACGACGAGCGGGTCGTCTTCTGGCGGCGCGGCGGGTTCGTTGTCGCTGCCGAGGCCGAAGGCGTCTTCGCGGAGGTCGTCCTCGGCGCGTTCCTGGTCGATTTCTTCCGGATCGTCGCCGCGCTCGGTGATGATCCGGGTGCGGCTTGTGAAGCCGGATTCGACGAGCATCTGCTGCGCCTGTGCGTCCTGCGTCGGGTGGATGTAGGCCCAGCCCTGCGGCACCCAGGTGACGCGCTTGGCCTCGCGGCCTTCGGCGCCGCTCAGGGCACCGGCCAGCACGGCGGCGTCGGCCCAGGCATTGCGCACCTTGCGGCAGAACTGCGGAATCAGGATGTGCCACTGGCGCTGCTGGCAGTGGCGGCGGAATTCGTTGAGGATGACGCGCAGCGCACGGTCGGACACGTCGCGCAGGTCGCCGGTCAGCAGTTCGTAGGGCAGCCCGGTGCCGGCGGCGACGCCCTGGTACTGCTGTCGGGTGAAATCGGTGTAGCCGGTGCCGGCGTCGGGCGGATCGCCGAACTTGATCGACTCGCCGGGCAGCAGTTCCTGCACGGTGCCGGGCTCCATCGCGGCCATCGGCGTGCCGTCGGTGTCGAGCTTGACCGGCTGGCCGGTGACGGGATCGAGCGCGGCATCGCCGGTCGACGGTGATTTTTCGAGGAAGGCGGTGAACAGGTTGGCGATCTTCTGCCGCTCGAGCACCGCATCGTCGAAATCGCCGACGCCGCGCAGGCGGGCGAGGATGGGCGCCAGGTCGGAGACGCCGCGCAGCTGGCCGGGGCGGGTCGGCTCATAGATGTGAAGCACGAATTCGGCGGGGACGCGGACGGTGGTTGCGGTATCGCCGATGCCGTCGCCCGGGTGGTTGCGCAGCATCCAGTAGGCGACGCGCTGGCCCAGGCCGTTGAACTCGATACCCTGGACGATGGGGTTGCCGTTCGGCGCGGTGGTATCGACCGCCGGCACCATGTCGGCTTCGAGCAGCTGGATCTGCAACGGCACCGGCAGGCCGTCGGCCGGCAGGCGCGGGCGCAGGCGGACGAAGACTTCGCCGGCCTCGATCCAGTTGCGGGCGATCAGGTTCTGCTGTCCGTAGCCGTCGAGCACGCCGTCGGCGTCGCAGACTTCCAGCCAGTCATCCCACAGGGCGACCAGCATGGCCTTGAGTTCGGCGTCCTTGGTCTTCGGGCGGGCGATGATGCCGGTGCCGACCAGGTTGGCGGCCCAGCGCGACGGGATGGCCTTGCCGGCCCAGTCGTTGCGGGCGGCATCGCGGGCGCGGTTGCGGATGGTGGCGGCGCCGTGATTGACACGGTTCGGGCCGGACGACGATGGCATCCAGCCGCGCATACGGCGGCCGGTACCGGCGGCATCGTGGCTGCCGGCCAGGGCGACTGGGCCGGCGACCGGAGAAGCGATGGCGGCCGGCTTGCGGGTGCGCTTGGTCGCCATCAGTAGCCCCGGCCGCCGTGATAGAGGCGGGTCTGCCGGGGCCGCGGCGGCACCGTGCCGGCGACGGCCTGTTCGGCGTCGAACTGCGCCTGCAGGGCATTGCGCGCGGCGAGCAGTTCGTCGACGGAGCGATACTCGACCGTCTTGTCGCCCTTGCGGACCATGCGCTCGCCGGTCGCCAGCGCCTCGGTCAGCGCATCGATGTCGGTTTGTAGAATAGCCATCCGTAACCTCTGATTGGTTACGGGATGGTGCGTTTATGGGACGCTGTCGGCCTGTGAGCGGATTTCAGGCGCGGCGCTAAAACCCCTCGAAGCCAAGCTGCGCGATCACCTGCGCGTCGCTTTTGAGCGTCCGGTCGCCGGTCAGCACGGCGGGGAGGATGCCGAGGAGCTCGGCGGCGCGGCGGTCGTTCTTGGCCTGGTTGTAGGTGACGCCGGTGAGCAGGGCGACGGTGTGCAGCGAGCGGCCTTCGGCGAGCAGGCGGGCGCCCTTGCGGATGCGCTGGTAGCGGCCGAAGTCGGCGAGCGCCGGGACGGTGATGGTTTCGCCGCCCCACTCTTCGACCATCTTGCGGAAGGCGGTTTCGCCGAGCAGCGTGGCGAGCAGGTGGCCGGGGGTCGGCTGGTTCGGGACGTAGAGCGTCTGGCCGCCGCGCGTGCCGCACAGCAACAGGGTGTTACTGAAGCCGATGACGCCGCCGAGGTCTTCGGCCATGCCGTTTGGTTTGCGGGTGTATTCTTTTTTTTCGGCCATGGGATTCCTCAGCGGAGGTAGGTTGAGCGGGAGACGCGGGCGCGCTGCACGGGTTTGGTGAGCGCTTGCTGGTCGGCTGGCGGCGCGGCGGTTTCGGGTGCGTTTTCCGGGTCGACAACTGCTGGAAGGCGGGCGGATGCGCTGCCGGCGATGCGTGCCTCGGCGGCGGCCCAGTCGGCGACCCGGAAGCGGTGCAGGTGCAGTTCCGGGTGGTGGGCGGCGGCGTAGGCATAGACGAAGGTGTCGAGCGGCTCGTTGCGGGCGCCACGTTTCTTGACGAAGCGGTTGGTCTTGGGGTCGTAGGTTTCCGACACCAGGCCGGCGAAGAACTGGGGCTGCAGCTGGTCGCTGAAATGCAGCAGGCGTTCTTCGCGCTCGAGATCGGCGTCGGCGCCCATGCGACGATATAGCCAGTGCTTGGCGGCGACGGTGCCAACCTGCCAGGTGTGGATGCCGCGATACTCGGTCTTGCGCTGGGTGTTGAGGTCTTCCCATTTCGGACGGCCGAGGACCGGGGCGTTGTTGGCCTTGGCGCCGAAGATGCACATCGGGCGCTGCACCGGGGTGGTGGCGTCGGCGTTGGCCAGCACCCACTGCTTGACGAAGGGCGTGCGGTGGCCGCGGCCGTCGATGGCGCAGGCGCTGACCGGCAGCGTGGCGCCGCTGGCGTGTTCGACCGGGCGGGCGAGCAGCGCGTTGAGCGCTTCCCACACCGCCGGCTTGGCCGGATCGCCGGGAAGCACGACGTAGGCGATGGTCCAGGCGGCCATGTTGCGACCCCAGCCGACGATCTGGACCTCGAGCCGGTCGTCCTGGGTATCTGCCCCGGCGGTGATGTAGCAGACGCCTTCCGGCGCCGTGTGCAGGTTGTAGGGCTCGGCGCGGTCGGCGACCAGGTTGTGCTTGACGGCGCGCATGCTGGGGTCTTCCCAGGCTTCGGCGAGGCGGTCGTTGATGAAGGTCTTGAGCTTTTCCGGCGTGCCCTGGGCGTCGACCCACATTTGCGCCAGTTCCGCCCAGCGCGGGCCGAGGCCGATCGGATAGTAGAGGCAGTTGGCGCGATAGCCACGGGCCGGATGGCCAGGGTTGGTGGCGATCCAGCGGCCGGCGGCGAGCATGGCCGGCTTGTGGTTTTCGTCGATGACGCAGCCGCATTCCGGGCAGACCAGCCAGGCTGAGGACACGCGCTTGTGCACCGGGTCGAGCGCAAAATGCAGGTCGCTGCGCCATTCGTAGGCGTGCCGCTCGCCGCAGTGCGGGCACGGCAGGTGGAACAGGCGCTGGTCGCTGTCTTCATACTTCTCGGTGGTGCGGCAGATGCCGAGGATGCCTGGCGTGCTGACATACATCGCCTTGCTGACCGCCGGGAATGCGCTGGTGCGGCCTTCGAGCAGGGCGACCGGGTCGTCGCCGGTGGCCAGGCTGGTGGCGAATTCGGTGAATTCATCGACCAGCAGGATCTTGACCGAGGTGGATTTGAGGCGCTTGGGGTTGCCGGCGTGTTCGATGTAGAGCTGGCCACCGGCGAAATCCTTGAAGGTGCGGGTATTCTGCGAATCGCGGCTGGCGACACTGGACAGGCATTCGCGCACCGCCGGGGTTTCCTCGATCAGCGGGTTGAGCTTCTGCGCGATGAACTTGTCGAGCGACACTTCGCCCGGCAGGCAGACCATGATCGGGCCGGGGTTTTCGTTCATGGAATAGCCAATGACCGCCGACTCCATGGTCGACTTGCCGAACTGGATCGGGAAGCAGCAGACAACGCTACGCACCGCCGAGCGCACCGACAGGCAGTCCATCGGTTCCTGCAGCGCCGGGTTGCGGTCGACCCGGAAACGGCCCGGGGCGACGCTGCCCTTGCTGGACAGGCGCATGTTCGCTTCTGCCCACTGCGAAACCGTGGTCGGCTTGCGCGGGGCCACCGTGCGCGCCAGCGTGGCGAAGATGCGGGCGCGGGGGTTGGCGAAGGCGATGGTGGTCTGAAGCGGGCGCATTCTAGAACGGCGCCCAGTCCATGCCAAATGTTTGGCGATAGCAATCCATTGCGCGATCGACACCAGCGTAAAGGCGCGACTTGCTGCGCTGGCTGGCCCTGGTGCGCTCATACCATCGCAACAGGTCATAAACCGCACACCAGGACGCAAACTCTCCAGCGCGCGCCATGAAATCTGTCCAGTTTCCATCAATGCCAAGATCGGCAAGTTCTCTTTGCGTCATCCCATCCTCCGTTGCATTGCGGCCATGGTTCCTGCGTTGGTAATCATTCCGCATCCCTCCCAGCCTTATCCAGCCGCTCGACCAGCTCGCCGAGCGCCTGCTCGATGTGGTCTTCGAGCAGCAGGCGGATCTGGTTTTCGTCGGCCATGGTGGCCAGCTGCGGCGCCAGGATGGCCGGCAGGGTGGCGAGGTGGGTGCGCATCGTGGCGCCGGCATCGGCGACAGCGGCCATGACGGCGGCGGTTTCCATGAGTTGGCCGGCGCGGGTGCGGGCTTCCATTTCGGCGAGGTCGGCATTGGCCGATTCCTTGCGCGCCCGGGCTTTCTGGTAGTCGGGCGTGCCGGGCACTTCGGGGGCTTCTGGTTCGCCTGCCTCGGCGGCGGTTTTTGCCGGTTTCTGGATGTCGACCGCAGCCTTTGTTTCCATGGTCGCAGCGGCCTGCCCTGCCCGCTTGGCGGCGTGGCGTTCGGCGACGGCGACTTTGCCGGGGTCGGCGGTTTCGCGGATGCGGGCTTCGCTGGCTTCGACGTCGATCAGCGTGTGGCTGACCATGACGAGGCGGCCGGTGTCCTTGAGTTTCTTGACATAGCTTGGGCGCACGTTGAGGTGGCGGGCGAAGGCGGCCTGGGTGAGCGTGCTCATTTGTGCAGCCCTGCCCTTCTGCGCGCGGCGAGATCGCGGTCAAAGTCGCTGCGGCAATCGACGTCGCAGAAGTGCGCGCCGGGCGGGACGCTGGCGGTGCACCAGTGGCATTCGCCGGTATCGAGCAGGGCAGGCTGATTACGCGCGGCGGCGAGCGCCAGTTCGCGGTCCTGCGTTTCGCGCTCCTGGGCGCGGTCGATGTCATCCACGGCGGTTTCCTTTGCGGTCTGTTTGCGGGGCGCTGGCGGGGTTGAACGGGCCGAGGTGGATATCTGCCATGGAGACGGCCCGGCTTTCGTCGTGGTGAATCGGCGTGCCGACTTCGTGGCCGTTTTCGCGGGCATGGAAGGTTTGCTGCCCATCGAGGCCGGCGCGGATGGCTTGCACGACGCCGGCTTCCGGCCAATGGGTTCGGAAGTCGTCGATGATGGAGGTGACCCAAGGCATGGCCTGCCGCATCGGCTTCTTTTCTTTTTCCATTGCTTCTTTTTTATGGGTGTGTGTGAATGAGGGAAGACGCGCGCGTGACCTGACGGCCTGACGGGTAGCCTGACACGTGACCTGACGGGCAAGACCCGCGCCAATAGGCGCACCTGACGGCCTGACGGGCGCTCGCGCGCCGCGCACGTAAGGGCTTTTGTGCACGCGTGATTTATTTTGTGTATTCGTGTCGCGTGTACACGCGCGGCTGTTGTCAGGTGTCAGGCCGTCAGGTTTGTTTATAATCATGGACTTAGCCTGTCAGGTTGCCCGTCAGGCCTGACGGGTAAATTGGCCTTTTTGGTCATTTGAGCCCCGCTTTCTGGCGCGCTTCTTCGACAAAGAAGTAGCATTCGGTGAGCCACTTGGTTTTACTGAGGCCTTCGCGCGGCAATACTTCCTTGCTTGCGTGGCGCGCGAGCAGCGCCGCGGGCGGGATGACGCAGCGCCAGGTGACGGTGGTGCTCGAGTGGATGTCGACGTAGCGGTCTGCCCGCCCGACGAACCAGCCTGGCTTGCCGGCGGTGGCCCAGAAGTGCTTTGCCGGGCGCGGGTATGGCTCGCCGTTGCGCTTGCACCAGGCGAGGTATTCGGCATAGACGCCCGCCGTGCCGGCCGGGGCGAAGGGCAGGCTGTCGATGTTGCCTTCGCGCCAGTCGCGCAGGAAGATTTCATCGCTGCCGGCGGACAGGATGATGAGGTCTTCTTTGGCTTTGGTCATCGGCGGCTTGGTCCAGGGCATGAAGCCCTGGAGGTCGACGTTGAGCAGGTAGTCATGCAGGGCTTCGATGCCGCCCTGGTTGATTTCTGCGGTGACTTCGTCATAGAAGACGTCGTTCATCTTTTCCGGTGTCCAGACGACGCAGTGACGGCGATCGTCGCCGTCGAGCACCTGAGCCATGCGCTCATTGGAGAGAAACACGATGTTCATGTGGTTCCGCTCGCGGTGGGCGGCGACGTTCTTGGGGTTGACGCGCACCCATTCGCCAGTAATGAAGTTCTTTAGCTGGTTCTTGAGGTGGTACATCTCGGCGCGGGCGACGATTTCGTCGGCAACGACGAAGAGTTTGCGCTCGCACCAGTCGGCATTGAATTTGTCTTCGATGGCGGCCTGATTGATGACGATGCCGTACTCGCCGTAGATCTTGGCGTAGGCTTCAAAGAAGCGGCTTTTGCCGGTGCCCTGCGGCCCATGAATGATGAGCGCGGTCTGCATCTTGGCGCCGGGGTGCTGGATCGGGTAGGCGAGCCACTTGAGTATCCAGGTATAGACCTCGTCGGCGTTGTCCTGGTCGGAGCACATGAAGCGCAGCAGATCGAGCAGCACGTCGCAACTGCCTCGCTTCGGCCTGGTCGGCCAGCCGCGCCAGCGATTGCAGCGGATGTTCTGGTCGTCGCCGCCCGGATCGAAGCCGATCTGGTCGAGATAGACGGCGCCTTTCTCGACCCACGACCAGTGGCGCTTGATGTCGTCGCCACGGACGCCCGCGGCGAGCAGCTTGAGCATCTTTGTCCGGCGGCATACCTCGTTGGTCCAGGTATCGAAGACGAATTCGCCCGTGTTGTCATCGATGTCGATGAAGCGCTCGACGATGTCATCGAGCTGCATGACAGCGACGGCGGCGTTGCGCTCCCCTCCCCCCTCGGTCTCCGCTTTTCCGCGCGCGGATTTTTCAGGCAAGGCAGCCGGCCCTGGGGCGATTTTCAGGTCGGAGAGCGCTTTTTCGATCTGCGCCCGGACAACGGCTTCGCCTTCGAGCTCAGCCAGGTCGTTGAAATCGGTCGGGCCCTTGCGGTCGACCGGCCTGTCTTCGGCGAACGTCGGCTTAATCCACTCGCAACCGTGCGCGAGCTTCGCTTCCGAGGCGCGCTGGACCCCTGCGTTCAGCTTTTTGTGCGGCTTGCCGCAGGCGCGGCAGGCGGCATCGGCGACCGGCGTCCAGGCTTTGCACCCGGCACACTTCTGCAGCCAGTCGTCGTCGGCGCAGATCAGCTGCCGGGCGCGCCGGTAGTGTTTCTTCAGTACCCCGGCCACGGGCCCGAGATTGTTGGCGGCCCAGGCGATGGCCACGGTCTTGCCGGTCGCCTGGTGGATCGTCAGGCCGGTGGCGAATCCTTCGGTGATCAGGACGACCGCACCCGGCGAGCTGCCGATCTGGAAGTAGTGGCCTTCGACCGACATGCCGGCCGGCCAGTATTCCTTGTCGCGCTCGGTGCGTTTTATGCGCTCGCCGTGGATCTTCCGGCTGAGGATGAATTGCAGGCCGAAGATTTTTCCGGTCGCGTCCATGATCGGCACGACCATGGCGCCGGCGAAGGTGCCCAGGTACTTCCAGTCGGCGTCCTCGGCACCGGGCAGCTTGACCCCTTCGTTACCAGGATAAATGCGCGCCCCGCCACCGGATTTCAGCCCCTTGCGGCCAAGGTAGTCGTGTTCGGCGGATTGCTCGACCGGCATGCTCGCCCGCCAGACTGCCGATGCCCATTGCGATGCGCGGTCTATTTCGGACTGGCGCTCCGCCGCCGCCCGTTTCTTGTCGGCAGCCAGCCGGGCCGCCAGCGCCTTCTTCTGCTCGGCACTCAATTCCTCTTTGCGGATCTTCTTCGACCCGCATGACGGGCAGGCCTTTTCCTTCAGCGGCACCTCGGCGCCGCACTTGTCGCAGCGCCTGGTCAGGTCGATCTTGCGGGTTCCAGGATCATCGCCATGGAAAATCCCATAGCTGCCGGCCAAGTAAAGCTCGTTGTCGATCAGCAGCTCATAGAGCCGATACCACCCGCGCTTTTCAGTGTCGCCGCCATGCACCAGGCAGCGCACCGACTTCTCGCCGACCGCCAGCTTGAGCGGCAGGTCGAACTCGAGACCAGCCTCGCGCATCTGGTCGATTACATAGTCATAGTTCTTATAGTTCATTCGTTCACTAACCCACCAACCCACTGACTACCCGTTTTTCGAGCCTCTGACCCTCGTGCTTTGTGAATACGCAGGGGGCCCCCGCTTCGGGTGTCTTTTTAATCCGGCACCCTGGGGGAACGGGGCTATTGTTTGCGGCGCTTGGCTATTCCTGCCGAGGCCAGCAGGGTGGGAAGTTCCGACAGCACCTGCTGTATCTTCTGCAGCGCGGCGTCGTGCACAGCTGACCTGTCGCCGCAATACTTGGCGACCAAGTAGTGGATCGGCGACAGGTCTCCAGTCTTCTGCACGTAGAGTTCGAGAAGGCCCGTATCAAAGTGGCGCTGTCCGTCATCCGACAGCATGACCGACAGGTTGCCCGGCGCCTGGTCGAGGTCGGCGGCCATGCGCTTGAGGCCACGTTTGTAGATGCCGGCGGCGATGACCTCCTTGACCGATCTGTGATGACTCAACAACGTCGAGTCAAGGTCCAGCGTCATCTGGATCTGAGAATCGTCGATATTCATTGATAAATCCTCGTATCAGTGCTTTTCATGGCTTATCAGTGCCCTGTGTGACGATGGAATCAGGAAAAGGCCACGGACCGAAGTCCGTGGCAAAGGACGCAGCGGAGGTGAGCTGCGAACGAAAACAACGGGAAGGAGATTCCGGTCATGTCAGAACGAAAACCGCGAAGCGGCCAGAAGCAAGGATTGACATCAGGCGGCCTCTTTCGGAGAACAGTCGGTGCCGCGCAAATATGTCCAGTCGACGTCCGGGCGAAGCTCTTCGCAGCGAACCGCACCGTTTGTGATCCGCTCGATCGCCGGGCAATGATCTGCCGGAACGCGGCGAACACCGGACGACCATTGCGACAGCAATACCGGGACGATGCCAAGTGAGCGGGCTATTTCAGCGGCCCGGCCGCGCTCTTCTGAGAGGTAGTGTTTCAAATTCATGGCTATATAATAGCGTCACGCGATTGGTTGTCAATAGTGATTCTCCAATTCCACTATATTGCGCGTCGCTATCTAATGGCGCCATGAAGACGATCGAGGAAATCCGGCGTGAGTGGGTCTTGGTATTGATCTCACGTTTTGGGACAATCACCGGGCTGAATAAAGCCCTTGGGCGGGCGTCTACTGACGCAACGCTGTCGCAGATAAAGAACCAGGCGCTCGACAGCAAGTCCGGAAATCCGAAGAACATGGGCTCGAACCTCGCCCGCGAGATCGAGGAGAAGCTGGGCCTGGCGCGCGGCGCGCTGGACCACCCGCCTCCTGAAAACAATGCCGACGCCGAGTTTGTTCATCGTGTGGAAGAGGAAATCGCCAGGTACGAAGTGCCTGACCACATTCAACAGACAATTCTTACCTTGATCACCAGCTCTCCGGAGAAGTCGCATTGATCCTCAGCGGGCGACTTATCCCCGACACCGAGACCCCGCTCGACGACGGGCGGACCTTGCCGCCGCCGGTAAGGGCCAAGATCAGGCTGACTGATGGACGCGCCGTCCAGGCCATCATCAAACGCCTCAACCCACGGGAAACAGCGGTTGAGTGCTTCTGCGCCGAGCTGCTTTCTCTGTGGGGTCTTCCGACGGCACCGGCGGCGCTGGTCGAGGATGGCGCCACTCTTGTTTTTGCCAGCCTCGATACAGGATATCCAAGCCTCAAACGCCGCTTCGGAATCGATCTTGACATGACGAAGCCGGAGCAGGCCCGGCGCGCCCGCGCTGCCGGAGAACTGATCAAGCAGTGGGACGAAATCCCGACCGTGATTGCCGCCGACGAGGCGATTCGCAACCGCGACCGGAACCTTGGAAACATCCTGTGGGATGGCGCCACCAGAACCTACATTGACCACGCCGCCGCACTCGATCCTGGTGCGCGCGGGATCAACGTGCTGGCCGGGCTGATGTATGCCGTCGGCGCTTCTGAAAAGATGGAACGCGCGGCAGTTGCCGCCTGCTTCACGCTGGCCGCAGATGCCATAAAAAAGGCCACAGAAGGAATGCCGGAGACCTGGCTAGAATTTAAGAACGAGTTCTCCGACTTCGTGTCCGAACGCTTGCCACAACTAGCCAATGAGGTAATCTCATGCTTTCCGAAACCGCACAGGGACCTGCTCAACAGCTAGGCAACGCCTGGGTTCCGGTATTCTGGGAGCCCGTATCGGGCACCGGTGAGCGCCTGATGGTCGGGGTCATCGTGTCCTTTGAAGGAAATATCACGGCGCACCGGATCATACGCGACGACATCCTGGAAGCGCTCTACGGAAAATCCAGCGGCCAGCCGGCCGCGCTCATCGAATTCGCACTCGGCGATCTGCGCACCATCGCCGAACACCGCGGCTTGGCAGCGATCGAAAGCGAAACCAGCATGGGCCTGTCCTGCCTGCGTCCGCGCCACACCCAGCCGGACAGCGTAGACGATGCGCTGCGCACCGCCGCGACAATGTTCTCCAGCCTGGCCAGCATCGACCTCGTTGACGAAAACGACGATGCCGATGCTCCAAGCCAGGAAGAACAAGTACGACACTGGACGGTCGACGTCCGCGAACAGGTTGTTTTTACCCGCCCTGATTTTGCCCGGTCGTTCAATAAGGCCGTCAAGTTCTACCCGGATGGCGAGCCGGTTCGTTTCGGCTTCATCAACGACCGTGCGGTTATCCATTTTGGCGTGTTGCGGCCGGTGCAGCAATCGTCCAGCCTGCGCGACTCACGGGCGCGCCTGTGGGAGCTGGCGCGCGCTCAGGAAGCCGCCAACCGGCCGCATGCCGCGCTGCTGCTGGCCGTCCCGCGCAGTGACGATCCGCTGCTCGGCGAGCGCCAGCGCTCGGCTATCCTGCGCAATCAGCGTGAAATCGAGCGCGAAGCGGACGACGTCAATATCCGAATGCGCCCCGTAATGAACGCCAGTGCCGGCGCACAAGTCCTGCTCGAGCTCGCCAGCTAAAAACCACTTGCCATATGCGCGGCGGCGCGGGCATCATCGGGCATCGACCCAAGTGAGCGCGCGCCATGAACACTACTGCCTTATCCATGCTGCCGATGATTCTCGCCATCGGCATCTTTTACCTGCTGTTCAAGGCCATCAAGGGTAGCCTCGGCGGCGGCGGCAAGGTCGACCCAGTTGGCCGGATGATCTGCCCGGCCTGCGGCACCCGCGGCCAGCCGGCGACCAAGACCCGCGGCAGCCTGGCAATCGAGATCGTGCTGTGGCTTTGCCTGTTCATCCCGGGCCTCGTCTACTCGATCTGGCGCCTGACGACGCGTGTCCCTGTCTGCCCGGCCTGTGACGCCGAAGGCATGATCCCAGTAAATTCGCCGGTTGGAAGACGCCTGAGCGAAGCGGCGGGCCGGGAACAACACACCATAGAAATCTGAAAACCATGGAACTCCTTGCACTCATCGCTCTCGTGATTTGCATTGTCATCATGGTCAAAGCGTTCAATAAGCAGCCGCCGAGCGTTTCGCCCATCGACGAGCCAACCGCCATCGACCGCGAGCTGGCCGAGGCCACAAGAAACCTAACAAGAATTATCGACGAATGTACCAGGGCAGCACCGGACGGATTCCGGATACTGGCCAAGATCGCCAGCGCCGATGGCAAGGTCAGCCGCGATGACCTGCTGATCATGGTCCGCTATGCCGAGCGCCTCGATGCAGTGATCGATCCGGTGTGGATGGACGGACTGAAGCGGCTCAATGCCGGCGTCTCGGTCAAGGTCACTGGCACCGACGCCCTGCAGGACGAACTAGCCACCATCGCGCGCCAGCCCTTGCTGCACATTGCCCAGCTCTACGGCTCGGTTATCGCGCTGACCATCGGCAGCAAACGCATCAGCAAATCCGGAAAAACGCTGATCGACGCCGTCGAGAACACCCTAGTTGACGCTGCCGCGCCAGTCGCCCTTCCTGGCGAACTGCGCGTACCTGAAAAACTTTCCATCGCAGTCGATGGACCAATGACCACTGACCAAAATCAAGCCCCTCTGCCGGAACTGCCGCCGGAGCCTCCTCCGGAACCGCCCGCGCCGCCGGCGCATGACTGGGTAGCGCAGGCTAAAGCAGAACTCGCCGCCGAGCGAAAACGCTGACCGGCGAATACTCCATGCCCGCTTCGGCGGGTTTTTTTTCGCCTTGAATTCCATCGGCCACCATCTTATTCGTTAAATTTTCGCGTTACGCGATTGACTTTGTGTCGCGTTTCGCTATTATTTAGGCATCGCAGCAAGGTACACACCAACGAGTTTGGTGATGGTCCCGCGAAACCGAGAGCGCCGAAGCGGTGTGGGTAGGTGGGACGGATCAGGCCACAGGTACGCCGCGCCAATAACCGGAGCCGTTATGACCAAACCAAAAGACTTGAATGTGATCCACGACCCGCGAACTTATCGCATCCGCTGCGAAGCTCGCGAGATAGAGGTGGTCGAGGAAGCGCTGACCAAGTTCGCGCTGGACGTCTATGACCTGGCCAACCATTACGGCATTGCCGACGTGATGCTGGTCATGCAGGCCAACGTCTTTTTGCGCAGCGATTTGCTTTCCAACGAGCCTCAACGCGAACAGATGGTTTCCCAGTGCCTGCATTTCGGAAATGAGGCGCACGCCGTCGAACTTGCCGCTTATGCAAACGCATTTTTCCGAGCCCAGCTCGAACAGCGCCTTGGATTTATCAAGACGCATGCCGAAAAACGCGCCCGGCCATGAAGGAGATTGAAGCGATGAAAACGAACCTGGTTATCGGCGGCACCGAAGTCCGCACCAATGAGTCGGGGCTGGTTTCGCTCACTGACATCCACGCCGCTGCCGAACGCGAAGGCTTGGCCGACGGCAAGCGCAAGCCGGGCGATTGGGCGCGCGAATCCGGCGCCGACTTCATCGACTTCGTCGCTGAAAATCTACATACCCGCAAAACGGGCATCTACAAATCAAGCAAGGCGCGCGCCGATCGTGGCGGCGGCACCTACGCCCACTGGCAGATCGCCCTGGCCTACGCCAAGTACCTGTCGCCGCAGCTGCACATGCAGGTCAATGAAATCTACGCCCGGGTCAAATCCGGCGACGTGACGCTGGCCGACGAGATCGCCGACAAGGCCACCCCGCAGCAGCAGGAATGGCTGGCCCGCCGCGTGGCCGGCAAGGCGGCGCGCGGCCAGCTGACCGCCACGCTGTCGGCACACGGCGTCCTCGGCAAGGGCTATGCGGACTGCACCAACGCGATCTACAAACCGATCATCGGCGGCAAGAAATCCGAAATCTGCGCCAGGCGCGGCCTGTCGCGCAGCACCAACCTGCGCGACGTGATGGACCTCGAGCAACTGACCCGCACCACCCTGGCCGAGATCATCGCTCGCAAGAGCATCGACCGCTTCAACGTCCGCGGCAATGATCGATGCGCCAGCGAGTGCGGGCGCGCGGCAGAAAAAGTCGCGGCGATCAACTGAGGACAGCAACCATGACGCCAGAAGTCATACAAGCAATTGGACAGCATCTTGCCGGGCCCATCGTATACGTAGTGACCATGGTGGGCGTCCTAGTAACCCTGTACCTACTGATGAAGGATTAGTGAAATGACCACCAAACAACTCACCATCACCCTCCCCGAACTCGCCGCCGGCGAGCGCTACCTCTGCGGCGTCATTGATGAAAACGGCGCTGTCACCCACACCGTCCTGCTCCCCGGAGACGCCGATCCGGCGCCCTGGGAAGCACAAATGGCCTGGGCCAAGTCCATCGGCGGCGACCTCCTCAGCCGAACCGAGCAAGCCATCGCCTTCGCCAGCATGCCGGAAGAGTTCGAGCGTGATTGGTACTGGTCAAACCAGCAATACAGCTCAGTTTCAGGCTACGCCTGGTCTCAGCGCTTCCACTACGGCTACCAGTGCGGCAGCCACGAGACCAACGAGCTCCGTGCTCGTGCCGTCCGCAGATTGGTTATTCAGTAATTCATCAATTTTCAA
>ERZ724508.837-NODE-837-length-20292-cov-7.171172_pt1 | contig 20292 bp, 16 predicted proteins | sample MGYA00376041_ERZ724508 | MGnify/ENA primary metagenome ERZ724508 (study PRJEB28724, sample SAMN07190887) | wastewater metagenome | isolation source: effluent of sewage treatment plant in Hong Hong | place: USA: Christiansburg, Virginia | collected 2016-03-01 ...
AAAAAGTAGCTAAAAAAGCAGCAGCTAAAAAGCCTGCAGCTAAAAAAGTAGCTAAGAAAGCAGTAGCTAAAAAAGCTACAAAATAATTCTTTTCTTAGGAAAAAATTAAAGCTCGAAGTTTACTTCGGGCTTTTTTTATGCTCTTTTTTCTGTTATTATATTTTTAATTACCCGTAGCTGCATAACTGCTGTAATAAAAGTGATGGACTAACCTTGGGATGCTTTTAATCACTTTACTGTCCGATGAGGAATGCGTACCTTTGCTTTATGAAAGAACAAAGCCAGTTATTGGATTTTCTCAAACAAAGTATTTTAGCACACACCTTTGTTAAAATGACAATCAGTAGCCCTATTGATAAACAATCGTCGTTACTGAATCTCTATGTTCGTTATATTGAAATGAAAGGTTTAGGAGGTCTGTCATTTACCTACAGATATAAAACAAACGATCAAGTTAAAAATTGGTCCATTGAGGAAGGCATACAAGAACTTCAGAAGATAATCGGTGGGGTTTTTAAAAATGCATCGATGTTTACAACAACACAAGATTATATTTTGCTTCATTCTAAAAAAGGTGTTGTTACACTCCAACAAAACAAAGCCACGTTTTCTGCCACACTTGAATCGGTTCACGATCGTCAAAAAGTGAAACGTGCTTCAGGGACGCATGCATATCTTACTTATTTAGGCATTATGGATGCCAATGGTGTACTCATTCAAAAGATGTCTGATAAGTATCGGCAAATAAACAAATACCTTGAGATCATAGAAGGATTGGTTGAGTCGGCAACTTTGCCTGAAGAAATACACATCGTTGACATGGGTTCGGGTAAAGGGTATTTGACCTTTGCTTTGTACGATTATTTGTCAAACGAAAAAGGTTTGAACGTTCACGTAACCGGTATTGAGCTGCGCGAAGAACTGGTAGACTATTGTAATGACATTGCTCAAAAATGTGGTTTTGAGAATTTACGTTTTGTTTGTAAACCGATTCAAACGTATTCTGAAAAGCAAATTGATATTTTGATAGCTCTTCATGCCTGCGATACGGCAACGGATGATGCCATTTATAAAGGGATTGTATCCAATGCACAACTTATTGTGTGCGCACCATGCTGTCACAAACAAATTCGCCAACAACTAAAAGGAATCGAACAAGAAAGTCCGATTTTGAAATACGGCATTTTTAAAGAACGTCAATTTGAAATGGTGACGGATACCATCCGTGCTTTGATTTTAGAACAGCATCACTATCAAACGAAAGTGTTTGAATTTATTTCAAATGAACATACGCGTAAAAATGTGATGTTGGTTGGGTCAAAAGTGGCTTCGAATGTGCAGGATCAAACGGTGCAAGGAAAGATTGATGCCATTAAAAAAGACTACCACATTGATTTTCATTACTTAGAAAAATTGATCGCTACTTCTTAAAAACATGTCATAAAAGATTCTGGATACATTTCTAGGAAAAAGCACGATACTCCGTAAATTAGAATTCTTATTTAACACAAACAATAACGCATCATGGCTGAATTTATATATCAAAAACCCTTCCCTCTAAAAAAAGATCCAACACCCTATAAATTAATCAGTACAGAGTATGTTTCTACGATTGAAGTAGACGGCAGAAAAATTTTAAAAATTGATCCCAAAGCACTTGAATTGGTTGCTGAAAAAGCATTGGCGGAGGTTTCTTTCTATTTACGACCTTCGCATTTAGAAAAGGTAGCAAAAATTATCACAGATCCGGAAGCGACAGACAACGATCGTTTTGTTGCCTATACCTTATTGCAAAATGCTTCTACCGCAGGTGAAGGCAAGCTGCCTTCGTGCCAAGATACCGGAACGGCTATCGTTATGGGTAAAAAAGGAGAAAACGTTTGGACGGGCGCCAACGATGAAGAGGCTTTGTCTAAAGGAATTTACAATACATTCCAACAGCGCAATTTACGCTACTCTCAAGTAGTGCCGATTACGATGTTTGATGAGAAAAACTCTGGTACCAACTTACCAGCACAAATTGATATTTATGCCGAACAAGGCAATGAATACAAATTCTTGTTTATGGCAAAGGGCGGCGGCTCTGCCAACAAAACGTATTTATACCAACAAACAAAGGCTTTATTGAATGATGCAAGTTTAGCAGAGTTCGTTAAAAATAAAATTAAAGACTTGGGTACTTCAGCGTGTCCACCCTACCATTTAGCATTGGTGATTGGTGGTACATCTGCGGAAGCAAACTTAAAAGCGGTAAAGCTTGCATCAGCAGGGTATTACGATGAATTGCCAACAGAAGGCAACATGGGCGGACAAGCATTCCGTGATACGGCTTGGGAAGAACGCGTGCAATTGATTTGTCAAGAGAGTTTGATTGGTGCGCAATTTGGTGGCAAGTACTTTACACACGATGTTAAAGTGATTCGTTTGCCACGTCACGCAGCATCTTGTCCGGTGGGTATTGGTGTAAGCTGCTCTGCAGATCGCAACATCAAAGCAAAGATTACCGAAGAAGGTATTTTTATTGAAGCCTTAGAAATGAATCCTGAAAAGTATTTGCCTGCACAAGCGCCGCATTTAGAAAAAGCGGTAGATGTAGATTTGAATCAGCCGATGGCAGACATTTTGAAATTGCTTTCACAGTATCCAATCAAAACGCGTTTGAAATTAAAAGGTACCTTGATTGTAGCGCGTGATATTGCGCATGCAAAAATTAAAGAATTATTAGACGCGGGAAAACCAATGCCCGAATATTTTAAAAACCACCCCGTGTATTATGCGGGTCCTGCTAAGACTCCTGAAGGGATGCCTTCCGGAAGCTTTGGCCCAACTACAGCAGGACGAATGGATTCATACGTGAATCTGTTCCAAAGTCAAGGAGGCTCTATGATTATGCTTGCAAAAGGGAACCGTTCAAAAGCAGTAACCGATGCCTGTAATCAATTTGGTGGTTTCTATTTGGGTTCCATCGGTGGGCCAGCAGCAATCTTAGCGAAAGAAAATATCAAGTCTGTAGAAGTGATTGACTTCGAAGAATTGGGTATGGAAGCGGTACGTAAAATCGAAGTAGTGGATTTTCCTGCATTCATTATTTGCGATGATAAGGGAAATGATTTCTTTGCGAATTTGTAAGGAAGAAAATATTGAAAATTAATAATAGTACCGATGGCATCGGTTTTTGTTGGTAGGCTTTCACGCCCTTGTCGGAGTTCTCAGGAGGTAAACATTTACTCAATGAGCGGCTGTTAATTTCCTGAGTCTCCGACAAGCTGTCTGCTAAGAATGGAAATATGTGTTATGAAAATATGTGCTGCAAGTGAGTTTGTTTTAGATGAAGGAGCGCTAACATACGCTTGTCGGAGACCCAAGGATAATGATACGAACAATAATAGACTTATGTGGCCTTGGGAACTCCGACAAGGGCGAGAATAGTTTAGAAATAATAATTTCATAAAAGGATATAAATTGGTATAATTTATATCCTTTTTAATGACAAATAAAATACGCCATCTTAATCAATTACTCCTTATGATAGAACTTACTTTTTGGGGGACCAGTAATGGAAGAATTTCTCAAGAGACCTTAACCCAACAAATAGCTACTGAATTTAAAATTAAATTGTTGGATGATGGACGAGAGGAAAAATTTGATGAATTAATTAAAGCGAAAGGAATACAACCAAATGAAGTGGTAGTATATTTTAAAAAGGGATTTGGAATCGTGTTATTCTTCAATGAATCTGTTCCTACAGAATGGATGGAAGCACTTGCCCAAATAAATACCATCGAAGACCCTACATCAGATATTTCTATGAAGACATATGTGCTTGGTTCGTTTGATCTTAAATCTGCGAAGGGTTATGTTAAGAAGTATTCTAGAGGGTATTTAAGTACGCATATTACTAAATATTCAGACATTTTGAAATTTCCAGTGTTTCCTTCAGACTTTCCACCTGCAGAAACTTCAGGAAGTTTAGAAAAATGGATCAACGAAGATGCGAGTTTGGTTTTAGGAGTTCCGATTTTTAATGAGTTATATAGAAATCAAAACTCAGACAAACGCGTTACCGTTTTTCGATTTGACAACTCCGTAGAATATTTGACTGAATTAAAATCAGCCCTTCTAAGCCAGTCTCAGGAACGGAAAGATTCAAACCTAAAACATTTCAGAACGTTTGTCGAATCTAGAACGAGTAAATCAGCCGCTTTTGAATCCAATAAAAACGATAAGGTGATTTATCAGTTTTTAACAGACGATTATACACTTGAAAATTATTCGAACTTTAGGTGTAATGATATTGGTAAACACAAAGAAATAGGAAAAATCATTCATACGTTTTTAGGAGATGATACGCTTGAAATTATTGCACTCATAGAGGAGTTCGCAAAGGAAGATATCAATTTTAATGGTTTGTTTGATTTAGTATTTTATACGGGACTTTATCATACAGATGAAAAACTTAGAGCACATGCACTTGCCTTAGCTTTAATTATTACAAATGGTAGTTTTAGAACTGCATTTTGGACAATTTGGAAAAAAGATTTTTATTCAAAAAAGATTTTATTAACGGGCGGCATTCCAAATTCAAAAACAGCATTATATTTCACAAATACGCTACAACATAAATTTGATGCGGGCTCTTCAGAAGCAGCTGCTACAATGAAATCGTTGACAATTGACTCTGATATGAGTGGAATTGAAGGTGTTTATTTAAAATATTTTGACGAATTGATTGTCAAAGATCAAGAACGAATGGTGAATCATGAAGTATTTCAATTCTTCAACACCCTACAATATTATGGTTCAACAATTAAATCATTGGCTTTAATTAATTGTACAGTTACGTATTTGCATGATGCGTTTTCGACATTACCTCTTCAAAAACTTGACCTCTCAGACAATCCAATTGAAAGCCTTGGTCAATGCACACTCAATACATTGGAAGAATTAGTGATTCGAAACACTGCGTTAAAATTGATTTCACTAAAAAAGCTTCCTATGTTAAAAAAAATAGTGTTAGATAACTTAACAGAGTTAGACGAAATACAGTTAGTGGATATTGGTAAACTCAACAAGGATTTCTATTTTGAAGTTTCGAAACAAGAAGGTTCTAAGACGTATTTTAATTTTAAGAAAGAAGAAATTGACCCTTTTAAAATAATTCCGAATAAACCGTTTTGGAAAGTATGGTAAGTCAAGGTATATTTATAACGAACTAAAGTGTTAAAACATGGGACTTTTTGATAAAATTAAAAGCATTGCAAATAAAATCACAGGGAATGCTGCAAAGGTTGAAATTGTGATGAATACGAATGTGCCTCGAAATGTAAACGTACCGGTTACGGTAAATGTGGAAGTTAAAGATGTTGGAATCACTATTGATAAACTATATGTAAAATTAGTAGCAATTCAACATGTTAAAATAATACATAATGAAATTGTTAATGGCAATTCTGTGAGTAAAGAAAAAGTAGATACGAGTTATATTCATGAATTCTCTTTTGAGTTTTCAGGTTCTCGACATTTGGATGCGAACAAAAATTATTCTTGGGTTGAAAATGTATTTTTGCCAGAAGGTGTACAGGCATCATACAATGTTTACCCACGCGAAGTGCGTTGGCATATTTTAGCAGGCCTAGATATGCCTGGCAATGATCCAGATTCAGGTAGAGTGGAAATTTTTGTAAGCTAATGTTAATGTATACATTCTATATACAGAGTTAATTTCCCAGCCTTCATTATTGGTGATGATAAAGGAAATGATTTATTTGTGACTTTTCTCACGCCCTTGTCGGATTTCTAATTTGTAGGATTGAATATGTAAATAAAGTCTGCTTAAATTTAGACGTGTAAACATCAAAGTATAGCAGATGGTTGGCCGAAAAGGCGCAACCTTTGAAGGGTTTTGTGGTGTAGGTGGGGAGTGGGAGGTGCCAACATCAGCGGGAGAAATTCATCCCTTCAGCAGATGATGATTTTTAGCTATCTTCCTTTTTCATTTAAATAATTATACAATACTCGTAGGGGTAAGCGATAGTATATTTGTCCTATTGATGAGAATGGTATTTCGAGTTCAATTAATCTATATTCGATTCTTCGTGCCATTATAATTTAAAAGACTATAAACAACTTTATGAAAATTTTTTCTAAATCAATTGCAGTTACTTTTTTATTTTTGGCCTCAGTGAATTTTATTCAGGCGCAGGATACAATCCAACCTATCAAGTTTAAACGTAATGCGATTAAAATTGGCACATCACTTACGATAGCAATACTATTTGTAGGCTATGAATATGCGATTACCAAACACGTTGGTATAGGAATATTAGGATCTGTAAATGGTGGACTTTTTTCTGGATATACAGGTAATCTAACAGCAAGATATTATTTTGGAAAATATAGCGGTTTTTTTATTGAAGCACGTGGAGGATATTCCTATTTTAATCCAATCGTATATTCAGGATATCATCGTGGAACTAGCCCAAATAATGATAATCGATATTATGACGAAGAACATGAGGCAACTATTTCTTATTGGAGTGGAGGCATATCTGGTGGATATAGAGTTACTTGTTCAAAAAGATTTTTTTTCGATTTTTTGATTGGTGTGCATACTGGGCAAGCTAGTTTTGGTAGTAAGGATACATATATTGGACGTAGCCCAATTGCATTGCAAATAGGTAGTGATGACGTAAAAACAGTCTTTGAAAACTCAGGCCCTGGAATGCCATTGCATTTAATGATTAACGTTGGGTTTACGTTTTAGCGTATAGAATAACAATGAATAGTACCAAACAAATCTATCTCGATATTTTAAAAATCATCTCAGAAGTACGAGGAGAACCCATTGAAAAATTATCTTTGGAAACAACCATTAATACTGACTTAGGCGTGTACGGAGATGATTGGGATGATTTAATCTTGCCCATAATGGGAAAGTATCCTATTACTGATTTTTCTGATTTTGTATTTCTCGACCACATGTCTGGTGAGGGATATCAAGCACCACTTTTTATTGCGGACTTGTTTATGTTTATCCCTAAATTGATTGTAACAATTATCGTTTTCCCATTTAACCGAGTGTTAAGTAAAAATATTTTTCAATACACACCATATAAAGAAGTCCGCTCTAAAAGCAATCCATTGTATATTGCAGACATATTAAATTCTATTATAAAAGGGAAGTGGGAGTATGCCAAGGATTCTGAATTGGATTTGGGCGCTTTGATTTTGTGAATACAGCCACTCCTACATTATTTTTTTGTATCACAACTTCCACTGGTATTACAACAACCCATATTGAATACAGATTGAATGACAAAAAAAACTCCCGCCAATCCTGCAAATATGTCGTGATGTGTTACGCCGAAATAAATAAAGATTATACCAAAGCCTAAGCGCAGCCAGCGCATAAAGCCCCAAGGGGTATGTAAAATAGTGCGTATCATGAAATTTTTCGTTGTAGACTATTCCACGGACCGCCATTGTAAACTTCCGGATAGCCTTTTGATTTCAACATACTTTTAGCACTTCCACTGCGCATACCAGACGCACAGCATGTGATAATAATTTTGTCTTTTGAAATCTTGGATAGTTGATTGCTTATTTCATTTACAGGAATATTTAGTGAACCTTTAATATGGCCGCCTGCATATTCTCCTTTTGTGCGCACATCAATGATTACAGCACCTTTTTGCATAAGCGCTTTATAATCGGTAGCAGGTCCAATACCTAATATTTTTTTTATTGCGGCTATCATATTAATCGTTTTTTTGTTTCATAAATTCGACATCGGCCCAACCGCCTGCATTATAACATTCCAATCCTTGTTGGGAAAGGTAATTTTGCGCTTGTCCGCTTCGGCCACCCGATAAACAGCAAAGTAGGAGCGGTTGCTTTAATGCTTTCAGTTCATCCAAACGTGCTTCGATTTGATTGAGTGGAATGTTAATAGAGCCTTCAACATGTTCTGCAGTAAACTCAGAAACAGTTCGTACATCGACGATTGTTCCTATATTGGATTGTATGCGTTCTTGAATAGTCATGGTCGATTTATTTATACAAAATTAGTGTAAAGAATGATGCCCTTCAGTGATGTTTGTTACACAAGGCGTTTTTATTTAATAGCATCTTTAGCACCTTGTTGGGACACATCATTTACCTACACACCACAGTCTGCTGTGGTTGTGTCTTTTCGACCAACCACCTGCAAATCTATCATATTAATGCTTTTCTTTTTTGCAGGTAGAGATCCCAAAAGGAAGATAGAGCGGACACGTACTTATCATGCTGGTAACGACCAATACAATAGCTACGAGTAATAAAATAATCCCTAATGTGCCAGAAATAATATCTGTTGCAAATAAAATTGAAATTACAATCGCAATTGCTATGCGAATAATCCGATCTGTATTACCTATATTTTTCATGATTTTCTTTCTTTTTATTCAAAATACAAAAAAGGAATAGAAAAGTATGTGATGTATGTTACATAAAGAAAATAAATGTGTCATTTTGGATTAACGCCCTTGTTGGAGTTCTCAGGAGGCAAACGTTTACTTAATGAGCGGCTCTGATTTTCCTGAGTCTCCGACAAGTTGTCGGCAAAGAATGGAAATAGGTGTTTTGAGATTAAAGGCGGTAAAATGGAGTTTTTTGTATTAGTTGATGGATTGCTAACATAATCTTGTCAAAGACCCAAGGATAATGATGCGAACATTCATAGTCTTCTGAGACCTTAGTAACACCGAAAAAGGCGAAGAGGCATAACCTCTTTCAATTACTTTTGAATTAACGTAATTTTATTCCTGCTCAACACAACCAATTTTTCATGCTCCATTTGTTTTAATACTCTTGAAATAACTTCCCTTGAAGTTCCAAGTTCATCCGCAAGTTGTTGATGCGTTATCTGTAATTCGTTTGTTTTGGCACTCGCTGCTTTCTTAGTGAGTGCATCCAACACACGCACATCTAATTTTTGGAAGGCAACCGCATTTACAACGTTCAACAATTCTTCAAAACGTTTGTGGTATAATTTAAAAATAAAATCTACCCACTGCGGATTGGTACGTACCAACTGGCTAGCCTTATCTAAGGGTATTAAAAGAATTTCGGCTTCATCTTCAACAACTGCTTTCACTTTGCTGGTATCGTCGTTTAAACCTGCGAGGAAAGACATGATGCAACTTTCACCTGGAAGAATGTAGTACAACAAAATTTCTCTGCCATCTTCCTCGGTGCGCATTACTTTCAAACTACCTTTTAATACAATTGGAATGGAACGAATCGCACCGCTTTCTTGCAGCAATACATAATCAACCGGAAATGTTTTTACAATTCCGTATTGAAATAATTCTTCGTTGATGGTTAGTAGGGGTGCTTGCATATAATTTCCGATTTTTTGTAAGGTACAATACGACTTTACGCAAGGATTGTAATGTTACATTTTTCAAAACTTCAATCCCCATTTAAATCGAAGATTCTAGGTTTTGATTAGAATTGAACTTGTAAAATTTGTTAGAGGTAGTATTGGTTGTCAATAACAAAGAAGTCTCGCTTTTCGGTGAGACTTCTTTGTTGTACTATTTAAAATAATTTAGTTTAATAACATTTAATTTGACTTGGTCTTCAATAACGATATCATTTGGGCCAAAATCAAAACCTAAATAATATACATCTTTTGCTTTGGGGTCTCTTTTAGATAGAAACGTATTTAAAGTAGAAGAGACAGTAGGGTCATAGGTTGTTGAAAATGTTGTAAAAAGCAAACTGTTAAATTCATTGCTATAAGTTTTAGTAATGTTTCCAGTTCCAGGTTCTACATTGTATGAGTAAATACTTTTAATAGATTTTACTTGAAATGTAAGTAACGCTGGATTACTTATATTTAAATTTAGTGCACGTCTGTATGGAAAGCTACTTCCCTTTAAATAGAGATTGTTTTGAAGACTTTCAGAAAAGTCATATTCTTTTTTCCAAAGTTGCTTACCATTGATGTCATATTTTTGGATAAACCATGCTTTAGTTGGGCAATTATAGTTATTAATTTTATAAGCACCAGGGCCACATAATCCATAAATATAGATGGCATTATTTTTAGGGTCAAAAGTAATATCACCCAAAGCACCATATTTGGCTAGCGCTTCAGTAGTATAATAGGTAATGCCATAGGTATCATATACAGAATTTTGTGCAGTGCGACTATTAAAATCATCATCATCAAAATCTGCCCAATAAAAATATTTATTATTATTGGATGCTCTTGGAATATTCGTAGCAAGTTTTGCATCGATACTGAAATTTTTTGTTGTTTTACCTGTATTGTCTATAAGTATGATATCATAGATGTATGTTCCATCCTCTAACAGCGTTTTGCTCGTGAAGTAAATTGCATTATCAAAATTGCCACTGTAATTCCATTCAGTTGATTTGTCTTCATCTCTTAATGGAGGGAGTTTTAAAGAAATATTAGTTTTAGAAAAATCAGATGCAGATACCCGCACTAATGAGTTTGAAACGTCTTTCTTCTTTGTAACCTCATTTTTAACTTTTAAGCTAGTGAAATAGTAAAAATATTTACTGTCAGCAAAAACTGCTTTTTTATCACCTAAGTCTTTAATGTTATCTAGTTCAAATGTTTTTTTAGCGCCTGTTTCGTTTATTTGAGTAACGAAAAAGCTGCCAACTCCCATAGTAGTATTATAGCCTTTAGGCTCGATGTGGTATATGTGCTTTGAGTTTGTGGATGCAATCAAAAAATTTCGAAAGTCTTTATTAATTTGATTTTTTTCTAGCGGAACAGAATAAACAAGTTTCATTTCGGGCGAATAGTAATTTAATTTCCAATTTAAATCTTTTGTATTAAATCCTTTTTTTCCTGTTTTAATTATTAGACCCCCATTATTTGGAACTTGAAGTGTATTTAAAATATAATTTCCTTTTTCAAGGGAAAGTTCTTCTGTTTTTACTTGGGCAAATAAGATTTGAAAAAACAATAAATGTATTAGTAGAATAAAATATTTCATAAGGTTCACGAATTAAGTTTTATTAATAAAATATGGATGAGAAGAATAATAGATTGGTAAAAATTAATGTAACAAAAAGTCCCGCTATAAGCGGGACTTTTTAAATAATATGTAACACTTACTTTTTCTTAACCATTCTTAAGAAATCAGATACTTGTTTTTTCATGATTTTTCGATCAACAATAAAATCAAGGAAACCATGTTCTAATAAGAACTCAGAAGTTTGGAAACCAGCTGGTAAATCTTTACCAATCGTTTCTCTAACCACGCGTGGTCCAGCGAAACCGATCAAAGCTCCTGGTTCTGCAATATTAATATCACCCAACATCGCATAGGATGCTGTAACGCCACCCGTTGTAGGATCTGTTAAGATAGAGATATACGGTAATTTTTCTTCAGATAATAATGCTAATCGTGCAGAAGTTTTAGCCATTTGCATTAAGGAGAAACCTGCTTCCATCATACGTGCACCACCAGATTTACAAATCATGATGAAGGGTACTTTTTTAGCACGGGCAGCATCAATACCTCTAGATATTTTTTCACCCACAACCGAACCCATAGAACCACCAATGAAGGTGAAATCCATACAGCAGATTACGGCATCTTTTCCACCTACTTTACCGAAACCTGTACGTACAGCATCTGTTAAGCCTGTTTTGGCTTGCGCAGCAATAATACGTTTTGGATAGGGTTGGCTGTCAATAAATTTTAATGGATCTCCAGAACTTAGACCTGCGTCTAATTCAGTGAATTCATTGTTATCGAAAAATAATTCAAAATATTCTTTAGATCCTACGCGTGCGTGGTAGTTACAATCAACACACGTCCAAGCATGCTCTTCGTGCTCACGGGTGTGAACCACTTTTTTACATTCAGGACATTGATACCACAAACCATCAGGTACTTCTCTTTTCTCTTCAGTAGGGGTAGTGATACCTTTTTCTGTTCTCTTAAACCAAGACATTTATGTTCTTTATGTTAAGTTCAATTTAATCCCATTCCTCTTTAATCTTATACAGATTTAAAAGGATGACAAAGATAACAAAAAAATAAAGTTAGGAGTCGAAATATGTAAGTTTTTTAATTATGTAGATATTTGTAAGTATTTGTAAATCAGTATAAAATAAATAAATCTGATTATTTTACTTCTTCGTAATCTATATATTCGTCTTTAGAACCAGCTGAAGTGGTCTTTGTAGATTTTGGTTCAGGAACGCGATCTACACGAATTGAACCTTCTGGCTGACGAGGCTTTTGTTGTTGGTTGTATTGTTGGTTCATATTTTGAGCCATTTTTTGAGCGCTTTTCATTACAGCAAACTTTAAAAAAGGCTTTAACAACCATCTTACAAGTAAAAATATAATAAGGGTCCAGAATATGAATTTTAACATGATATGTTCTAAGTAATATGCTTTAGTTTTAAGACGATTAAATTGAAGATTTATTTTATCAATTTGAATTAAAAACAACAGGCTCTCTACTATAATTTAATGTTTTAAGTAATAAGTTCAAAGAAAAGCATCTGAAAACTTATTACTTAAAACATATAACTTAATTATCGGCTCAAATATAAATTCCGTTCAGAATATAATTTTACAAACGCATCGTCTTGCAAATCATCAATAAACAAGATTGCTTCTCCCGTAGATTTCATCTCTGGTCCAAGTTCTTTGTTTACATTCGGGAATTTATTAAACGAGAATACAGGAATTTTAATTGCGTAACCATCCATTTTTGGTGCAAATGTAAAGTCTGTTACTTTCTTTTCGCCCAACATTACTTTGGTTGCATAGTTAACATATGGCTCATCGTATGCTTTGCAAATGAATGGTACCGTACGAGATGCTCTTGGGTTTGCTTCGATGATGTATACTTTTTCGTTTTTAATCGCAAACTGAATATTGATCAAACCTACTGTTTTAAGTGCTACAGCAATTTTTTTCGTATGATCTTTAATTTGTTGCAACACATCGTCGCTTAAATCGAAGGTTGGCAATACCGAGTGCGAATCTCCGGAGTGAATACCTGCAGGCTCGATGTGTTCCATGATACCAATGATGTATACATTTTCTCCATCACAAATAGCATCTGCTTCTGCTTCGATTGCGTTTTCTAAGAAGTGATCCACCAACACTTGGTTGCCTGGGTGATCTTTTAACAAGTTCACCACATGCTCTTCCAATTCTTGTTCGTTGATAACAATCTTCATGCTTTGTCCGCCCAATACATACGAAGGACGAACCAATAATGGGAAGTTTAATTTCTTGCTGATTTCAACCGCTTCATCTGCGTTTTCAATTACACCAAATTCTGGATATGGAATGTTGATTTCTTTTAATAAAGCAGAGAAACGACCGCGATCTTCAGCTAAATCTAAGGATTGGAAATCCGTTCCTATAATTTTGATGCCATATCGTTCTAATTTCTCAGCAAGCTTAAGCGCTGTTTGTCCACCAAGTTGAACGATTACGCCAACTGGTTTTTCAAGAAGAATGATTTCGTAAATGTGTTCCCAGAATACAGGTTCGAAATATAATTTATCTGCGATATCAAAATCCGTTGAAACCGTTTCAGGGTTGCAATTGATCATGATGGTTTCGTAACCACATTCTTTAGCAGCCAATACACCATGCACACAAGAGTAATCAAACTCAATACCTTGTCCGATACGGTTTGGTCCTGAACCCAACACAATAATCTTCTTTTTATCGGAAGGAATCGATTCGTTTTCGCCTTCAAATGTAGAATAGTAATACGGTGTTTTTGCTTCAAATTCAGCAGAGCAGGTATCCACTATTTTGTAAATACGTTTGATGCCAAATTCATGACGCTTCGTAAATACTTCGCTTTCCAAACATTTTAGCAAGTGTGCAATCTGACGATCTGCGTAGCCTTTTTGCTTTGCAGTCTTCAGCATTTCTTTGCTGATTGTCTGTATCGTTTGTTTTTGAATTTCTTTTTCAAGAAGAACAAGCTCTTCAATTTGATTCAAGAACCAAGGATCGATCTTTGTTAATTTTTGTATGGTCTTAGATTGAACGCCCAATTTGTAGGCATCGTAAATGTGGAACAAACGATTCCAGCTAGGGAATTCTAAGCTGTGAAGTATTTCAGCTTGGTTGGTTAACTCTTTACCATCTGCACCCAATCCGTTACGTTTAATCTCCAACGATTGACATGCTTTTTGCAATGCTTCTTGGAAGTTGCGACCGATACCCATGGTTTCACCCACAGATTTCATTTGCAAACCTAAAGAACGATCTGCACCTTTAAATTTATCAAAGTTCCAACGTGGTACTTTTACAATCACATAATCCAAGGCAGGTTCAAAAAATGCACTTGTTGTTTTTGTGATTTGATTTTTTAATTCATCTAAGTTATAACCGATTGCAAGTTTCGCAGATATTTTTGCGATAGGATAACCAGTTGCTTTAGAAGCTAAGGCTGAAGAACGCGACACACGCGGGTTGATTTCAATACCAACAATAAAATCTGTTTTTGGATCTACTGAGAATTGTACGTTGCAACCACCTGCAAAATTACCAATCGCTTTCATCATTTTTATTGATTGATCGCGCATTTCTTGATAAACCGTATCGGGCAAGGTCATTGCTGGCGCTACTGTGATTGAGTCACCTGTGTGAATACCCATTGGATCGAAGTTTTCAATCGAACAAATGATAATCATATTACCAATGCTGTCACGCAAAATTTCCAATTCGTATTCTTTCCAACCAACAATACTTTGTTCTACCAACACTTCATGTGTAGGTGAAGCGTGTAAGCCTGCAGTTAAGGCTTCATCAAATTTATCGGGCGTATTCACAAAGCCACCACCTGTACCACCTAAGGTAAACGAAGGGCGAATGACTAATGGAAAACCAATTTGTTGTGCGATTTCTTTTCCTTGTAAGAAGGAAGTTGCTGTTGCGCCTTTACAAACGCCTACACCAATTTCAATCATTTTTAAACGGAATTTCTCGCGATCTTCTGTCGTTTCAATGGCGTTTACATCCACACCAATCATGCGAACACCGTATTTTTTCCAAACACCTGCTTTATCGCATTCCATCGCAAGGTTTAATGCTGTTTGTCCGCCCATTGTAGGCAACACCGCATCAATCTTGTGATTTTCAAGAATTTTAATGATCGACTTTTTGTCTAATGGCAATAAATACACATTATCCGCTACAACCTTGTCGGTCATGATGGTAGCAGGATTGGAGTTAATCAAGGTAACTTCGATTCCTTCTTCACGAAGAGAACGTGCAGCTTGTGAGCCCGCATAATCAAATTCACAAGCTTGTCCGATTACAATGGGACCGCTACCGATAATTAAAATGTGTTTGATACTAGTATCCTTAGGCATGTGGGATTATTTATAATTTTTCAATGGTTCGGAGAATCAGAATAAGAGCGTTTAAAGAGACATTTCAGTTTCTTTTGGGCACTCAAATTGAGCAAATTTAACCGAAAAAGATGGTATATGAAAGATTAAATTGGTGTTGTTTACAATAAGTTTGATTACTAGGGCTTTATTGAATGATTTCAAGAAAAAATTGTGGTACTAGAATTTGGTTGCTATGCTCTAGTTTATAAATATGAAAGAACGGAGTATTGAGATGATAAATATTAAAAGGCATGTTTCTATTTCCTTTGTTGTCAGAACATTTTGTTAAGTACTTTTATGACTGACTATGAATTAAAAGGTCAAATGCATTTTTCTTAAGTTTTGTATAGTATTAAGATATAAAAATTCAATTGTTGATTATTTTTAATTCCACAATCAAAAATAATATATTAACAATTGTTAAATACTTACATGTATTTATGATTGAATTTATATTAAATTGTACTAAATAAACTAAATAAGTTTAATTTTAATTTAATAATGATTTATATTTTTAATTTTTATTACATTCGAACCACAATTGTAAATTGGCATTTTACAATTTGAATCTTCAATTATCTACAAAATTTAAATGAAAAATGAAAAAATTATTACTTTTATTTTATGCAAGTTTTTTAATGCATATGGTTGGCTTTTCACAGTTTGATTGTTTAAGTACAGTCAAAATGGATGGGAACAGTGTGGTTTGTCCTGGTACATATCAAACGTATACAACGAATGCAGATCTAGATCATTTTAGATTTAATTACACTCAATGGGAAACAGATACTGGAAATGAAATAACTAGAATTAATGGTACTGAAACATTTCCCTATGTTAACAACTATTTATATCTTAATAAATTGAATGTAGGAGATAAGTATACAATGCAACATTACTACCCGCAAGCAGTTAAATATGATAGAAAGAATTTTGATTTAGATGAAGTTACTTTTTATTATTTTCAGCCAAATTTAACGACAAGTATAACAGTTCCTGTAATACCAAACTATAGACTTAATGCTCTAATGCATAATGTAGATATACATGTCAATAATGGGTCAAATAATAGCATACATTTTTTATTTGGACGTCGAGCTGTTACTGGTGAATGTGATTATAGGAAACAAATGGAATTAATTACTTTACCAACATTTGTTACAAGTAATGTTGCGGTGACGCTTACATCAACAAATGCTCCAACATGTTCAAGTGGCGGAAATTTCGACATACGTGATAGAAATGTTACTTTTCAAACGTATGGTTATGTCTTTAATTGGATACTTACTGATCCCCAAGGAAATGTTAAAAACAACCTGATTAGTGGCAATAGAAACGGTAATAATGTATATATTCCATATTTAGATAAGCCAGGTGATTGGAATCTGACGTGTACTGTTGGTTCACTATGTAAGACAGAAACTTTTCCTCATACGATAACAGTAGCAAGCCCATTTGCATTGCAACCTGCGGAGATAAAAGTTGATGGCGTTAATAACTACACTTATGCTTCTCTATATCCAACTTGCCCTAAAGCATATCAAACAGGGTATAACTTATCTGTGCCTGCTTATACAAATATTCCTGATGCACAATATACTTGGACCTTGCCCCCAGGTTGGAGAACATACAATACATCTGCTTCTTCATCTGCAGTTGTTAGTGGATATAATCAGTATACCTACAAAGGACAATATTTAAATAACATCACAATGGATAGCTACATCAAAACAAATGGTACTATTCCAGGTGGTGATGGACAGCTTGTTATTCGGGCGTGTAATGTAACGAGTGCACCAATAACAATTTCTGTTATTCCAAACGGTCCGTTGGATGTAAGACTAAATCCGCAGGTTACATCATGCCTTCCTACGGTTTCATTAGAACCAGTTGTGGTTGCCCAAGCATATCCTGTAACTATTGGCTGGCAATCTACCAATGGAGGCACATTTGCAAGTCCTATTACAGATGGATTCGCACCAGCAAATACATTTACAGCAACTCCTGGTACGTATCAAATAAAATTGAATATTACAGATGCCAGACAATGTGTGTCTGATTTTACAACTACTACCGTTATTATTGGCGGCCCGGGTGTAAATTCTGCAGGCTGGAATAGCGGCATCTTAAGCGATGTAAACAATTGGAATGTTATAAGCAATTTGGCTGTAACAGATAATTCGGATGTATATTTTGTAGGTCAAGATAAAACTACAAATGCAGCAAGTTTACAGTATTATCATTATGATGCAGGTTTTGCGAAGTGGGTGCCGACCCCGGCTTTCCCTCAGCCAACAAATGGAGTACGTGCGGGCACGAATGCAGTAGCTGTCGCACCGGGTACAGCTTTAGGTATTTATTACGTAGATGCATCTAATAACATAAGACGGTTAACAGGTTCGACGGATGTTCAGGTTCCTGCAGGTGTCAATGCTGACTTGATTAAAGTAGATCCGTCAGGAACTTTGAATACTGCAAAATTAGTTTATCGTAATTTTATTAACAATAATTTTATTTACTCATGGAATCCAGCAACATCTAGCATTCAAGCATTACCTTATGTAAGCTATCCTACTAAATACGATATAGGTATTAACAATAGTCGTGTATTTTATGTGAATGCAAATGAAAGTGCCATTTATTACAAAGAGTTAAGCGATAACAATCCTTCCAATAAGGGTACGTTGATGACATCTTTATACAGTATTAATTGCTATACAGACATTGTATTTGATGCCAACGGCAATATGTATTATGCAACTTGTAGTGGGGATATCTTTGTATGTAAAAAGAATTTAGCTAATACCTATGATGCGCCTGTTTCCATACAAGTACCTTCTTCACTTGGTTGCGATGGACACTTTACCATTAATGCAAGTACGGGAACGATTTATTATACAGGTTATAATAATCGTTTGTATCAGCAGTATGTAGTTGATTTTGCTAGTAATCAATGGGGGAATGTACCTGCTACGCAATCTTTCGGAGATATTGCAGGTCGTAGTTTAGTGTTCAAAACACCGCATTTATTTTATATCGGCGATAATAATTTAGTATATAACATCTATTATTTTGAAGGTTGTACACCAAGTCCATTGCGTGTTGCAGGGGATAATACAGATCATATCCAGTCTGAAAACCAAATTTACACAGGAGGAAATGTAATTCCGGCAGCTGTGGGTTCGGTGTTCCCCAATCCATTTACTGATCAATTAACGGTGTATGTGAGCGGTACTGGTACGGCAGAATTAAAAGTTACAGATGTGAATGGTAAATCAGTAATTTCAAAGGAATATAGATTTGAAGAAATATCATTTTCAACTGTAACATTATCTTCGGGGATGTATTTATGTACCATTGTTCAAAATGGCAACATATTGTACACAGCAAAAGTTATTAAACAATAATTCATTGAAATAGAGAAAGAGCCTGTATGGATTATTCTGTACAGGCTCTTTTTGTATACTAAAGTTTACTACTGTGCGTTAGCATAGTGCTTTAATTTATCCAAAATTATATAGATTATTATTTCGCATCAGCAGACAAGGCTATAATGACACAAAAGAATTTTCATTTAACTATTTTTTTTCATTCAATTGCATTGGGGACGTATTTGCGTACCTATAAAAAAAATCGCCTCCAGTTTGTTAAATCTATGATGGTTTATGTACGCTTTAAGCCTTTAGCTTTAAGCTTTCAGCTATCCAAATATCTACTTTGCTTTAGTGTACTATTATTAAGTGTTACAAACGTGAGAGCCCAAAAGGAGGCTTCCCAATATTTTTACTGGAAAGACTCTGGTGTAAAATTCAATGCACAGGGAATAGAGGCATATACTACCAATAATGTTTCTCATGTATCCATTGCCAGAACGTTTTCTCCTGTATTATGTGATACTGATGGTAATTTGCTTATGTATACGAATATGGAAACGATTTATGATCGTAATGGGAATGTTATGGAAAATGGAGATGGTTTGTTTGGCAACAGAGACGGTATCCAGAGTGCTGTGTGGGTGGATTTGCCTGCCAGCAGAGGGCGTTATTATTATTTATTTTATACAGATGCAGAGGGATACGGTCTTCCGGCTTTTCCGTATGATTCAGTCGTGTCGTATGCGTTAATAGATATACAAGGTAATAATGGACTAGGTAGCGTTGTTCAAAAGAATGTATTATTACATGGCGGCTCAGCAGGGTTCATAGCAGCCGTAAGGCATCAGAACGATTTAGATACTTGGGTGATGGCCTATCATTATAAACGCAAAGAATTTATGGCCTATTTAGTAACTTCTTGTGGCATTATTGGTCCTGTGGTTACTAAAGATGACAAGGATAAAGCAATTTATTTTTCAGCATTGCCTAATATTATGCGCTTTTCTCCCCAAGGCAATATGCTGGCTCGTTTACATAATACAGAATTTAATGGCGGCTCAGGTGTTGTTGGTTTATGGAATTTTGATAATATAAATGGTACGTTACGGTATAAATACGGTATTCAAGGAGCACCAATAAATTACTTTTTTTCCCCTTTGGGAAATTATATTTATACCTGCAGTCAATGGTTGCAAGGGCTGGTACAGTATGATGTAAATGAACCAGATAGTGCCAGTTGTTTTGCAAATAGATATGAATTATCTCCCACATTAACCAATGGCTACACAGGTGTTACCTCACAATATACTGTGCATATGTATGGTCAGGATGGTAAAATCTATTTGCCTATGATACCGGGTATGCCAGCGGTTTGGCTGGCACGCATCAATCATCCAGATTTAAAGGGAGCGCTTGCTCAATTAGACACCATCGATAAAAACAGTAAAATCCCCTACAATCTTTTTATACACGATCACATGTATAGCTATTACCGCCCAGGGT
>ERZ724508.838-NODE-838-length-20262-cov-6.006582_pt1 | contig 20262 bp, 22 predicted proteins | sample MGYA00376041_ERZ724508 | MGnify/ENA primary metagenome ERZ724508 (study PRJEB28724, sample SAMN07190887) | wastewater metagenome | isolation source: effluent of sewage treatment plant in Hong Hong | place: USA: Christiansburg, Virginia | collected 2016-03-01 ...
CCCAACCCCAACCCCAACCCCAACCCCAATTTCAATTGCACTCTGCAGAGGAGTTGCCTTGAACACCAACTACTAATTGTATTCCGAATCTCAAAACACACTTATTTTATCTCCTGCTTGCCAGCCATCCTCCAACAGAGCAACCAACCCATTGACCTAGCGTGGAATTTGAAGATCCAACTCAGTCGTAATACCACATGATCGATTCTTAACTAGTAATCAACTATCATCCGATGCTAACATTCCTTTTACATCGACCTGACAACCGGGTGGTTGCTGCCAAACAGGAGCATATACTCGCTTACCAACAGTTCCTTCGAGAGGCTACCACTTCTGATGTTGGGTACTATACAATAAATACGCACACCGAATAAAGGCTAAGCAACCTGAGACTCATCTAATTCCCTTCTGCTATCACGCCAAACATACACAAACTCCCTGCGCGCATCACCTCCACCAGCAAAAACTGCTTCGATTGGGAGATAGATGTTGGTCAATTCACGACTACCGTCACAGTATTTCGAATCAACGCGGAAGTATTCGGAAATTGTCGCGACAACCTTATCGAGAGAAACATCAACAGCTAGATTACGCGGGTTGTTTAGGGATCGACCTTCTACACTGCCAAACGTGTAAAAATTGGAAACAATGTATCCGAGCTCAGTGAGCTCACCAGTTCTTCAAACGAGCTGTTCGATGCGCTTCGGGAGTATGCCATTGCTCGTATATGCTCTGACCTGGGAGTAGCCCCTCAAATTCGGTTTGACTTGGGTTTCGATGTGGTCCTCTACAACGATTGCCTGGAGTTTTACATGGAGGAGTGTTCACCAGTCAATCCTAACCAGCTGCAGTCAAGTTTCAGTGCGGTACGAAAACGACTTAAATACTGTTTGGCAGTGATGCATCGCAACCGATTGCTACATAGAGACATCAAACCCAGCAACATACTGTTCAGCAATAGCCTCAACGACTATGTGTTCTGCGATTTTGGGGTTTCGAAGTCCGCATGGCAACCGTTTGGGTACTGTGTGCAATGTTAAAAGGTTGGTACAGAATATTACTTAAGCCCATAGCTAAAGCAGCTGTCCGACAATCAACAAGCATACGTGGATCTCTACTACAGTGATGCATTTGCGCTGTCAATGGTCCTCAAAAAATGGAAGCACTCTCGCGGTCAATCGGTTTGATACTGCTTGCTATATACGCACAGTTTTTATCAGACGGAGACTAAATGGACGAGAGGCGGTCGTCTTTCTGACAGAACAACTCTCCACCATACCGAATAATTAACTGTCTTCGTTGTTCATTGATCAGTCAGAGTCTTGCTCCTTATCGTCATAGGACTCATTTGAAATGTTCAGCACAGTGTTTACCTCATTGATCTCCTCAGATGAGTAGTATATTGAGTTCGGGTGCTTTACGTGTATGACAATGTGTCTCCTGTGTACATGTGCTCTCACGTCAACGAAGTCAAGGCTGGCTCCTAATCGTACATCTGGTTCCTTTTCACTATCGAAGCGTCCCTAGACAGTCCCGGTCTCATCTCCCAACAAGCAAACCACAAATGTCTTTCCTCCTTTCTTCTCAAACTCAACCTTTACCACCTTCACATGTAAATTCAGCTTCTAATCGAACGCTTGAATGTCCTAGACCTTTGTAATGTCAAGCCGACGGTTATAAGGGAGGCGTGGTGCTCTACTCATCATCGTTGGATGTGGCTAATTAACCATGGTTGATGGAGTCCATTATGGGGCCTTCTTCTGTTGTGCAACTATGTCAGGAATCTCTTCCGAAGGGGTTTTTATCTGCTTCGGCACTACCTTCGGTTGTTCCTTAGCAATCTTCTTTCCGGATAGGAAACCTTCCTTAACTTCGCGGAACCGTTGAATGGAAGTGGACAGTCCCTACAGAAAGTACGTGTAGAGCCGGTCAAGCTACGATGCTTTTTTATTAACGGCATCCTTGTTGGAATAGCAATCCTTCAGGCGAATGGCTTCAGTCAATGCATAGACTTCAGCACCAGTGAGGCGATGATCAAATCGTTGTATCCGTTGGATGGTCTGCTCTATTTAGGGTTTGAGTATGAGCCCTGCACAAACCTATTAGAAATCGCGAGCAATATCGGCGCAAACTTCATTGATGTGCAAGCCAGCATCACCTGCAGCATCACAAACACTATCGACTGCCTCAGTGTCAAGGGTGCCGCCGGCAGGAATGTCATCAAGCTGAGCTAGCAAAGTAGTGCGGTTTTGTAAGATGAGTCGACCATCGTGATCATGCTAGAGCTGACAATCATCGCAGCTCATGCTTACGAAGGCAGAATGCTGACATTCAGAGGAGTAGCAGACTTTACGTACCTGTGGTATACCGTGGGAACAGGAATTAGGGCCAATCATGATTTAAAATGTAGTTGAAGGATAACATCACGGAGAGTTCTCAGCACGGTTCTCGACAAGCAAATTATCAATGGCTCAATGTTTGCCCAATCAATGAAATACCTTGACTTGCTTATTTAGTATGCTGACCTTTCGCCAATGCATTGTCAAATATCGAAAGTAGCCTGCCGAGCTAGCATTCCAATAATCATTCTTCGAAAATTCTGTTAAGGACGGGTGTCTGCAAATTGCAGCTTCACTAGCTTCAAGTTGGCAAGGCCTTTCCATAGGTGGAGCGGTAGTTCAGTAATCTTTAATTCTGAGTCTCCGAAACGGCTCTACCTATTCGCAGCTCAACTATCGAAGTAACACGCGATAATGCCCGAGGCCCTTCCAGTCCCACACCGTTGTAAGCTGCATCTAACATATCCTACCTGCGTTTAGTATCTGTAGTTTACCCAGGCAGCATGCTACACTGTACATCCCCTCATCACCGATATCATTTGAATCAATATGCAGTCTTCGCAGGTTCGGTAGCGCCCTCACGATGAATTTTGTCCTTATGGCGCCTACCTTACTGTAGCCTTTGCTAAGCTCAATGCTTACTTATTCGTAGCTCCTGCAGCATTTCAAAGGGTTGACACTTGATCTGTGACGCCGATGCTCCTTGGACAAGGCTATTACACACTGACAGCTTCTACAGACACGGAAACGACTCTGCAGCACGGTCTACTACTTCCTCGACTTGCACCAGATTGCGATCTGAATTGAATCACACTCCCATACTCAAACTGAGTTCCCTAAGACCTGACAGTCTTTTGAACTTGCTTACGTTGACAATAGAGATCTCACAACCATCTATGTCGCATACTACTAGTACCGATAGTGAGTCGCGTGAGATGCACGAGTTCTGCGACCCCATCGTACGCCTCCGGAGCGTTGAAGCAGTTCAGGAACTCCAACTCACGCAACTCATTAAAGTTCTGCAGTAGTTTGGCAATGTCATTCCATTCACCGGATTGGCACTTACAAAAACTGACCTTGCAGGTGAGCGGATTGACGCCACGAAGGTTGAGCGTTGATATTCTCGTATTGTTATAGCGCACAGTCACAGGCGGAGGAAGCTCCGCAAAGCTGATCGTTTCTGGTATTGGCCACATGAAATTTAAAAATGAGTATTACGACCCTTTCGGATCGCGCACTACGACAGCTGAAGTTACCGATCGGCCAGAAGGTGCCCATCAAATAAATTAAAAGTCAACTGTTAGTGTATGGACTACAGGGGCTTTTATCCCAGCAGCTTCAAATCGCCAACCCGCAACAACATCGATAGTAACAATCAACAACGAGTCTACTCGCCCAGAGCTGGCTACATTCGCGATCGTGTTAGCGATCGAGTCAATGATCTCAAAGACCTTCTCGCTGAGCACTAGCAGAATACTGCTACGAAGCTTGTACGAGCACACGCAGACATGGAGCATCTCTCCCATGAGAAAGACAGAGCTCGAAGGCAGCAGCAACGCAACCTCGAATCTTTGGAGCAACTCTCCGAAGAGGTTCGACATCTTTCGGAAAAGCTACGCTTATCGGAAGAACGCTGCGACAACTACAAAGCAGGGATGAGAAGAATGAAGGTGGACATGGAGCGCATTATGGACGTCAACGCGAGTTTGGAAACAAGATTGGCAACCCTTCACGACAGGTTGCTAAAGATCATGGCACAGTTCCGTAGATAGCATCACATGCCAGTCGACGTTGAGGAGGTAGCTGCCATTGAGCACTATATTCGCTACTTGGAGCAGCTGCTCGAGGAAAGTGCAAGAAAACTGGAGGCAGAGGCTGGTAGAAGCGCCCGAGTCTCAAAATAACTGGACAATCTCATCAGCAAATATAAGATATTGGAAGCCGAATCTGCTGAACTCACCCAACAGCTAGACCTACAAACCAAGCAGCGACAGATTGAACAGGTAGATGTAAATAGACTTCAATAGCAGTTTGCGGCGAACCTCAACCACGATCAGTTAAGGCTCAAGAAGATTTATGAAGCGGAGCTGTCCAAGACCAAAGAGAAAGCCGAAAAGAGAAAACAGAAAAATTGCCAACTCAAAACCGAACTTTCGGAAGTCCAGAAGACACTGCATAAGGCTAATAGCAACGCCAACGATTTGATGGAGCAACTGGAGGATGCCAATACCCATAAGTACAGACATCGGTTAGCTCAGCCATCTTATGGGTGCCTAACTGGAGGAACTGAAGAGCATGCTATCGCAGGCCAGTCGCTAAATGGGTTTACTTGAAGATCAATATGGCCAGCTCAAGGGACAGTTGATAGAAGTCGAGAAGTAGTTGGTTAGGAGAAGCGCCGAAACCGAAGAGTATCGCTAATCGCTAAAGACAGTACAAAATGCTCGACTCAGACCACCTTCGAACTGTAAAATGGTGAGCATGAACGTCGGTTACTTCGTTAGAAGCTGCTCGATTACGAACGCAAAGCTAACTCCCTCGATGAAGAAACCACGAAGTCCCACAAACAGCTAGCTCGAGCAGACGATGAGTGCCAGCAACTTCGACGCGAAAATAAGCAGCTCAAAGAATCCGTATAGGATTTGCGAAGGATTATTACTCGGCAGGAGTAAGCTCTGCTTAGACAGAAGAAAGAGAAAGAATAGCTGGAGCTGACAATCTTGCATCCCGACCCCGAGAAGGACAAAGTACATCTCATCCAGTAACGTAGTTGCGGCGCAGAGACTTCCTCGAAAGGATCGCATAGCTTGAACGAATTCGGGACAGCCCAAAGAAACATGAATAGAAGTCGCACAAACTGAAAGTAATAGGAGAACTGCAATCGATGGTGAAGACACACAAGCAAATTTACCAAGCAGAGCCCGAAAATGGCTGACAAGTATAATTCCCAGTGATACTCAATTACCATGTTAAAACCCACGAAGCAATAATATTTTAAATGAAGGCAATCGGATATTGGCTTGGTATTCTCGTCATTTTGGCACTCAACTTCCAAACATCAGGTACAACTGCTTTGTTATTCATCAGCCATCCAAGTTACGGAGAAGTCGCGCATGGTGGATGTCAACTCACCTGTCATCCAGGCTATCAATAAATATGTCAGGGATCAAAAGGATGCGGAACTTGGTAGCGCCGTCCTTCATAATGCCTTTGAACAGGTAGTCGCTCACCCAGTGGAGGAAGGAGCAAACTTCGAACTCTTCTATCGAGCCCATGTTCTTGAGTTCAAAGCAATAGTGCACTACCAATCACACCAATAGCCTCCGATGACGCTGATGTCCTTCAGCAACAGAAGGAGATTGGATTGATTTGTTCATGCCGACAAAGATTGTCATATATTGGGTGTACTGTCTTTCCATCCACGATGAAGAATGTCCGTGGAGCAACTACTATTCAATGTACCAGTTGGTTTGAAGGTCGGTTCGCAGTGTTTTAGCATAGTTTTACTGCCGATGCTCGCGCCAAGAATTAGTGATATCGTCTTCCCTTCCAATTTGCATCGAATTCGTGCTGAAGAACGGTTGTGCAGGTTTCTACGGGCTTGGATGTACTGTTCAGTGGGTCTGGCTGTTTGGCGTTGTTAGCTGATTCACTTCCACGATTTTTCAAAGCACGATGCTGCCGTGCTTTGAACTTCAATAGAATCTCATCAGATATATGGTTGGATTCATATTGCTGGCCATTCTTAGTGTGTGAGATGACCCATTTATCTTGGTAATATGGTTTGTCGTCAATAGGTAAACACAACACAAATGGCTCCCAATGCCTCAAGGTTGGAGAGCCTGATGGATTTCCTTGCGGATCGCTCCATTCTTACCGGCATAGCCAGATAAGATTGTTTTCATATGCCAGTTCGTCTATTCTGCATAATCAATTTAGCAAACTAACGTGTCCCGCAAAACCCATAGTTACCGGCTCGCAGTGCCCGTATATACCGGCGAGGAGTTTACACACGCTATCAACGACTACCCATAAACTAAGTGTCGATGATTCTAATCAACCGAAGACGCACCAATGTCACAGAGTTTAGGTTCCCAACTACCCTGAACGACGACGTGAAGTTCGTAAAGATTGGGGATGTGCTTGAGTTTCTACGGCTAGAGAGGGCGAATAGAGGACTATCAGAGGCCGCGGTCGACTACGTAATCGTCCAGAATCCACGAAGAAATCAAATAGAGATGACATGTAGATGGTGTTCACAGTATATCCGGCTGGTCAAACGACGAAACTGTTTCTGTTTATTGAGGATGACTAACAAACACACTCATGTACAAAGCGAGGAGGTGAAACTTGAGTAAATTTCGAGGTACGACTACCAGCGTTAAATCAATTATGCTCATCTTCACTCAGCCGAGAGGGTCAGCAAGCCCAGCGAAGTACCCAACAGCCCCAAGAATCAAAAGTCCCTGTAAGTTACTAAGCCAAACAGGAAACATAGAATCAAGCGTCCAAAAAAGCATCTTGTCGAGGACCCAATCGAACCTCTGATAGAAGGCCGAATTGAGGAGCCGATTGAGGAGCCGATCGAGGAGCCGATTGAGGAGCCGATCGAGGAGCCGATCGAGGAGCTAGTCGAGGAGCCGGTCGAGGAGCTAGTCGAGGAGCCGATCGAGGAGCTAGTCGAAGACCCAATAGAAGCCCCAATCTAGGATCCGATAGAGGATCCTATCAAACCTCCAATATTACCCTAAACCAGACCCAGAATTGAACCTCCAATTGAACATCCTGTCGAACCCCCAATCCTTATGGAGCCAAAAGAGCTATCCGATGAAATATTCAGCCCTTAAGCTGAACATTTAATTGAGGATCAAATCTATCCAATTGAGGCTCCGGTGGATCCTCCAACCGAAACCTCAATGGAAGATGAATATGGTCCATAAGTTCAGAGAAGATAGGATGCAAACCGCTAACCTTAGCCGTCACATCTATACAAGCTTTTCCATGAAAGAGGATACTCGATAAGGTAAGCTAGGAACCCTATAGACGAGAATTATCCGAAATGGCTGGTCGCTTGCACCCCAGTGATGCTCCAATCTTTCTAACAGCATGGTGATGTGCTGTGCTTTGAGATCTTTCGGATCCCAATACGCAACAACAACAAAAACAAATTTCTCAACGTTGGATTTTTTACCGTCAACGATACGAACATTCGACTGTTGATTGTCGGTTTCGCTGTGTTCGACAACTTAAACAGTGAGAACATTGAGCAAGTGCTGAGAGAGTTTTTCTCCATTCAGAAAAAGAGACCACAAACCCTCATAACGAGCGACTTTAAGGAGATCTATGATGCTGTGAAGTACCTGCAATACTCGCCGAACTCCTTCAGCCATGTAATCAACCCTTGGATTGTCATCAAACACATCTCCGAATTGCCGATGCTCTCCAAAGACTACTTGATGGGACTGCTTCAGGTGTCGATGACCGTTCAGGATCGATAGAACTACGAGTCAACTCTTTAATTGCTCAAGTCGGACTAATCCATGCGCAAGATATTCAAGGATTATCTTGAAAGTGTACCAAGTGCTTTCTTCTGTCAATTACGCCAAACATTCGTCGGAATCAGCTGCGAAAACATCTTGGAACTGTACGAGCAAGTCGATGAACAACTGTCAAGTCGAGTTGATCTCACTACTCTCATTGTCAACCTCTCGGAGATGTGTCGAAGATTTCAGTAGAAGCAGAGGGAGCAAAGAATGTACCAGGATCAATTAGAGGTGATCTTCAACGATAGTCGAATTCGAGAGGTAAGGCTACGTCTTCAATCGAATCCCTTCGAGGTGTTCATGAAGAACTATATGGAATCGCAGCACTACAAAATCGGGTACAGAACTCAAGGTGTGCTGGATGTAAAATGCCCGACCAAACGAGTGACCAACTACGTCACTTACGACTACAAATGCGACTGCTTCGGACAGGAAAGAACAGGAATACCCTGCTGCCATTTATTATGTGCAGCAAAATCCGATACAATCCCATACATCAAGCTCATCAATCCTCGGTGGTTGATTGACCCCGACGAACGGGCATAAGGCTGAATTTTCATGCTGTCTTCAATTTTAATCGTTTTGCCATTGTAAATTAGTATTTGATGCACTACCCACTGACACACAAAGCTGCACTTGCACGAACATAACAGCATGGCTCAACGGAAATCAGCTACACATACCACATCAAGCTCCACCAGGGTAACCAGTATGAAGGCTTCGCTGAGATCGAATTCCAGCTCAAACATAACAATAGCAGCACCTTTCTGGACTACTCCGGCAAGGAGGTGGTCATGTTACTTATCAACGGGAGACCCATTGCCAATGTTTAGCATGATGGCAGTCGACTCGCACTTCCGCAATAGCATCTCGTGGTCGGTGAGAATCATGTGATAGTACGGTACCGCTCCAATTACGATACCGACGGCAATGGCTGTGTCAGTTTCATCGACCAAAGCGGAAAGCAGTACCTTTATACTCAATTTCCACCATACTACTGCCATCGGGTATTTCCTGTCTTCGACCAGCCTGATCTAAAAGCTAGGATGAAGCTGAATGTGATTGCACCGAGCCACTGGAGTGTGATCTCGAATGAATCATCACTCTACGCAGCACCATTCGATGTTGCCGAGTACCTAATGAATACATCCAAACTGGCAAGCGATATCATCGGCGAATACTTACAAGGATGTGAAGGATACAACATGCACTTCCACCTCCAAACAGAACTGCTGTCGAGCTACCTGTTTTGCTTCGTTGCTGGAGAATTTGTTGAGCTTGTCTGCCCAAACCCATACAAGTAGATGAAGATGTCGCTCTACTGCATCGAACAGAAGAGGAAGTTTCTTGAACTGCAGGCTCCATTTATGTGGGAAATCACAATACTCTCCATGAAGTTCTTCGAAAAGTTCTTCGGTCGGGATTATCCGTTTCGAAAGTACGAACAAGTGTTTGCTCCTGAGTACAAATGGGGAGCGATGGAGAATCCAGGGATTGTTACCTTCAACAGCAATAAGATCTTTACGAACAAAGCGACGAGCAAAGCTATGCTCGATTTTGCTAGGGTTGTCAGCCACGAGCTGTCGCATCACTGGTTCGGCAACCTCGTTACCATGAGGTGGTGGGACGATCTATGGCTCAATGAGAGCTTTGCAGACTTGGCCAGTTTTGTTTGCTTGCACAACATTCAACCGCAAGTTACTACTGTCAAGTATGAATCAGCAATGACTATGTTCCAGGACCGAAAGAACTGGGGATACCAAGATGATGAAGTGCTAACAACACATCCCATAAGCGGGCCTGTTCTCAACACCGACGAAGCATAATCAATTTTCGATGGTATCACATATAGCAAGGGGGCAGCGGTTCTGAAGCAACTTATGTGCATCATCGGTGAGGAAAAGTTCTCGCGGGGGCTAGCGGTCTACTTCGAAAGGTTTGCGTGGAGCAATACCATTCTGGATGACTTCATCGAAGTGATGCAGGAACAATTTGTGAGCGAGCTGTTCACACTCGATCAATGGAAGGAGCAGTGGATAGAAGTTGCATGCCATAACACCCTGGAAGCCAGCTGGCAGCATGATAGCCAGCATTAAAAGACCGAGCTTGCCATCAAGCAGGGATTCGTGCTCACAGAACATCCCACCCGACGGTTCCATAAGATCCAAGTTGCACTGTTCAGGGAAGATTGCTCATGGGATGTGAAGGACACTTGGATTCTACCTGAGCCTTCGACCAACGTAGACCATTTGGCTTTGGGCAAGTATGTTGCTGTGCTTCCAAATTTCGGAGACTTCACCTTTGCTAAAGTGCTCCTTGACGCGTAGTCAACTGCTTACTTCAGTAAGAATATTTGGAGGGTGACTGATAGCCTCAGTCGAGCACTCCTGTGGAAATCATTCTATGATATGACTACAGATGCTAGGATCAGTAGTCGCAGGTATGTCGCTGTGTTCCTCTTCAACGCGGCTGAGGAATCCTGCGATATTCTCTTTGAGACCCAAGTTGAAGAAGCTGTCAAAATAATCAAGTCTTATACACCTGCAAAGTACCAATGCGAACTCGCCGATGAAGTGTTTGACTTCCTTGTGGGACTATTCCCGAAATACCAAGCAACATTCCCCAGTCGATTACTAACTTTGGCCAGCAGCCTCACCAAATTTGCCTTGTCGTAGACATCGATTAGCAAACTATTGTTGTGGTACCGCAAATCATTCGAGCCACTGTTGGAGCTGAAGATGACATTTGAGCAGGAATGGCAGGCAGTGGTCAAGGCATTCTCACTGAAATGCTTATCGGTTGAGGAGAAGGAACAGCTGTTTGCTGCAATCTCAGCAAGAACAGCAAAATCAACCATAGATAATCGGCGGCTAACATGCAACGCAATCATCGCATCCAGAGAATAATATGAACGAATCTACCAACAGCTTGTTGAGGATGGGTCTATGAGACCAAGTCTCCGACATGCATTGATGATCGGCTTCGTCGATGCCACGCATCGGAACTGGATTGACGAGGAGTATGCAGCTCGATACTTCAAGGATCTCCCATTAGTATGCGCAAATCAAGCCACCGATCCAGCAATACGATTCTTAATAGACCTGCAACCAAACTGCACAGATCTTGCATGGCTGGCAGACCAATACGAAAGACTCTTACCTCAAGTGGAGCACTACCAACGTCTGCATAAACGAGCCAACGGCATTCTGCAATCGCTCCGAAAGAAGGCTAAAGCGCACTTAGTGTTCCTTGCCGAAGTGAACTGACCGCTCGACGATTTCAGATTGTTATTAAAATGGGAAGTTTTCTGATGAAGACACTTTTCAAAACAGGTCAAGAAAAGCTCAAGGAAGGCTCGACCGACCCGGAAGTCTTCTTTAACATCAAGCTGAAGACCCTTAAAGGTGATACTCTTACCTTGCAGGAACTTCGGGCAAGAGCCAAATGCTATCTCGTGGTCAATGTCGCCAGCAAGTGAGGACTTGGAAGCACAAACTTCCGATAACTCGTGGAGCTCTACGAATAGTTTCATGAGCGAGGGCTGGAGGTACTCGTATTTCCATGCAACCAATTCCTCGGAATCGAAGTAGGGTGTGTCAAGGACTTCCAGAAGTACTTGGAAATACACTTCAAGCTTTGCTTCCAGCTGTTCGAGTATGTGGAGGTCAATGGAGCCAATGCTCATCCTCTCTTCCAATACCTCCGAATGAACAGCTCACTGCACGACCAACAAACCGGCAGGACAGCGGTGATTCCATGGAACTTCTCAAAGTTTCTTGTGGGTCGTGATGGCAAGGTCATCAAATTTGCACTACCCACAGTCACACCGAACCACCTGCTTTCACTAATCGAAAAGGAGCTTTCTTATTGAGCTAGACCACAAGATGATCGAATGAAGCGAGCTCCTAAAACCTACCTGTAGGAAGAAGTTCGCTGAGATGGGTGATCTTGACTTGGCTTTGGCATAATATCGACCCATAAATGTGTTTGTTGGACTGTAACGATCTGCTTGACATTCAGGAGTTGCTATACGATGCGATTCTGTCTATTGATTGGTGGTGTCATAGCTCATGCGATTTCGGGGCTTTGTAGAACGATGTCAGGAACCCAGAAGCCTTCTTGTCTGTCTTGTCGAACCTACTATCGATGAGGTTGCGGCCTTGATCTCTATGCAGACCCCTCGGTGCAAGGAACTTGTATATGTAGGCCTGCGGGGCGTAGTGCCACTCGAACTCTATCATGTTCTAATAGCCGTCCTGCACTAAATCATCGATTTGTCTGGTGTTGGTAAGGTCTGCGTTCTTACGGAAGTGATTCGCAACGAAGATTTTGGCTTGGATGGGTGTGACTTTTGAGTTCCTGCGATCAAACCAGACTTTACATATCGTGCACTCGCAGGATGAACGGCATGAGACGGCAGACCTTGCGATAAAACCTAAGGGACTTGAGTCCTGCTTGGAGAAGACTGCGAGAAGCAGTTTTCATCTCAAGACCTAAGTGAGGGCGGTTGTACGTTCTGGCATGTCGAGGTTGCGGATGGTTAGATTGTTCGCATAGGGCCTGAACTGGCTCAGTGGGTTCAGCTTGGTGTGGGCTTCCGAATGGCTCAATATCCCCGACTTATTATTCATGGTTAATATTATGCAGTCTCCGACTTCGCTGAACACAAACCTTCTCTCCCTTTAGACACATGTTGTTGAGTGATGCAAGGTATGACTACCTTTCTCGCAAAGAGCAAAGTATTCGTTCAGCAACAGCCTGCTGTCCCACATTCAAACCGTTACCTAGCCTCGCTACGATTGCTACCAAAAACATTAAATATGGAAGATTCAAATTTCAGGTACGCAACTACCAACTCAGATAGTTTGATTCGCTGAACCGCAGCTTCGATACTGAGACTTCCTTCCTCAAGAAGAAGCTTATCGAAACCCACAACAAGCTTCTAAAGGAGCTCGAACTCAACCGTGAGATGTAAACAAAGATCGCTGGCCTCACTGCAAAGAACGAGCAGTTATCACGGGATAACGAAACCGCCAATCGACGCATCAACCAGTACACCGCCCAGGACAGAAGCAAGTAGAAGGACTAGCGGCTGCAGTCCTACTAAAAAAGAATCGTACAGCCAAGTGTCTAGCTAGACCGAAATGGAAAGCAAAAACGAACTCTTGAGAATAGATCTGGAGTCGATGCGCACTCGTATTCTTTCGGAGATGTTGGAAAAGTCAGCGATTGAGGAGAATCTCAGACAAAAGTAAGAGCAGCTCAAAGCATTGGAGGAGCAATCGAGGTAGGCAGTCACCTTACATGTAGGTCATGCCTCGCTGATCTCAAGCAGAAGGAGATGGAGCTCATTAACTCTGATAGGAATGCTATTGCTCTCAAACAAAAGTACGATACTTGTGCATAAATGATGAGAAGGATCGCGGGAGAGCTCTAGTAGAAGAAGGCGTCAGAACAGCGGCTCAACCAGCAACTTACTGATGTCGAATCTCAATTTAAAGTCGACCGAGAGAAATTCAATACGTTGAACAGAGACTATAAGAACAAATAGAAGGAAATTCAGAGTCTGAAGAGTAGGTTGGAGCAGTCCGAATAACTTGTTGCCGATCTGCGCAACAAGCTCTACTCGGAAAGTAAAGAGAAGCCGGTGGGCAATACAATTGGAATGGAAAAACTCACCCAATAGTTTAACACTTTGAGTGTAAAGTACCGTCAGCTTTAAAAGGAGCTGGCCGATGCAAGAGCCCTCCCAGATAACGAGAACAATCGTCGGAGAAGATAATTTGTGGAGTCAAGAGATTTTGTGGAAAAGCTAGAGATTGAGCAGCGACAGCGCCAGAGCAGAAGGCACACAAACGACCGAAGCATGTCGCCATTGGCTACAAAACAGCCAGCAAGAGGAGATTACATGGACCGAATAAACGAACTCGGCACTCTCGAGAACACCCTCCTGCAATGCAACATAACAAAAAACAAAGTAACTGTTGAGCCTATCTAGCTCCTCACAGAAATCGACAAGATCGACGGCACAAAAGTCAAGACGAACGAGCTGATTGCTCGAAGACGAAAACTCGAGGACTAACTAAAGAGAGCGGAAATCCTCTCTGAAGAAACCAAGCGCAAACTGAAGGATCTCAACGTTATCTGATCTCACTCGCTATTAGTTATAAGCAGACCGTATGTTGAGATTACGGTTTTTGCTATCCACTGCAAAGACCTCTACCATCAGCTACTATGATGTGCTAGGTATGCTGCCAATGTTATGCGCAAGGTATCAAGCAAACAGCATCACCAGCAGAAGTCAAGCTCAGTTTCTACAAGCTCATCAAACAGCATCATCCTGACCATAGCCAGAACTAATCGCCCGAAGCTATGAAGAGATTTCATCAACTGAGGGAGGCATTCGAAGTGCTTTCGGATGTGCAACGAAGGCGCCTGTATGATAGTTCGGCTGAGTTTAAGACCACCGAAAGGCCTAATCGTAGCAACAGTAAAAAATATACTGCACGGAATGAAAAGCATGAGGAAAGTGATGCTTTCGACGAGGAAGATAAGTACTTCAGGAGATCGTACTGGTCAATGAGAAGGCCCACGCAAGGAGAAGATGTCTATGAATCCATCAAGATTAATCTCTTGGAATCGGTGAAGGGAGTCACCAAGAAGCTCCGGTTTACTCGCAAGTGCGTCTGTATGGATTGCTAGCGAGCTAAACTGTAGAAGTGCTTTACTTGCGGAGGTCGTGGCAAACTTCACCTTAAAAAGTAGAAGGGTGAAACCAGCTGCTACAGTTGCAACGGTGCCGGTTTCCTCAATCACTGTAACCGGTGTCAAGGGGATGGCTTCGTGATGGAATTGTTAGAAGAGGATATTGATGTACCCAAAGGAACACCGTCCCAGACTGTCCTTCGAAAGGAAAAAGCAGGTCATCAAGGATTTAAGAGCAAAAATGGGGATTTGTACGTAAAGGTTGAAGTTTAACAGCATCCGTAGTTCGCTGTGGAAGGTACGACAAAATCTATTTAGGGAACAACATTCGAACTGTCAAGTTAGTACCGATTTCGACAGCTGCTCTTGGTGGAAAGACCGAAGTTAACACTGTGTACGGTCCAGTTGAAGTGTCAGTTACCCCGGGCACACAATCAGGCGACGAGAAGCGACTCACAAATCTAGGTCTTGCCAGTATGTTCTCAAAGCAGATGGGGGATCATATCGTAACCTTCAAAATTCGAGTTCCCAAGCCAACTGAGATTAAAAATCGAGCGCTATATGAAGCCCTCCAAGCTAGCGAGGTCAAATGAAGACGACAACTCTGAAACATTTGATTTGCTAATGTGTCTCACTTCGAAAGCATCATCATCCGCTTGAATTCCTCAAAGTTTATCTGACCGTCACCGTCAATGTCTGCCTCCTTGATCATTTCATTGACTTCGTCATCTGAGAGTTTCTCGCCAAGGCTTGCCATGACTAGTTTCAACTCACCAGCTGAGATGTACCCGTTTTTGTCCTTATCAAACACATTGAAACTCTCCAACATTTCCTCGTGAGCATCCCCTTCCTTGATGTTTCTGATTGGCAACATTCGTACCTTGCCATGAGCCCGAGAAACTCGTTAAAGTCGATGGTTCCGCTATTGTCCGCATCCACTTCACTAATCATCTCTTTCAGTTAGGATTAACTGGGGTTGAGACCCAACTTGCGCATCACCGTGCCAAGTTCCTGATGTAAACTGACATTGTTACATTTGCAGTAATGCTGCCGCTCTTATCTTAGTCGAACAGTTCAAAGGTGTACTTGAATTCGGCAACTTGCTCTTCCGAGAGAGTTTCGACCATCGTAGACGGACGCGACCTTGAGATAAATAAATTACAAATTTTTAGGGAGTGCTTCGGTAGAGCAATCATAACTGTGATTGCCAGGCCACCTTCAGTGATGTCTGTTAGACTGTCGCAGCCGGATGCAAATGGAAAGTGAAGCACAAACACTTCAAAACTTCCGATCAGGAAAAGAACTGGCTGGCGCCTCCAGCCTCCTTATATCAAAATTCCTACAGTAGATCATATTTATTGTCAATGAGATTTATGTACGGGCTCCGACGCACTTACTCGACAGACACTTTCAAACTTCTGAGGGTCTATCGTAACTATACCAGTATCGAACTACTCAACGCTCTCATGGTGAATCGTGCTGCGGCTTCGCCTTGGTTAGTGGCAAACTCTATGCGACTGTACAAAACTGCTTGTCGCACGCTTGGCAAGGGATTCACGAATGCCGTCGTTGAAAAGACCTTTGGTAAGGTGTTCACTGCTGGAAAGACTCTGGATGAGGTTGCCGACATGTCAAAACCCTTCCAACGTGATGGTAACTCACCTGGTTTAGAGTAGGCATTCCGGTCATCATCGACTACTGCGGAGAGGGTTTTGTCGATGAAGAGTGTGTTTAGTCCGAGCTGGACTTCAACGCAGAGATGTTTCGGCTGACCGCCAAGGAGACCTGCAAGCATCCGAACCAAATGATCTCCATCAAAATCTCTGGGCTTGTGGATCTGAAGGTGCTGCGTAAGCTGAACAACGGTGCAGTGATAATCTCTAAGTTCTGGCAACGAAACTCGAAGGAAGGTGTACTCACCGGCGAAGGAATCCTAATGGGCTTCCAAGAAATCTACGGTGGAGTAACCTAGGAGGATGTCACGAAGTTCCTCAAGCAGATCTTTTCATATGAAGGTTCATTGCAGGATTTCAGCTGCGATAAATTCGATTTCAAGATGCGAGTGCATCCCTACTACATCGGGAAGGCAGAAAACAACGAAAACAACCTAATCAACTTGCTCTGCCCGTTGAGCAAGCACGAACTCACACTCGTCAACAACTTGACGAGGCGAGTCAATCTTATCTTGGATCCGTTTGCCAAGGTACTTAACTGTGTAATGAAGGATACCAATAATTTCAGGGTCATCATTGATGCCGAACAGTCCTACATTCAGGATGCAATCTTTAGCCTCAGCTAGCAGTACCAGATGCGGTTCAACCGGGAACGTCTCTACATTGTTCCAACTCTCCAGAACTACATCCAAACTGCACCCGAGCGGATTCGGTATGAAATGGCGCTTGCAACCCGAAACAACCTTGTCTTTTGTGTGAAGTTCGTAAGGGGAGCCTACCTGGTGGAATAAAAACGAATCGCTGATGCCAACGGTTAGAAATGTCCCGTTGTGGGTAGCTTCTAAGAGACCACCAAAAACTTTTTAGGTAATGTTGAAACCTGTCTACAATCGAAGGAACTCAAGGCTGGTAGTTTGATTATCATTGGTACTCACAACCAGGATACTATTGAGGAAGTCAAGAAAATTGTTTTGAAGAATCCCAACCAAAATGCTACGGTTTAGTATGCGCAGCTGTTAGGACTCGCCGATCATCTCACCATTCAGCTCAAACGGCAAGGCTATCCAGTTTACAAGTACCTTCCATATGGGCCAACATCCACGATGGTGCCGTACCTCATCCGCAGGGCCCAAGAGCTATCACAGATGAAGTATCCTCTTACCCTTCAGTACGATCTCATCAAAAGTGAGTTCAGACATCGCTTTGGTCTGGACAGCTGATGCGCAACACAATTATTTTCGAAATAGAGGTAGGTGGGATAGTGGATCAGAAGTTCCTGACGTCATTGCCGATGCCTTCGACGCAGTTCTCAGTGCCCTTGACTTTATTGGAGAGGCCCTTAACTCGGTTTTCGATTCCTCGCACCTGGTTATAGTTGCCCTTGACGGTATTTTCCTCTCCCTCAGCCAAATTGCTCTTGCCCTCAACACAGTTTTCGACGCCCTTAGCAAGATTGTCGTAACCAACTACTTTATTCCTAGTGCCGTAGATGGAATTGTCAGCTCCCCAAGCCTTGTTCTCATAGCCCTTAATGAAGTTATCTTCACCCTTAGCGACGTTCTTGTTTCCGAGGACTCGGTTCTCCTTGCCAATCAGCAGATTGTCAGCACCCTTGACCTTATTTTCAAAACCTTGAACTTCGTTGCACTCCCCTGAAGCCTTGTTCTTCTCGCCAACGACGAAGTTGTCAACACCCAAGACTGTGTTCTTCTTGCCCTTGACACTGTTAGCATCACCATCGATCTTGTTATCCTTTCCGTAGGCTTGGTTGCGAATACCATCAACGTAGTTGTGAACACCGAATGCCTTGTTAGCATCACCGTGGACGTAGTTCTTCTCGCCCTTTACAACGTTAAGGTAACCAATGGCAGTGTTAGTCCTGCCCAAAGCAATGTTGTCCTTTCCCTTGATCGCGTTGTACTCTCCCTCGGCGATGTTATCGATGCCGATTACGACGTTTTTCTCTCCAGCAGCGATATTATTCTTTCCAAGAACCTTGTTTGCCTTGTAGAACGCCTGATTATTGACTCCTTCAGCGTAGTTGTCCTCACCGATGACAACGTTCTTCACTCCTCGAGCGGTGTTGCTCTTTCCACTGGCAATATTCCATTCACCATAGAGATCGTTGTTAACTCCTTCGGCCTGGTTGTACTCTCCTTCAATAGTGTTCTTGTATCCCTTGGCAGTGTTGACCTTTCCGAAGACTTTATTCTTGTTGCCGTAGGCGACATTCTGGACACCAGCGACGGCATTGACCTTGCCCTTAACTCGGTTTTCAATGCCCGAGACCTCATTGGCAATGCCAGCCACTTTATTGTACTCTCCCTTCACAATGTTGGCCTTAACACCAGCGATGTCTTCACAATCAAAGTCGTAGCAGTCTTCAGCAGAGACGGCAACAGCAGCGAGAGCAGCGAGTCCAAGGAGAGAGAACTTCATTGATGATGGAATGATTATACTTCTATGGAACGATGATCCGGCTTTATAGACTGAGAAGCTTCCAATAGAAGAATAGAGAGCCTGCTGATGGAAAATGGAATGTTTGGGTAGAATCATGAGCCAACATTCTGCCAGGATGAGGTACCCAGCATTCCACCGGCATAGAATACCAGGCATATCCGACTTAGATGGTAAACGAGCTGATGGGTATACCACTTGATACCCATCATCACCTCATAACCTCCTATCAACGATGATGGAACTCTCAACAGCAACTACACCCCCCAACAACCCACCACTCATGCTACCTGCTTCACCAACGATGCTGCTACGAGTGTGACAATGGTTGCAGGAATATTGATCGCGACATCGATACAACTAAAAGGTTCAGAGGAGAGCAAATATCTGCTGAATGTTTGGGTACCGCCCCAGCAACCATCAATCGGCAGCCCCACCGTTGGATGTACGACCTGTTTCCTTTTTTGTCTTCAGAATTGGAATAGTATCCTGGGAGCAAGAAGATCCTGTAAATTGATATGCCTGGGTTATGCGCAAATGTAGTTATGCACGTCTGTCGTGGTTTGGTTTTGCCTTTGAGGTGTGGTTGTTTCTTGTTTTTGGTTTTTATCTCAGCAAGAAGTGCTGAGTGAATTGACTACGGCTAGGCAGCCGATCAAACTTTCAACCCCATTAGACGCGAATGCGAAACTTCGCCTTCGTTTTGAGCTTGCTGGATATTTCTGTCGGAAACCAATTCAACTGCACAATATATGAAGCGAAACTCTATAGCTGGTTGTTGTCTCTCAATGTTGCTGCTATGCCATGGATGCTGCGATTGATGTTTGTGACTCTCTCAATAACGTGACACTCACAATCTTGGAACCAATGTCGTAAGGATAATTCACAACAAGATTTTCTGCTCATTGACCTCCTTCCGGGCGAGGTGGGTATGCAACTGACATAGCTGATTTCGATTTGGCATCATTGCTTACTATCCCTTGAAAAAACGCGAAGACGCAGCATTGTTATTGCTGGTTGGCGAAGCAAATGACCTCTCAACTGTTGAAATAGCCGATCAGCAGCCTACAGGATGTTTCTTGCTGTGAAATTCGGTGTGCAGGATCATTTGATATGATCTTGGATTGACAGTACCAACCAGGAAGTAGTAGAGAAGTGGTTCCTGGAGTACGGTTGTAGATGGTTCTGGAGTTAGCTGATAGGCTGCCATCCATTGTAGAAGAGTTGTGTGGGTAACTGTGATGTCTGATCATCGTGTGGTTTACAGGAGTGTTTTTCATTGTTGGTGGTATTGACTCCATCACTTCACCACTTTACGCTGAGTCATCCTATGAGCATTCTTTTTGGCAAAGGTCAGCACAATCAAGGGCTCTAAGTGATCTCGCACCGATAGTGTCAAAATATGAGAGCTTCTACCCAAATCCACAGGCAGTATAGTTCCTCTAATGGTCGTAACATCCACTCCTTCGTGCTTGAATCTTGCAGTTTGTTGTATTGGGACACCACTCACCGAATTAATATATTGCACTTTGCTTATCCTCGCGA
>ERZ724508.839-NODE-839-length-20256-cov-4.652443_pt1 | contig 20256 bp, 19 predicted proteins | sample MGYA00376041_ERZ724508 | MGnify/ENA primary metagenome ERZ724508 (study PRJEB28724, sample SAMN07190887) | wastewater metagenome | isolation source: effluent of sewage treatment plant in Hong Hong | place: USA: Christiansburg, Virginia | collected 2016-03-01 ...
GTGCTTTGTCCGCGACCAACCGATTTACCTTTAAATATATCGAAGCGATTAGGTGCTTCTTTTATATTCCAAGTGTTATTTTTTTCGTCAATATCACATGTTTCTTTATAAGGGTCTAACAAAATAGAGGCTACTTCTTTATTTTTAGAATACGTTTTTACAACATTCTTTTCATTCTTACGCCATACATAAGCATTTACTCTGTCAATTTCAGAAGTACCATCTTTAAAGTTCCATTGAATAATTAATGGTGTTACGCAACCGCCTTTATTAGTAAAATAAATTTCGTAGTTATATTTTCCTTTTAAACTTTCAAAAGAGGAATCACTCACGGCCTCTAAATTTTCATAACGGTTAATCGCTTTTTTCTCAACCGCTGTTTTTACTTCTGGTTTGTAGTGGAAGTAAAAATCACGTAAGGTTGTATCTACATCTACCAAGAACTTCAATCCCTCTTGCTTATTTCTAATTTTAGAAATTGGTTCAAATGTGTCTTTTGTTCTAGGGTAAATTCTAATGGTATCATTCTTTACTGGCACTTCTTTATTATTAATAAAAGTATAAGCCTTCACAGAATCAACTGATACATCTACTGGTTCAATATCATAAAACCATGCTCTCCAGTACCAATCTAAATCAACGCCACTTGCATCTTCCATTGTTCTAAAAAAATCAGCGGGAGTTGGGTGTTTAAAAGCCCAACGTGTGGCATATTGTTTAAAAGAAAAATCAAATAACTCACGGCCCATAACTGTTTCACGTAAAATATTTAAAGCCGTGCAAGGTTTACCATAGGCGTTAGCACCAAAGTTATTGATGTTCTCGCTATTGGTCATAATGGGTTCTAATTGATCTTTCGGTAAACGCATGTAATCCACCATTTTATGAGCAGGTCCACGATTTGATGGATAATTATTATCAAACTCTTGTTCCGTTAAAAATTGAGTAAATGTATTTAAACCTTCATCTAACCAACTCCACTGACGCTCATCGCTATTGATGATCATTGGAAAGAAATTATGCCCTACTTCGTGAATAATTACACCAAGCATTCCGTACTTCGTTCCTTCTGTATAAGTTCCATCTTTTTCGGTACGACCAAAATTGAAACAAATCATAGGATACTCCATTCCGTTAGAAGCTTCAATACTTTGAGCAACTGGATAAGTATATGGAATGGTGAATTTAGAATAGGTTTTAATCGTATGCGCTACTGTTTTAGTTGAATACTTTCTGTATAAACCAGCAGCTTCTTTTCCATAAAAACTCATGCACATTACTTTTTTGCCTTCTACTTTAATCGGCATCGCATCCCACATAAATTTACGAGAAGAACCCCAAGCAAAATCTCTTACGCTATCAGCCTTAAATATCCATGTTTTAGTAGCAGTTGCTTTATTTTTTTCGGCAGCTGTACATTCGTCTAATGTTACAATTTCTGTTACATCGCTGTAGTTTGTTGATGCTTTTGTCCAACGTGCCATTTGTGTTGGATTTAAAATTTGAGCATAGTTTTGACACTCACCAGTTGAACAAACAATATGATCTGCAGGTACAGTCATTTTTACTGTATAATCTCCAAATGCTAAAGCAAATTCTCCACGACCTGTAAACTGTTTATTTTGCCATCCCTGAAAATCGCTATACACACACATACGAGGATACCATTGAGTCATGGTAAATAAATAATTTCCATCTTCTTTAAAAAATTCATAACCACCACGTCCACCAATTTCCATACGATTTCCCATTTTGTATTGCCACTTCACAATAAATTTCACTTTACTATTTGGCATTAATGTTTTTGGTAAATCAATACGCATCATGGTTTGATTCACTGTATATTTAATCGGCTTTCCTAATTCATCCGTTACAGATAAAATTTGATCGCCTAAGCCTTTCAATCTCTCCTCTGTATTCATAGCCTTAGCAGTGCCTTCATCATAAGGAGCATTCATTTTATTGTTATCAAAAAAATTAGCATCATTAGTTGGATTATGCTGATTTTCATCTAACTGTAACCATAAATAAGATAATTTATCTGGCGAATTGTTATGGTAAGTCACCACTTCTTTTCCAATTAACATCAGATTTTTTTCATCCAAAGTAGCCTCAATATTGTAATCGGCTTTTTGTTGCCAATATTTAGCGCCAGGCGCACCCGAAGCTGTTCTTTGTTCATTGGGTGTTGGCAAAATAGTTCCTAATTGTTCAAACTTATTCCCATGATTTGACATAGGATTGTTTTTAGTATTTTGAGCTAAAGCAATTGAAGCTACTAAACATAATGAGGTAGTAAGTGTAAAAAAACGAGTCATATAATAAATCTTTTAATCGTTGTACAAATAATAAAAAAGCAATTCCAAAAACAGCAGAGGATATAAAAAACACATAATCCGCTTTTTTGATTCTGGTAAATCTAGTTAAAAAAACAGAAAACAAAAGCATTACAGTCACGATTATTAGCTGGCCTAATTCCAAGCCTAAATTGAAAGATAATAATGGAAAAACAACGCTTTCTTCCTTCCACAACATAGACCTTAACAAATAAGAAAAGCCCATGCCATGAATAAAGCCAAATACTAGCGCTAAGGCATAATTAAATGTATAGTTTTCGGGATTACGATTGGCACGCTGAGCGGAGTCGAAGCGTTTATAATAAAGGTTAACAATACAGGTAAATAGAATAGTTATTGGGATTAATACTTCTATTATCCCTTGTTTCATTGTAAACATATTCAAGGCACTTACAGCTAAGGTTAACGAATGCCCAATAGTAAAAGCTGTTACTAATATTAATAGTTTTTTCCATTCTTTAACAGAAAACAAAACGCATAATGCCATCACATATAAAATATGATCGTAGCCATTCCAATCTAAAATATGTTCGGTACCGGTATTAAACCACAACCAAAATTCATTCATATAATTTGTTACTTTTGCGTATGCTAAAATTAAAAAATATAGCCACTTTTAAGCAATTTATTACAGCAACGGTAAAATCCTTGTTTTTTGGGCTATTCATTGTTTTAGCATTTGGTTTTCATTCTCTAAAACACCCGTTTTATATCGGTGTGATTGATATAAAGCATGATGTTAAACAACACACTTTAAATATTAGTGTTAAATTATTTACCAACGATATTGAAGAGGCTCTTAAAAAAACAACGACCAAATCTATTGATTTGTTGAATCCAAAAAACAAAGCTGAAATGGAAATTGAATTGATGAATTACTTCAAAAAACGTCTATCCATTCTCGTCAATAACAAAGCGACAAGCATAGATTTTATTGGTTTTGAAAGAGAAGAAGATGCTATTTGGGCTTATTTAGAGGTTAAAAAAGTAGCAATCCCAAAAAATATAATAATCGATACAAAGCTATTATATGATTTTTTACCTCAACAATCTAATATTATTCATGCAGAAGTAAATGGTGCAAAAAAAAGCAGCAAAGTCAATAACCCCGATAGCAAAGTAGAATTTAACTTTTAATGGCTAATCGGCTTTATAAGTGGTAATACAGATAAGAATTAAATAAATAGTTTTGACATACTTTAAAACTATGTCATTTTTCAAATTCACAACGATAGTCATTCTTCTCTTAACACAACTATCAAAGGCTCAAAACAATTACAAAATCAGTGGAAGCATTAATGATAGTTCTGGAAAAACAATAGACGGCATAATTTTATCACTCATAAAATCCTCTTATTCATCATTAGTAAAAACTGCTTTTACTGATGAAGCGGGATTTTTTGAATTTGACAACCTAAAGGCCGACAGCTTCAAAATCTCAATCACTCATCCTGGTTATAAATCATTTTTAAGTTCTGATATTATCATCCTCGAAAATGAATTTGAAAAAAAACTACAACCAATTACTCTTATAAAAGATAAAGGTGTTCAATTACAAGAAATAGCTGTTGTATCAAAACTTCCATTTGTAGAACGAAAAATAGATAGAACCATTATTAATCCTGATGCTCTTATTGCAAATGCAGGAAGCAATGCATTAGAGGTTTTAGCAAAATCGCCAGGAGTTATGGTTACAGAAAATGGAACCATCAAACTAAAAGGCAAATCAGGTGTAATTGTTTTAATAGATGACAAGCCAACCTATTTATCTGCCACTGATTTAGAAAGTTACTTAAAATCTTTGCCAGCTAGTCAAATAAAACAAATTGAACTAATGACTAATCCACCAGCTCAATATGATGCTGCTGGTAATGCAGGCGCTATAAATATTAAAACAAAAAGAACTAAATTAAAAGGAATTAACGGAAACGTTAGTTTAAACTATGCACAAGGCAGATATGCGCGTTCAAATGATAATTTCAGTTTGAATTTTACTAATAAAAAAATATCCATCTTTTCAAATCTAAGTTATGGCAATAATAATAGCTATCACGATTTATCAATAGAAAGAACCTACAAAAACGATGACCTAACAACAAAATCAGTATTTAATCAAAACACCTACATAAAACCTAATGACCTTGCTTACAGCGCCAGGTTGGGACTTGATTATTATGTAACGAAAAAAACTACTCTAGGTATAGCTACAAAAGGTTTATTGAATGAATCCAAAGTCTCACGCTATAATCTAGCTCAATTATTAAACGCCGATCAATCATTAAGTTCAACTGTTATTGCAGATAATAACGAAAATCACACCTTTAAAAATGGAACTATTAACTTTAATGTCAGGCACGAATTTGATTCGATTGGTAAATTGTTAACTCTTGATTTAGATTATGTAAATTACCAATCCAATATTAATCAGGTATATAAAAACGATGTATACTTGGCTGACAAATCAAATATCTATAACGACATACAAAACGGCATCCTGCCTTCACAAATTAAAATTTATGCATTTAAAACTGATTACGCTAACCCATTTAAAAATGATGCAAAATTAGACGTTGGTATAAAAACAAGTTATACTGATACTGATAACGAAGCAATTTATAGTATAACGCAAAATGGCGTTACTGAAAATAACTATAATTTAAGTAACCACTTTAAATACAGCGAAATGATTAATGCCGCCTACGTCAATTTTTCAAAAACGTATAAACGATTATCATTTCAATCGGGCTTGCGATTTGAATCCACAACTTTAAATGCTACTCAATTAGGAAATCCGGTGAAAGCTGGTAGTTCATTCTCTCGAAATTATAATAATCTTTTTCCAACCTTGTATTTTTCATATAATTTAGATAGTGCTTCAAATCATAACCTGAATTTATCGTATGGTAAACGTGTGAGTAGACCGTTTTATCAAGATTTGAACCCTTTCAGTAGTCCTTTAGACAAATATACTTTTTATGAAGGAAACCCGTATTTAAAACCGACGTTTGCAAACAATGTATCGCTAGCATACGGTTTTAAAGAACTTTTTAATTCAACTCTATCTTATAGTAATACAAAAGACCAAATTCAAGAAACTATAGAAATAAACAACGGTTTATATTACAGCAGGCCAGGTAATATTGGATTTAGCGAAGTTTATTCTCTATCGGTACAAAGTTCCATTCCCATTGCAAAATGGCTAACTAGTAACGTGTATACAGAAGTTACGCAGTCTCATTATAAAAGTAAATTATATACTGAAACACTAAACTCCTCTGGAACCTATTGGTATATAAGTTGCAATAATAGTATTCAATTAAAAAAAGGCTGGAGTGCTGAAATTAATGGTGAATACATTAGCGATTTTATAGACTCTCAATTTTCGTTTGGCGATTTTGGCCATATGTCTTTCGGCATTCAAAAGAAAATACTAAAAGATAAGGGAAGCATTAAATTTAACTTTAATGACGTTTTACATTCAGACAAAATAAGAGGAACCATTAATAATTTACAATTAACAGATGCCAATTGGTATGGACCAAGAGATACCCAAGTGATATCTCTCACTTTCTCTTATAGATTTGGTAAAAACATAAATTCAAAACCAAAACATAATGGTAGTGGATCTGAATCAGAGCAAAATAGAGTAAAAGGATAAAAAACTGATTATATTTGAAGTCTAATTAAATTACTTTTTCTGAATAAAACACTCATAATTATTGCAGGTCCAACAGCTGTCGGTAAAACAGCTTTGTCCATTGAACTAGCAAAGTTCTATTTATGCCCAGTTATTTCTGCCGATTCTCGCCAGTTTTATAAGGAAATGAGTATTGGTACAGCCAAGCCTAGCAGTGAAGAAATGCAAGGTGTAAAGCATTATTTTATTGACAATATCAGTATTCATGATACTTATAATGTTGGTCAGTATGAGCGAGAGGCCATAGAACTTATTGAATCTTTATTTAAAGAACATGAAACCTTAATTTTAGTGGGAGGCTCAGGTTTATACATCAATGCTATTTTAAATGGCGTAGATGAATTTGAAGAAATTCCTGCTGAAATAAGAGAACAATTGATTAAAGAGTATAACGAAAAAGGCTTAATTTATTTACAAGAAGAATTAAAGAAACGAGACGAAGTGTATTACAACCAAGTAGATTTAAATAATCCGCAACGTATCATGCGAGCTATAGAAGTTTGCATTCATAATAACAAGCCCTACTCTAGTTTCAGAAAAAAAGAAAAAAAAGAACGCTCTTTCGATACCATTAATTTATTAATTAATACCGAACGTGAAGTTCTATATCATCGTATTAATAAGCGTGTTGATTTAATGATGGAACAGGGTTTATTAGACGAGGTAAAAGCCTTATTACCATACAAACATTTGAATTCATTAAATACAGTTGGCTATAAAGAACTATTTGATTTTATAGATGGTAAATGCACTCTAGAAGAAGCGGTTAATATGGTTAAACAAAACTCTCGTCGTTATGCAAAGCGTCAGTTAACTTGGTTTAATCATCAAGGAGAATTTGAAACGTTTGCTCCAACCGATTTAGAGAAAATAAAAGCCTATATAGATATCGTTAATCAGTACTTGTAATTTATGTTTGCTTTCATCAAAGACTATAAAAAATTAAAACCTGCCATTATCAATGTAATTATTGCCGAGTTTTTTATTCAATTAGTCAACGCAACATTTATGTTAATTCTTCCATTGTATATGGATAGAAAAGGATTTAGCGAAGAGCAAATCGCCCTATTTATTACCTTTCGATTTTTAGGCGTTTTTGCCTTAGCTCTGCCAATTGGTAATATCATTAAAGGTCGAGTAATGAAACCTTTTTTTTATTTATCTTCTATTCTAGTTCCACTATTTGGTTTATGCATTGTATTATGCGTAAATCTTCAATTAACAACTTGGATATACGTTTCGCTTTTGTTATGGGGCGCGTCTTTTACTTTTATGCAAATTCCCATTACACCTTACATTTTAAGAAATGAACATAAAGAACATCACACGTCTGGTATTGCATTAAGCTATAGTACTTGGAGCTTTGCAGGCATTTTTAGCGGAATTATTATTTGGTTATTAGATATAGTAAATCCATTATTTTTTAATGAAGAAAAAATATTAATTCTATTTTCAGTTTTAGGATTTGGGGGCGTCTATTTTATGAGTAAAGTAAACTTGAGAGAAGAGATGGATGACGCAAAAACATCTGTAAAAAAAGCTAAAACATATAAAAATGATTGGTTCTTAATTTTTAAAGGATTAATTCCAACCTTGATTATTGCCACAGGGGCAGGTTTAACAATCCCTTTCATCAGCTTATTTTTTGATAAAGTACACCACATGAGTAAGGGCGATTTTAGTTTTGTAAGTGCAATAGCAGCTGTATTAGTTGTTTGGGGTGCCTTAATGGTTCCTCGCATTAAAGAAAATATTGGCTATAAAATTGCCATTCCAACAACACAATCTTTAGCGGTTATTTCATTAGTTGCTTTAGCAACAACTCAATTTTATAGTCAGTATAGCATTGCCGTTTACATTGCCATAGTTTGTTATTTGCTGCGTCAACCATTAATGAATATGGCTGGACCGATGACATCAGAATTAGTAATGAACTATGTTGGAGAAAAAAACAGAGAGATTACGAGTGCTTTAACAGCGGCTATTTGGAGCGGCAGTTGGGTTATTAGTGGTTATATGGTAAAGATTATGTTTCACGAAGGTTTTCCTTATGTGAATATATTTTTAATCACCGCGGCCTTATATGCTTTTGGCGTATTGATGTATTATTTCTTAATAGTTGATTACAGTAAACGTGAGAAGCAAGGATTGATTAAACCTTAAAATGCAATTGTAAACTGTACATTAGACGAAACCTTTTTACCATCTTCTAACGCTGGATTCCATTTGATCATTGTATTTAATACCTCGGTGATTGTGTCTTCACAATTACAATTCACTTTAGTTAATTGTATTATGGAACTTACTTTCAATTTACCATCAACAGATACAACTCCTTTTATTTTATAGGTTCCAGCTAAAGATATAGTTGATTGTTTTTCTTTTAAATAATTCAATACATAATCTCTAATTGCTAATTCGCTTCCTAAATAATAAGCATTCACTATTTTATTATCGATGGTTGATGCAGGAGCTGAAGCTAGATTTCCTCCAAATGGTTCATTGTTAGTTTTGTTAAACGAATCATCTGCTTTACTTGCATTTGTAGCGGGACTTCTTGAAGCTACAGAACTAGATTTTTCTTTTTTTAAACTTTTTTGGGCAACAGCAGGTTTATCTGCATCTGCTTTATAATTAGAATCTTCTTCCTTGGTACCTTTTGTATTCTCAGCTAATTCTGAAGAAGAAAGTGTTACTGCATTTTGCTTAGCTTGTAAATCACTATTAGTTTGCTCTTGCTCTAAGCTATTTTTTTCTTTTTTCTTCGCATCTAAATTGTCCGCTAATCCTTCTGATAATTTTTCTTGATCTCTATCGTCTCTTTCACTTCTTGCTTTTGCTTCATCTTTAGTTACCACATCTAAGGTGTTAACAGTTGCTTCTCCTGCTGAAGCAGCTCCCGCCAAACTTTCATTTCCAGTATTTCCACTAACTATTGTTTCTTGTAGTTTTAATTGTTTTTGAGCAGTATTTTTATTTTCACTAGAAACAGAAGTAGCATTTTCATTGATTGTTTCTAGCGGTTTAGATTCTTCTAACAATGGCGCCGCTGCCGTTTCATCTTTATTTAATTCATTTAGTGCAATGTTGGTTACTGAATCTTCTTTAGTTTGATTAAAAAAGAAAATTGAAACCATCAAAATTAAAACAATAGATGCTGCTGCACTAAACCAAATAATTTTATTCTTGGTGACTGAGCTCGTCGAAGTCACTTTTTTTGAAATTGCTAAATTCAATTCATCCGTTAATGCTTTTGCTTTTTGAGCATCACTATGAGCAGAAAAACCATCGAAAGCTTCTTTTTCAAAATCATCCAATTCATCAAAATCACTGGCCTTGTTAGATGTGGTATCTAACAACTTAAATAATTCTTCAGCAGATAATGGTTTATGTTTATCGGGGTTGCTCACTGTTTTTCTCTAATTTAATTTTCAAATTTCGTTTTCCGTTTTGTATAAAGCTTTTTACTTCATTCATCGTATAACCTGTTATGTCAACAATGTCGTTATAGGATTTCTCTTTGAGGTAAAATAATTCAATACACTTTCTCTGATCTTCATTTAATTCCTCAATCGCTGTTTCTAAAGAGGTATATTGCGCTTCTTTTTCTTCTGCCTTATTTTGATGCATTCCGTTTTCTGTTTCCATAAACGAATCGGCATGTATCTGTATATCAATCTCTTTCTTTAGCTTTGATTGTTTTCCTCTCAATATCATCAAACAATGATTTTTTGAAAAGGTATACAACCAACTTTTAAAATATTCAATATTAAACTTTAATAAATCAGATAATAACTATTCAAAAATTTGCATGACCGCATCTTTAGCCTCATCTTCATCTTTCAAATATTTAAAGGATAATCCTAAAACCAAATGCGAATACCGCTTATATAAAATACCCACAAACACATTATTTTTCGTGTTTTTATACTCTGTAATTAACTCGTTATCAGAGAAATGGTTGTATTTTTCGTTGTAAAGCACTAGTTTTTATGTAGCATAAATATATTAATTTTTGGCGAGGATTAATATGTTAAAATTAACTTTGTTTAATACTTTGTTAATGTTATATTTGTTGGTTCACGAACATTGGCAAACTATTTGTTTTACAAACGCATTAATTGAAATTTTTAATAAAATATAGCTTATTGTTTCTCTTGGCTTTTTCAAGCCTGAGCTTCCAACAGCAACCATTTGATTCGAATCAATTAGTTGCTCGCCAAAAAGCTGTTTTCCTATACAACTTTACTAAATATTTTGAGTGGCCAGAGAAAATGCGATCTGGGAATTTTATTATTAATGTTATTGGTAATAATGCTGGGATTAATGGCGAATTAAATAAAATGGCAACCTCAAAACAAGTTGGAAATCAGAAACTTGAGATCAGAAATACAACATCTGTTGACGGATCAATTCAACCGCATATTATTTTTCTTTTGAATGAGTCTTCAGAAATGTTAAAAGAAATAGCGGCAAAATTCAAAGGAAAGGGCACATTAGTTGTAACAGAGAAAAATGGATTAGCCAAAGCGGGCTCGGCCATTAACTTTGTAGCAATAGATAGTAAATTAAAATTTGAGTATAGTAAAACGAACGCAGTAAAAGCTGGACTAAAAACAAGTGACGGACTAAACAGTTTAGCTATTGCAGTTGATTAAATTAATTATTAAATTTGTATAAGTGTTAACAGTATCAAAATCATATCATTACCTAAAAAGCAGTATCTGTTTTTTATTGGTATGTGTTTGTCATAATTTTTATGCTCAAACTGATTTGTTATTTGAAGCTCAACGACTTTGTAATGAAAAGAAATTTGATCAAGCTATTCCTTTAATTGAAAAAGTAATTGTTCATCCTGAAACAAAAGGCGATCCAGCATCTTGGCATATTCGCTCATATTCTTACATTCAAACATATAAGTTAGCTGGACCTGCAAATACTTCTAAAATTAGTCTATTAGATACAGCTATCTCTTCAGCATTAAGATCAAAACAACTAGATACTGACAAAGGTTACTTAGAAAACAATAACGCTTTTATAAAAAATGGCGCAAATACTTATTATAAGATTAGCACTATTTTATTGCAAGATTCTCTAAATAATGTCAAATCTGAAGAATATTACAGCAAATACAAAGAGAGTACTAAACTATTTGATCCAACTTTTGACTTCAAACAACAAGATATAAAATACTATAACACAACAGGCAGTATTTTTGAAGACCTTTACATGCGTAATAACTTCAATCAAAAATATGGAGATGTTGCTAAAACAGCCTTATTAAAAGTTCTAGAAATTGACACCAAAAACATTAGAGCAAATATTAATCTTGGTATATTATACTATAATCAAGGTGCAACCTTAATGCGTATGATGGATTATGATGTTGACTTAGCGCAATTAGATGTTATACAAGAAAATGCTAAGAAATTGTTTAAACAGTCTTTACCATTTATGATTAAGGTTTACGAGTTAGACCCTAAAGCAGAAAAGGCACTAGAGAGTTTGCAAGGTATTTATTCAGCCTTACTGGATGATGAAAAAGCAAATGAGTTTAAACAGAAAAAAGAGGCCTTAAATAAAAAATAGAGGCTAGCGTATGGCATTTAAATTTACCATTGGTAGAAAAATAGGAACAGGATTTGGCGCATTGCTTTTACTGACACTTATTGCCTTTATTTTTACAATTGTAACTGTTACAAAAAGTAAACAACAAACCGATTCAGTGGTAGGTCAAGTGACGCCATCGGTATCTGCCTTAAAAGAATTTAATTTTATTCTTCAAAAATCACAAACCTTAATCTCAAAATGGTATTTTAATCAATCGCCAGATACTGATCCTTCAAAAACTGAATTAAGAAATTTGATAAGTAAGGATTATCCTCACATTAAAGCTGAAATAAAAACACTATCCGAAGATTGGAATAAAGAAGAAAAATCTAAAATTAAAACTATAATCCAATTTAGTGACGAACTTTTTAAAGTTTACCAAGAAGAGATTATGACTCCATTAAATTCTTGGGAGAGTTATCAAGATGCGAGTGTCAAATTTTTAGTTACTTCTCCTTTTGAAGATAGCCAGGAAAAAATCAAAATGCTATATGTACAATTAAATGATTTGATTAATCAAAAAGAATTAAATGCTGAGAAAACAAAAGAACAAATGTTTAGTTCGTTTAATTTCTTAGATCGTTTTGTAAAACTCTTGGGCATTGGTTTATTTATTGGAGGAATTTTAATTGCCATTTTCACTACTCGTTCAATTACAAAACCAATTCAACAACTTAAAAAAATGTTGCTATCAATGGGTTTAGGTATTTTGCCCAAAGAACGTATTAACTATCGTACCGATGAAATTGGTGAAATGGGAATTGCCTTAAATAGTTTAGTTGAATCGATGGAAAGTACCACCGAGTTTGCAAAACAAACCGGAAGAGGTAATTTTGAAGCTTACTATAAACCTTTAAGTAAAGATGACACATTAGGACATGCCTTATTAAAAATGCGTGACGGCTTATCTGAAAACGAAAGAGTACTAGAACAAAAAGTAGTAGAAAGAACTGAAGAAGTTGTAAAACAAAAAGAAGAAATTGAATTAAAAACGAAGGAACTCGAAATACTATTTAAGCAAGTTACAGATAGTATTCACTACGCCAAAAGAATTCAAGAAGCGATTTTGCCCCCAAACAATTTAGTAAAACAAATTTTACCAGAATCTTTTGTGCTATACAAACCTAAAGATATTGTAAGTGGAGATTTTTATTGGATTGACAAAAAGAACAACTGGTGTTATTTTGCTGCAGTAGATTGCACTGGCCATGGCGTTCCAGGAGCTTTTATGAGTATTGTAGGCTACAATTTATTAAAAGATATCTTAAAAAATACAGATAGTATTCAACCATCTATTATCATGGATAAAATGAATGATGGCGTAGCGAATACATTGCATACCAATACAACATCTGGCAAGCAAACCAAGGATGGAATGGATATGACATTATGTGCGTTAAACTATGAAACATTAGAATTACAGTTTGCTGGCGCTTTTAATCCATTATATATAATTCGTGGGAATGAATTAATCCAATATAAAGCCGATAAATTCCCTGTGGGTATGTTTATTGGAGAAAAACAAAATTTCACCAATCATAGCATCCAATTACAAAAAGGAGATAGTATTTATATTTTCTCTGATGGATACGCTGATCAGTTTGGTGGACCGAGAGGTAAAAAATTTATGGCAGGAAATTTCCGTCAGTTACTATCTGATGTAAGTAAACTACCTATAGAAAGACAAAAAACAATGCTAAATCAAACCATTGAGGAATGGAGAGGGAATTTAGAACAAGTAGATGATATTTTAATTATTGGTGTAAAAATATAAAAAAGGCTTTCAAATAATTGAAAGCCTTTTTTGTGCTTTATTGAATTTGACAGTTGATACTGTAGTTTCCAAAAAAATCAGTTCCTGAATCTGTATTGTCATTACATCTATCTTCAGCTCTTTTTCTCGTATCCTTATAAGTGTATTGAGAATAATCACCTGTTGCACTGCCAGAACCACTGGTGTATGTTTTAGAACATTTACATACATAGTCCTTTTTACAAGAAGTCATTGATGTTCCTGCTGCTAATAAAACTACTGCTAATAAAATTGTTTTTTTCATTTTGTTTTTTTTAATTGTATAATTTATGATACAAAGGTGCTAGAATAACAATGAAACATATTACATAAGTTCTAATAATACTTACATCATTCACACTTAGAAATATGAAACAAAATGATTACAGAAAAAGAAAAACTTTTAACTTTGTAAATATCATGGCAGATAAAGACAATAAACCAAGTAAAGAAACTCTAGAAGAATGGAGTAAAAATCCAGATAATTGGATTTTAGGTATTTTTTATTTCAACAGAAAAGACAAACGTATTTTCCCACCTAAACGAATCGCTCAGTTTGGTTGGACCGTGAACTTCGCTAATCCTATTTCTGTATTAGCTATTGTGGCAATTATAGTAGCGACTATATTAATTACAAAACTAAGAAAGTAAGTTTTTCTATTTTATAGTTTCACTAATTTACCCGTCCAATTTTTCCCTTTCGCCGAACTCAGATTAACCATGTATAATCCTTGAGAAAAATGAATGGATGGTATTTCTATAACGTTTGGACTTTGTCCAAAATAATAATTTGAATACATGAGTTCACCTCGAATATCATATACTTTCAGATTCAAATCATTTATTTTTTCCCCAGACAAATCAATCAACGCATTTTCGGTAGAAGATGGATTAGGAAATAATTTCACTTGCATAGAATGAGTGATTTGCTTATCAATATTTGTAACAACACCAACTCCTTTTAAAATAATAGCCGTAGTAGACAACGCTGGTAAATTAACAGTAAATGTATTAGCGGTTACTTGAACTGTGCCCGACGATAAGGCATTATTAGTATGCGAGATAAAAGTTTCGGTTGAAGGCAATGCATTTAATTGTTTGAACGTGTAAATACCATTCGAAATATTAAAATTACTTACAGTCATACTCACAGTTTTTGAGGTAGTTAATGCTCTATTTACTAATACCGTTGTTACAGAATCATTTGTCGCATTAATAGAAGAATACGCGGATACATTTAACTCTTGACTAGACAATGATTTTATACGTGTAGTTTTTGCATAGCGACTAAACAAGTGCATGGTTTCCCACTGCCCAATATTCCAGTACCATGGCGCGAAAAATGAGACGCCATTATCTGCAAATGTGCCAAGAACAGAAGCGTAACTTACCGAACTTATATTAGCGTTAACATGCGTAAATCCATATTCAGAAACAGCAGTTCCTACACCATGATTTGGTCCCATGTATTGATTTAACCATCTATTGCAACGCTCCAATACAAATTCTTGAGTGATAGAATTGTCCCAACCTGATGCAGCAATAGTTTTAACGCCATTGGCTCCAGGATAGCTGTAAGTGGTATCAAAATACAAACGATGTAATTGAACTACATCAGCACTATTCGATTCGTTTGGATAACTATGTATATCAATTACATCTAACAACCTAATACCTGTTGCAGTTTGCTCCTCCGAAATACGTTTAATAAAAAATTCTAACCAAGTGTAACTTAGTCCATTCATAGCGGTGATTTTGTTATTATTCCAGGCATACCATTGCCATTCACTAGCAGGTACTGGTCCGCATAATTTAATATTAGGAAACTTAGCGCGCGCTTTTTTAGCCACTGAAAAATATAATTGCATAAAAGCTTCGGCAGTAGGTTGCGTTAGAATGATATCATCATGCGTTCCATACCAAATATCTGGTTCATTATCCATACTCCAATATTGAATCTTATTGTTGTTTAACCCTAAGCCTCCAACACCAAACCAATGATCTAATATATTAACGGTAGAATCTGCTGTCCAGTTTTGTAAATATAAATTCGGATTACCATTAGTAGTTGCGTTACTTCCTCCTGCTCCATTTGGAACGCCACCTCCCGCTAAATTTTGTTGTACTCCACTCCACCAATTAGAACTATTATAAGCCCAATCATTGAAATTATTGGAATTATTGGAAGCCGCTTTTCCAATTAACTGAAAGCCCCACATCCCTTGCGTATTAGGCAAACTATCACCTAATTTTTGGGCAGCGTAATCCCAATTGTGAGTGTATACATTATTGTACCAATCTGGATGGCAAGTAATTTTTTTACGCCAATTATATTTACTCCCATTATTCCCACCATTCTCTCGCGAAAAACGCAAACCAACATCTCTTAAGAATTTCCATTGAGCCGCTGTCGCAGGCGATGAAGGATTATCTGACACATTATTATTTTTCCCGTAAATAAAAGGAGATATTGTTTTTCTTCCAGCATTAGCATCTACAGCAATATTTACTGTTTGCCCTAAAGACATTTGATGAAAAAATGCAATTATGAATATCAAGTAAATTTTTCTCATGGTAATTTGATTTGTTAGTCTAAGTTATGAATTTCTTCTTGTAGATTTTATGTAATACTAAAAATAGATTAACTTTACTCTTATTGATAATCTTTGAATCCATTTAGTCGCATATTATTTGTCTTGATGTTTGTTTTATTAAACAACCATTTAAAATCTCAAACCATTAAATTAGACACTATGTTATTGAAAGGTAGTTTCTTTGGAAAAGATATATATGTGCAAAATCCACAAATCATCGTTGGAAAAGATACTATTTATACGGCTCAACAAGTATTAGTAAATGACAGTTTGGTATTAAACTACATGCAATTACAAAAAAGTGCATTTGCTATTCCTTTAACTAAACTGCATTTAAAAGAAGGTACTCCTATTACTATTAAAATTATACAATCTCAATTTGGACGTGCTAGAATATTAAACCCAACTATACTAAGATGAGACGTCCAAAACTATCCGATGATAAAAAAACTGAACTTCGCGAAAACCTCGATAAGCATCTAGCTTTAAAAGCAGAAGAAAAAAAGCAGTTCAATAAAATATTTAGAAAAAGTCCATTGTTTATTTTTTCATGGATTATTCGATTAGTATTTCATATTTTCTTTATTACCGCAATTAGCTTACAGCATAAAACCTCAAGCATTAATGAAGAAGTTTTATTAGAACGTCAAATTAAACGCGACTCTTCTTTTCAAACACAAACGCAAGTTATTTCAACTATCTATTTAACAACTAAACAAGGGAGTTATACGGGTGATATTTCCAATGTAAGTATTCCTGGATTTGATGTGGGCGACACTATGCTAATACAAAAAAACATATTTGGTAAGCCTACATTTTTTACTAGAAAAAAATGGCCATATAAATACGAACTCAGCTATGGACTTGAAGTGTATTACATTGTATTATTTTTAACGCTTATATCAATGGGCTTTAACGATGGGCAAGACAAATTCACTAATAAAGTACTTTGGGGTTTTATGATATTAGATATTGTAACCATCTTCTGTTATTTCTTAATATAATATTAGTATAAATCAAATATTTTCTAATTTTAATATATGAAAAAATCAATCCTATTTATAGCCATAGCTTCATTAAGCCTAGTATCTTGTGGTACAGAAAAATCAAATGGAGATAAACTACCTTTTAAATCATTTGAGTTAACTAATAAAGCCGACACTATTAATTTAGTAGATGGTAATGGTAAGAAACAAGGACTTTGGCTTATGCCTATCAGTAAAGATACAGTTGTATATCGAAATGATACGGCTCATTCGGTTACAAATATGACATCTGGAGAAATGATTCGTTTATTAAAATCAGGCTTTACTGGCCCATTTGTAAGCTATGATTCTCTAGTTGTGAAAAGTAATTAATTGTATACTGACATGATATATCGCATATTTTTTTTCATATCATTTATTTTTACTTGTAATTGTCTTTGCTCCCAGAATGAAATAAATAAAATTACTGAGTTACTAGATAAAAACAACTTGAAAAAATCAGAATCACTCATAAAATCATACTTTATAAATGATACTAACTCCATTAATTACTTGTTTTTAACTGGTAGACTCGAACGAAAAAAAGGTAATTATATAATTGCCGAATATTATCTTAAAAAATGTTTAAATCTAGATTCTTTATATGCAATGGCTCATGCAGGGCTTGGAACAATTTATTGTATAAACAAACAATATAATAAAGCGCTTATCAGCATGAACAAAGCCATCGCTTTAGATTCGAGTAATATGGATTTTTATAATGATCGATCAGCAATTTACTATGATACTAATGAATTTGAAAAAGCATATAATGATTTATTAAAGGCATATACAAAATATCCCAACGATGAATATTTAATTCATAATATGGGTACGGCATTAAATGCACTCAACAGATACAAAGAAGCCATTGTATACTTTAATAAGGTTAATATTATAAACCCAAAAGAAGCTCGAAATCATTTTGATAGAGGAATTGCCTATTATCAGATTGATGAACCGAAAAAAGCTATTAAAGATTTAAAGATGGCAATAAAATATAATCATAAGACTATTTTGAATGAACGTATTGAACTCTATAAGATATACCGACAATTAGCACTAGCATATTCTGAGATAAATGAACCAAAAAAGAGTGAACGATATCAAATAAAAGCTTTAAATAACGGTTGGACAGATACTAAATAAATCTGTCTTAAATAGAATTTAACTATAATTTTAATTCTAAGAATAAACTACCAAAAAAATAAGATGTTATAACCATATTTTGTTATTTCTTCATTTAATATATCTTTAAAACAATAAATCTTATCTTAGTGTATGAAAAATTATGTTTTATTTTCAACGATTGTACTAATAAGCCTTGTTTCTTGCAGCACAGAAGACAAACATACCATCAATTCCTTTGAAATCCCAACAACAAAGTGTTCGTGGGACACAATTAACATGGTGGTTGATGGTTTAAAGCAAGGTATTTGGATTAATCATACCAGTCATGACACTACTGTTTATTTGAATGATACTGCTCATTCAGTAACCCAGCCAATGACTGCACTTGAGATGATTCTTAGTTTAAGAAAAGAAGGTAATAAAAGTATTATCTCTTTACCAGATTCTTTTACAGTAAGACATAATTAAATACTGAGTATTATCATATCAATAACTAACCATTCTCATTTTTGGGCAACACTAGATTGTTGAACTTCGTCATATAAACCAAAGACACAATCCACATGCGAAAAATATTAGTTACAACAGATTACTCTACAAACTCAAAAGCTGGCGTGCGTTTCGCCATTCAATTTGCTTCTCAATCTTCTGCAGAAATAATTTTTTATCATGTACACGAAGGTGTAGCAGACAATAACTGGAACCCAAAAAAGAAAAACGAAAATCCTGATCACGATTTAAGACTAGAGAAACTTCATAAGTTTATAAATTCTATTTACACTTCTAGTCAGTTACCATTAGTGAAGTTTCGTTGTGTAGTTGAAGTTGGGTTTGACACAAACAATATGATTTTAAATTTCGCAAAACAATGTAAAGCGGATTATATATGCATCAGTACAAGAGGTGGAGGTACATTAAAAAAATTACTTGGTACTACCACTTCCGCTTTAATTGAAAAATCAACAACTCCAGTTTTAGTTGTGCCAAAAACATACCGCATAAAACCAATAAACGAAATATGGTATTCATCTGATTTAGCTAATTTAAAAAGTGAATTAACTAAGGTGCAAAAATTTGCTTTACCATTTAAAGCAAATATCCATGTATACTATTATGATTTCATGATTGAGGTAGATGAAATCATGAATAAACTAAATAAAGTCGCAGCTAAATATACTACTAAAGGCACTTATTTTCATTTTAAGAAAATGAAAATAGACCATACCATTTCTCATCATTTACAAAATGATATGACTAAACACAAACCTTCTTTGGTTGTACTGTTTACTAAACAAAACCGTAGCTGGATAGACCGATTATTTTATCGAAACAATACCAAAGAAGTGACTTTTGATACCAAAACTCCTTTACTCATTCTAAAAAAGACAACCAAATAAATTGATCGTTTCAAACAAAAAAGGCTTTAGAATAACTAAAGCCTTTTTTGTTTAATTCAGTTTATGAGTTTCAATCTCCGTTCCTTTTTCTTCAATCGTCAACAAACCCTTACCATATTTTTTAAGACGTTCGGCATAACGTTGTTTTACACGTTCTGAAATAGGAATAGGATTGCCTTCTTCGTCAATACGAACAAATTTCACGTTAGTATGAGTTACAATTTCTTGCTCACCTGTGTAAACATTGTGTTTTCGGATTTCCATATATAGCTCTAATGAAGAGTTACCAAATTTTACAACCTTACCATACACTTTTAAAATATTGCCTACTTTAACTGGCTTTTTAAATACCAACTCATCAAATTTAATAGTCACCATTCTTGGTGTATCACATAACTGGGACGCATATGAACCAGCAGCATCGTCAATTAATGACATTAAAGTTCCTCCAAACATATTGTCGTGTACGCCAATATCAAATTTTTTGCAGATGTAAGTGGTGATTAATTCCATTTTGTTGTTTTGTTTAACCGCAAAGAGCACTGAGTTTTTAAGCAGAGAACGCTGAGCGGTTGTTAATTTTGTTATAAAGTCCACAAATATAATTCTTCTCTTTTTCTTTGCGAAAAAAATCTTTGTGGTCTTTGCGGTTA
>ERZ724508.841-NODE-841-length-20227-cov-5.226205_pt1 | contig 20227 bp, 37 predicted proteins | sample MGYA00376041_ERZ724508 | MGnify/ENA primary metagenome ERZ724508 (study PRJEB28724, sample SAMN07190887) | wastewater metagenome | isolation source: effluent of sewage treatment plant in Hong Hong | place: USA: Christiansburg, Virginia | collected 2016-03-01 ...
GTAGAAATGGATGGCTTTGGTACAGACAACCGAGTGATAGTCATGGCCGCCACCAACCAAAAAGACATGCTCGACAATGCACTGACCCGACCTGGAAGGTTTGATAGAATTATCGAAGTGAACCTTCCAGATTTGGAGGGACGCAAAGAAATATTTATGGTGCACCTCAAGCCACTGAAGCTGTCCAAAGAACAGTCTATGGAAGAGTATGCCAATCGACTGGCAACGCTGACGCCAGGTTTTAGCGGTGCCTAGATTTCAAACCTGTGCAACTAGGCAGCCATAACTGCAGCCAGAGCAAACAAATAGTTCGTCGATCCTTTTGACTTTGAAATGGCAACGGAAAGGGTGATTGGTGGAGTAAACCGTCGTTCCATCATGTCTAAAGAGGAGCGGGAGGTCGTAGCCGTTCACGAAAGTGGCCATGCAGTAGTTTCTTGGTTTCTCGAGGGAGCATACCCATTGCTGAAACTCACCATCATACCGCGATCAAAGGGATCGCTGGGCTTTGCACAGTATCTGCCTAGCGAAACACGATTGGAGACGAAGGAATAGTTGCTGGATAGAATCTGCTTTATTCTCGGAGGGCGCGTCGCAGAATAACACTTTTTCAAAAGAGTCACTACGGGTGCTGCTGATGACTTACAGAAAGCATATCGAATCGCTCACGATCTCGTCACCAAGTACGGTATGAGTGAGAAGGTGGGTTATATCGGCTACCGTGACGGCTCGTATCTCAAGCAGTACTCCAAGAATATGGCAGTGCTTATCGACCAGGAGGTGCGCGCCATCATCACTCGCTGCACATAGATCACCCGTCAGATGGTCAGCAAACATTCGCATTAAATTCGAAAACTCTCTGACCGGTTACTGTAGAAGTAGACATTGGACGGCAAACAAATCCGCGAGATTCTAGGCGAACGACCCTTCGCACCTCACAGTGGCTACAAGGCCTACCTTGAGCTCGAGAGCAAATTGAAAGAGGCGAACTCGACACCTTCACTGTGACTTCCTCCCATATTAGTGAACTAACGCAGCATCAGTGATGGGGAACCAATTTGAGTCGCATTTACCGAGATTTTTGTGTTTACATTAGCAGGTGGTTCTCTTCGGGAGCGTCGAGAAACTTGGCTAGTCTGCCTGCCAAATGCTTCTTTGGATCACTCACCCGCTGGAGATCTTCTATCCGCACTTTCCGTTCCTCAGCTGGTAGCTACTGTACGTAGCCCATAAACAAATCGGCGAGGTCGCAGTAGCTGAGTGGCGGTCCACCCGGTTTGATCTTCTTGTCGATGAACCTTGCAGCAAGTTCCCTGAAGATGCGTTTGAAATATTCCTTGCGCTGTTCCTCTCTCACGGCCTAATCGAAATCTATGTTGCAGCTCCAGCACTCATAATACTCGTCGATGCTTTTTAGCATTTCGTTAAGTGTGAGTCCGTGTTGGTGCTGTTGTTGCTGAAGTTGCTGCTGTGTCATCAACTTCACTTTATAAAGTTACTCAATATGTCACTGAAGGACTTTCAGATCGTTGTCAGGTTGGGATAGGGTGCCTACAGCAGCGTGTACAAGGTCAAGAGGCTGGCTGATGGGGTGGATTATGCGCTCAAGAAAGTCAAGCTGGGCAATCTCTCAGACAAAGAGAAGCAGAATGCGCTGAACGAGGTACGAATACTCGCCAGTGTGACCCATAAGAACATTATCGGCTACAAGGAAGCCTTTATCGACGAGCCATCGAACTGTCTGTTGTACTGCAGGTCGGCTACAGTAGCATCATTATGGAGTACGCTGACAATGGCGACCTATACCAGAAGATCGTGGAGCACCAAAAAAAGGGGACCTATTTCCCAGAGCAAGAGATCTGGAGCATCTTCGTGCAGGTTACTCGAGGGTTGAAAGCATTGCACGAGCTGAAGATTCTCCACAGAGATCTAAAGGTAACGCCGAAGGTAAAGTAGAGTGCGAACGTTTTCCTGACGAAGGAGGGCATAGTAAAGCTTGGGGACATGAATGTTTCCAAAGTTTCCAAGGGCATGTGCTAAACGCAAACCGGTACACCGTATTACGCCAGTCCGGAGGTTTGGAAGGATCAGCCTTACGATAAAAAATCGGATATTTGGTCGCTGGGATGCGTACTCTACTAAACAATCACGCTGAAGCCACCTTTCCGTGCCGAGGATATGGAGGGACTGTACAAGAAAGTGATTAGAGGTAGCAGTGGTTATTAATGCAGGCATCTATCCGAGAGTGCCACAGGAATATTCAACAGACCTAGCGACGGTAGTGAAGATGCTGCTGAATGTTACGGCCCACTTGAGACCAAATTGCGGTAGCTGGTGATGTGACTCAGAAAAAATATTGGAGCTACCGCAGGTTGTGAAGCGCATGGAGGAGGTCCCCAACACTGAATCGTAGAGTACACTCAGTTTGCTTAACACTATCCGTATTCCAAAGAGCATCAAAGCACTGACCGAGCGACTACCCAAGCCTAACTACACGAGTCCACCTTCAAAGGAAAAACGGAGGAAGAAATCGCGCGACCCTGAAGGCTTCCTACCACTCATCAATAGCCGGGAGGATATAATAGTGCGGAGCCTGCGCAAACAATCCCCCCATAACGACCGCAGCTCTGTCGAACTCCCTATAAATCACGTGTCCTCTCACCTCGACATTAAGCAAATCCACAATTCACTGCGAAAGAAACGTAGAGAATAAGTGCTACCCTCCCTCCCCATTCTCAAGGGTCACGAAGTTATACTCTCCATCGACTCACGAAAAAAATCGATTAGTGAACTGCCACGGAACAACCACCGGTACAGCGTACCAAAATACTGATAGGCTGTTCTTGTTTCTTGATACTGAAAAATACGTAAGGTCAGAAGATATCCCTGTAGATCTTCTTCAGGTGTACATAACGAGCGTGCTCTGACAAACGCGATGGGGCTTTTTACGCGGGTGGTAGTAAAGCCTACTGAGCTTTTCTGCTGGTGGTGGAGTTGGAAGCTGAACGACGCTTGTGCATTGAGCTTGTAGTTTAGGACAAGAGCGAACGGTTAACTTTTACGTCGTACTTCACCCCGCGAGTCTTGCGCATCGATCTTTCGTTTCGATCCCTACTATCCATCGTCAGGAGGTTCTGCAAGGTTAGCTCGTTGCCGTACTATATGAGTCTACTAATCACTTCTTTGTCGCCGATGTAGTTCTAAATGGATAAGGAGGGTACCTTTCGGAGAGTGATAGGTCGATTAATGCAGCTGCCAAAGCTGAGCATGCTGACCTGTGCCCTTATCGGTTGTTCGGTGTCCACCTCGTAGACCAGGTGGATGTCACTAGTGCTGTTCAGACAGTCCTCGAGGAAAAAGGTGAGTTTGTTGCTACGAGCAGATACTTTAGTGAACCCTTCAGCGATCTCCTTAAGGCAACAGCCAAGTGAATTTGTGACGAGGGACTATTAACACAGTCGGACGAAATTCAATTTGCGGATAATCTGCTAAATTTGGTCCTTCTCCTTCGACATCCTTCCTATCGAGAGTTGGAACAACTCTGCTTCCATCCTTTCACCGGTAAGCTACTTGTGCATAGCCTTGAGGTAGTTGGCAAGCATCAGTATGTTCATCAGCGATTCATTGGAGTCGATGGCTATTTGGCTTAGGTTCTCCGCCTGAACACCCTTCCCCTCCCGCTTGACGCGTATCCGTTTGATTTATTTTTCATTGCCGCTACCTTTACGTTCCAGGTTGAGCAGATCCACAATGTTAGTGCCAGTGACTCCCAATACCGACACCAGTAGTTGCTCATGGTTGGTCTTATCGATGGTTTGAAGCGTACTTCTTATTGCTCTCTACAACATTCCGTAGTCCTATTCGCTGATCGGTGGCCGTTCCTATGACTTTAGAAACTTTCCGACAAGGTATTCGTTGAGGAATACATTGCGGCTTAGTGGTGACTGTTCAAAGTACACAACGAGGAGGTTCCCACTGGTCCGAGCCTGTTCAATCTTTGGCCAGATGTCCTTACTGTCCTTGTAGATCTAGTCAAAGGAGCACTCCGCATAGGTATTGCCGTCGTACAGTGCGAGCTGTTTGCCCTTTACGTCGGCGTTGAAATTCTGCATTAGTTTAGAGGAAGTACCTTGGTACTGGTATCTTGCCCAAGGACTATACACGAACTGGTGATGTTCTTCGTAGTCTTGGGTTTGAGTTTGGGTTGCAGCAGAGTACGCACTCTATCGCGCAGAAAGCGATGCGTCCGGATAGTTTTGTAATCCTTCAGTTCAAACCGCTCCGATTGTGACTAGTCGGTCATAATATAACTAACCGTGTAATGCAGTATCACTCAAGCAAGATCAGTGATGCAGTACTTCTGTCAGTAGCCGGTGTACCTCCTTCACAGACTCTTTCTGCAGGTAAGAGGGTTTCATGGAATCGAGGATATGCAGCTCGTGTAGGAAGTACACTATGGTGGTGAAATGGCCAAGAAGATCGGTGACGATTACCACAGGCTAGGAGAAGCCTCGACTCGCAAGCACATCTTTCCATGCCTCCTTGGTCAAGTGGCAGAAGGGTTCGAACATGGTAACAAACTGGATCTGACCCTTGAAATCCTTCTCCTCGAGGGCCCTCTCTTTCTACTAGTATTTCAAGTTTGCCATTGCTTCAGGAAAGTCGTAACTGCAGAAGCGAAAGAAGTAAATGTTGCGGTTGCCATAACCCTTCACCTTCTGATGTAGGTAGTCCTCGATTTAGTAGTTGGCCACCCAATCCCTCAGGTAGTTCTGGCTCTCAAAATTTTTGAAGTTGTGGTCTGCACAGTATTGACTGCGAGCCATCTGGATGGCTTACATTGGCTTCTCCAGGTATGTTGACAAGCGGCTTTCGTTAATCCAGTTTACTGCTTGATTGAGTTCGCTTCGGCTGCTGATGTGCTTTTCCCCGAGATAGTCGGACATAGCACACACAACATACCCGCATACTGAACTAGAGGTATGATAGGCCTTGATCATGCCCTCGAACAGAGAGTGGTACTGGTCGATGATCTTTCGCTCAGTGAGACGGATGGTCTGTTAGCTTTGCATTTCAGTTTGGAAATTGATTTTGTAGTCTTCCGATGAATTTATAACTCATGTGGTGCGGGTCGGAATTGGTCCAAACTGATATAGTGCATGAGTCACCGGTTCACTTGGAGGTGAGGAACGGGCCAGGAGTGTCCTTTTAATCCTTCTACGAGCGGTCGAGATCTTCCTTGAACAGTTTTTATAGCCTATCACCGATGTCGATGTGCCGAGTGTCATTGGATTCCTCAATGAGGTCGAGGTAGTCGTTGACGATCTTGACAGCTTTACCCAGCTTGATCTTCAGCTGCTTGATCTGTCCGTCGAGATCCTTGAGGCCCTGTGCGTGTTCCTTATCCATTCGTTCGATGCGCTTGCGCAATTCCATTTAGTTCTTCACGAACACCTCGTTGTTGAATCGCTCACTCTTCAGATCAGCTTCCGCTGTTGTTAGGCGCTCTCTAAGCTGCTCAATGGTCTCTTCCTTGTGAGCGATGTCCCGATGCAATCCATCGATTTCCAGCCTTGTCTCCTTCACAACACTTTCCTGCCAAAGATTCTTCTATCGAAGCTCAGACATTTCTCGCAACAGGCTTGCATTGTATTCGTTCTCCTTCTGAATTTACTTTTATAGTTTTTGGTTGGTGCCCTTCAGACGAAGATTGTCGGTGTAAACCTGGTCATACAGCTCCTTCAAGGAAACAACCAGTGCATTGTGTTCCTCCTACTTCTTCTGCGCTTAGAGCTACCGACCCAGAAAGTTTTCGAATTTGTCCTCTGAGCGAACGCTGATATCCGATAGGTGACTACATAGACTATAGTTCTGCAGACCCACTTCCTAATAGTGCGTTTCGATGGTCTCCGACTGCATTCCAATCTCGGCAGTGCGTGGAAATAGTTCTTCAGGCTGCACCATCTTGCCGACTATAAAGTCGTCATCGACCTGACTGCAGTATTTTGTCAGTTTGTTTTCCAGTTCCTCCTGTCGGTCTAACTCCTCCTGGAACTGCTGATAGCTGTTCGTGCCACCTATGAAGTGGGTGATCACGTCTGGTTGGTTGTACTTGTTGACGACGTAGTATTTGCCGTTGAGCTCATTGATTCTCCCACTTTATTCAAGTTCCCGCAGCAACTTGAAGTGCTCGTGCTTAAGATGTTCGTGGGCGTCACGCAATCCATCGAGGGTTTTGTGGTACTGCTCAACTTCGTAGACCAGCTATCTGTTGAGAGTCTTGTAGCTCATGAACACCACAACGAGGCGGTTGTACTTATGGTTCAGCAGCTCGTGTGCAGAGTTTAGATTGCTAAGTTTATCTTGCGTCTCCCGCTCCCTCTCTTCGAACAGTTGCTTCATCTCATTAAACTATTTGGCGTTGTCGCGGAACTGTGCGTAGTTGATTTTGTGTTGCAGTTCCATCAGCCCATCAAAAGTGGAGACAAAACTCCAGACCAATTTTTCGAGGAGAGCTGCACGATCAATGCTATCGATGTAGGTCAGCCGTATGAATTCTTTCAATCCACAGACAAAGGTTCCAAACAGCCGGTGGAGATAGGTCTGGTCAGGCAGCTGTTCCGAATTTAATTGCTGGATTGTTTGCTCCAACCAAACATCTAAACTCTGCATGTCCAGCTTGTTAAACTTTTTGGGTTCGTAAAGTTCAATGGTCTAGCGGTCGGTTGGCAGCATCTTCACAAATGAGTTGCGGGCCGAAAGTTCTGTTCTGAGGCTACTATGTCTTGGGAGCTGCTGCTGTTCCAGTACAGACACAGTGTAGTGCTTGTCAGCCAGGTGCAGGCTTGGCTTCAGTGAATGGTAGGCTTGGTTAGCCGACTCCTGAGGGGATGGGTTGTACCGTGGCTTAGTGAGACCGCCCACTACCATAACTCTGGAGTGTACTTTTTACGTAGAGGTTGTCAGGAATCAGCCGCGCACGGTTAAGCTCCTCTCCATCTTGGAAACTCACCAGCGGAGACTCCATCAGCTTCTGGCGCAGGTTGACCTCCTGGGATAAGTTATCACTACATCACCGTGCATGTACTTGATTGCCCCAAAGGGTGTGAAGTCGAGGCTTCTTTTGATTTTGTCCTTCTCCTCTGAACCGATTGGAACAATCCTCCGCTTAGATACGACGATCTTCTTGTCTCTGAAGGGATCGTTTGTTTTGACTAGCGATTGTACGTTCTGACGAATGTTGGGCATCTCGCTGTTGAGTCGTTGACGGATTACTGAGTCCACCAACCGTTTGCCAGCTTGATCGTAGAACAATTTGCGACTGTTATCGTTACTGCTGCTGTGCTGCATCCAATAAATAATAACGGGTGGAAAGTGCTGTCACTGCCGTCGAAGGAACCTGCCGTAGTCCGTCGATGTGGATTTCTGGACCCCAACGGTGACTGATGGGCGAACTCCGCGTTACAAGTACTGAATTTATTGTCTGAGGCGCGATATTTCATCCTCTGCCTGATGCATGCGTTGATCGGAGGCTTCGGTTTACTGGTCGTTCCTGATGATTTTGTAGGTAGAGGGGTCTACTCGTGCGACCGATTGACGGTTGTTGGGATAGCCGAAACTCACAGGGCTCTCCTTTTGATGCGAGAGAGTCTTGATCTCATGGAAGAGTAAGTTGGTATGGGCTGATGATAGCAAGCTGTTGCGGAAGCTCTGTCGGTAGTTCTGGTGGTGTGCGTTTGTGCTGGATTGAAAATCTTCAACCATCGGCAGGGATTGGCGTTGAGATAGATGCTTCTCGACGGATCTGTACAGCCTACTATCCTCTTGAGCGAGGGTCGCTTCGTTCTTTTGATTTTGTGAGTGTTCCCTTTCGTTGTTGGTGTTCTCGTGATGTTCTGAAGTGTGTCTACCCTGTGCTTGTTGGGGCTTAGGAGGAAGCTGTATTTTGTCTTTCTCGTTTGTTGACTGTTCCTAAAAGTACTCGTTAAACAGAACAAAGTTGTTGGCCTGCTTAAGATAGTCCTTCAGCCCATAATGCTTCTTCAGAAAGGCAATCATCTTGAAAGACGGGCGGTCATAAGCCAGCTTCTCCGCCCTTGCAGATTCATTTTACAGAAAGCACTCGAATAGGCGCTGACCTGTATGACTGACTACGTACCTTCCCGTGACCTGCACGTTGATGTTCCTCAACTACATAGAAGTCCAGCACACATTGGCAATCCTCCAGCCTGGCCACCTTGCCATTTGCTGGGAAGTAGAACAGTGTTTTAGGTCCAACCCGCAGAAAGCCTACTGCTTTCCCACAAACAACTGCAAGGTAGAGCCTATCTTGGGAATGATAGAGTTTGTCATAGGTAGTCATCTGCGATCTGATACCTTGCGCCTCCTATAACAATCAATCTTACCGTAGCCGATGCTCTCCCAAGATCATTGACCAACTGCGCCAGATTCTTAACTTCCTCGAAGGTCCTGAGATCGACAAGCTGCTTCGTACGGCCGGGTGGAACAAGCTTCCTATTGCCGAGCATCACCACAGCATCACTAACTGCGAGCTGCGAGGATTGCGCGACCTGCACTTCCATGTATTATGAAACTGCGGATAATCGCTTAATGGCTAGCAAGGTACTGCTGGATAACTTCATCGCAGATAAGCAAATCAACGACCTGTAGTGGCGCTTCTCGAGTACCCATTTACGTTAGGCTTAGTCGCCGTCAGCAATAGCTCGATCACCAAGTATTCGGAGTGCTTCATCCAGCTCAATATCATCACCATCGACAAGGGCGGCAAGGAGGAGTCACTGCACCTTGAGCTAAACCTCAGCGAGTTCAACGAGATGTATCGGGACATCGAACGCATCAAGAATATGCTGGAGCTCATCAAGTGACGACGTGGGTGTAAATTCAAAGCTTAGATTTTGCATGTACTACGGGAATCATGCTTGGGTGGCTGGTGCCTCAACCACTATTGCGGTGGAGAGGACGGCTGTGGGTTGCCTGGCCTGCTTGCGCTTATCTATCTTGGCCTGCTTCTGACGCTTTTTCAGTTCACATCGACGCTGGCGATTGCGAAGCATCTTCTGTTTACGCTTCAGCGTTTTCTTGCTTTCCGGGTTTGGTGCGCTGCGTTCTTTCAGCTGCTTGTCCTCCTTCTTCTCCTCGTTGAAGAACGCTAGGCGAAGGAAATTGAGCAATGACTCTGTTAAATCTTGAGCCTTTCCTGCTTTGCTCTGGCAGTTCAGGTGCTTCCCCTAAGCCTTAACGCGAGTGACGAGAGGCCATGTTTCTGTGGGGCGGCCCTCGACATCCTTCTGGCGTTCCTCAATCTCTTTCTTCAGGTTTTCCTTTAGCAATTGCTTATCGGTGCGTTTGTGTGCTTTGGAATGATGCTTCTGATAGAGACCACCTCTTTTGAAGCTTAACCTGACCACACCCTTTTTGCTATGCATTGCCTTGGACAGGAACAACAGCACGCCGTCCGTCGAGCTCCTCACCATAATATTATGTGTAGGGTACGTGTATTATACTGCTATGTTGCAATCGCTTCCATGTATCTGGGGATCACTCCAGCAGGGCTTTGAGGGCATCGCGCCTTGCCAACAACTGGTTGCGTACTTTCCTAACCTCCTCCAACTGTTCGTCTACAAGTCCCACCACGATATTGCGCTCGTTGATGAATTCCTCAGGAAGCTTCATCAAGTGGTTGCGGCTGCCAAAGCACATGTAGATCATTATGGTACTGATTGCGCCGACCAGCACAAGGATGGGCTTACTGATATTGTATCGGCTGTCTAGTGGATCGTCACCGAACAGATACCCATGTGGCTCGTTGTAGAGAGGATCGTGGTCCTCCTCGTGATGGAAGGGATCATTGAACATAGTCCTTTCAAGGGCGTAAAAGGGTTTGCCTCGCATATGACTGAAAGGATCGCTATGGTTGGCTTCCTTCGGGTGGGTATCCGTATAGCCGTACAGGGAAACAAACTTGTTTGACTATGCTAGTCTTCCGGCATACTTTGTTGTAGGAAGCCCAAGCAGTATCGCGGTCGAGAGTAACTTCGAAGCCACCGTGGTGCTCATCGTGTCCGGAAGAAAACTTAAATGATGCAGCTGATTGTCTTGCGAGCAGCACTCTGAATGGCCTGGCTATGAGTCCAATCATGAAATAATAATGAACCCATCACCACAGGACGAAGACGATGGTTAACTGGGACCCGCCCATACCGAGGACGATGCTATCGAGCAGAAGTAGTTTATGAAAGACATCGAACGCAAGCGTCTTCTGATCAAGTATAAGGAGGAGAACAATTCATTGAGGACACAACTTAAGCAGCTCAACGAGCGGCTCAATACGGTGCTGCAGAAGCAAACGGCCAAACTCGGTCAAAAGAACAAACTGCCGACGATAAACGAAACCAGCCCCTAATATGTGCTGCGCAAGTAGCTTGAGAATGTCTACAAGCAGCTGGACTTCAGTAAGAAGGAGATCAAGCACTACCAATAGATGGTAAAGGAGGATGCTCACGAGCGTGTGAAGCAGCTGGAGGACCAGCTCGGCCAGAAAGGTACCAACCATAGTTACCCACAGACAGCTAAATCGATGAACTCAAAAAAGAAAACCGTCACTTGCAGCGGCTTCACAAAAGACCTTACTCCGAGAACCGCGACGAAGAGAAACTGATGCACAGCAGGGTCGATGAGTTAACCAACGAGGTGGCAAGGTTGAAGAAATTGTTAAGGGAGATTTAAAAGGAAAAGTCGCAGAAGGAGAAGGATTAGATGAAACGACAGGAGTATCTCATCACATTGGAGGAAAAGAATAGAACGTTAGCCCAGCAGGCTAAACCACCTCTTCCGCCTCTGTAAAAAGACAAAACTCCTGCGGTCGATCAAAGCCATCCTGCCTCCGCCATCACTCATATGGAAATGTCGGAGGAGAATTGGAACTATATCAAGCTACAGTTTCTTCAGGTTAAGGAGGCTAAGATAGCTGTTGAGACCAAGCTCCGTGCGGAAAACAGTGGGCTACGCAATCGGGTCCAGATTTTAGAGAAGAGCTTGGAAATACTCAAGGGGAGACAAGAAGCAAAAGAGAGAGGTATCATGACCGATCGGCGTTACGACCGCAAACAAAATCATTCGACTATTGATGTGGTGGATGATCGACCACTGCTTAATCAGTCATCAGTCATCTAGGAGAATGACAAAAATTTCAATGGACCACAACCGCAGCAGCAAATTAGCCGGTTAAACAAATCTTTGCAGGCGCGACACATCGCCCCGCCGCCGTCCGAACTGCAGACTCTCCAAAGCTTTAGCTGGGGCAAACCTGTTGACCGTAAGTGGACTGACTCAAAGGTCTTCAAGTAGGATCGAGATGTGAGGATTACCGGATTGGTGGTGTGGTATACTGATGTAATCGTTGGGCTGCGGTTCAACTATCGCGCGCACAGTAAATCCATCTTCACAGACTAGCATGTGATCCTGCGCAGCAAGGATTACCACAAAAACATGTTCGAGTTCACCTAGAACGACTATCTGCAAAACCTAGTCCTATATGACCAAGACGGTAAATTGGTCGGCATGACTATACACTCTCGAGAGAACAAACAGTTCGAGGTCGGTAAACAGACCGGAAAGGCTGTCGACCTAGGAATTCATCCGCCATTGGTGCCGGTTTATAGCTTCGGCAGCCTGGGCTCTATCATCGATATCAACAAAATCGAAAGGTATTCGGTGGTCGCCTCGCTGGGGCTCCAAGCCATCTCACTGTGACAGTTGCATTCGGGAAAGTAACAGTCAATCAACTCTTTCGGGCCTGCTGGAGCTTCTGCTTGTAACCGTCAAGCAGTAGTTTCTGTTGCTTCCGGATATGCTCACTTTTCTCGAAGGTCACCTTCAGCTTAGTGTACTCGGATTCAGTGAGCTCCAAGGCTTTAACTCGGGAGCGCAGTTTTCTGTTTTCATGTTTGTAGCGAGCAAGCTACTTCTCCAGAAGCTGCAGCTTTGCCGATTGTTAGCTGTGCGGCTGACGGTTAGTGCTTTTTTGCAATGACAGGTTGCGGCGGCCCAAAGACTTGACGGATTGTTGGGATATGCTCTTCCTCGACAGGTTCAAGTTCGATTCGGCCTTCTTGATTTCCTTTTCGAGCGACTGCAGTTATGAGTGGAGCTTCCTGGACGATTGCTTCTTCGCCGAGTTGTGGCCTGATTGGTTAGCAACTTCCTTCACCTCGTATTTTCGTTTCAGAGGTGTTTCCTAGGTGTCGTCTGCTGCAACGTGCTGCTTTCGGCTGGAGGCTTTCCTCTCGGCTTATTTCTTTGGGGAAGAAGCCTTACCAATGGACTTCAACGGATGCTCACCCTCCACATTTTTTACAGGCTTTTCGAACTGTACTCGAACCTTGTCGGTGGCGGGTCGATATTCAGCAACTTCTGTCTCCGAAATGAGTGAGTGAGAGCTAACCTCCTCCTCATCTAATCGGATACCCTCCATCTTCTTCTCGAGGTAACTGAGCTTCTTCTGCAGTTGCTCCAACTAGCTATGGCTGCTATTGTTAGTCGCCGAAGGACGACTTTCCTGCCTTGGCTTCTCCCTTGAGCGGTTACTGTAGGCACTACTGGTCAACACGCCGGCCTCCACATTCTAAAGCTAGCGATCGAGGGCTTCATGTAGGTAGTTCAGCTTCTAGCGGGACAGGCCTTCCTTCATCGGTGAATTTAAATTATCATGGAAGAGCATTATCAGTCAGGGCGTAGCTTGATTTGGGTTGGTTGTTGTAGTGGTGGCTCCACAAAGCCTTCGTCGAGCACTCTTCGGAGCACTTCCTTGCGCTGTTCAAGGTACGGTGGTGCCGGTTGGGCGTGGCTATCAAGTGATGCTATACTGTTTTGCTGCTCCTTCAGACGAGAGGCTTGCTGGGCTGATGAACTACTGCCCATAGTGTATTGTAAATTAATATTAAAATGGGCAGTGTTGCCTTCACAATAGCCCTAGCCGTTGCTGTTACTGGGATCAATGGAAGGCACATCCATCACCATGAGCCAACAAAACGTCAGAAAGGACTCTCAGAGTCGCAGCTTATCTTGAATGCAACGAGGCTTGGTGGTGGTTCACAGCAGTAGCAGAACCACATAGTCAACTGGACAAGAATAGAGTAAGACGAGACCATTCAGAGAAAAGCCAAGGAGCTTGCAACAAAATGGCTCGGTGCGTAGCATCCTAACGCTGCAATCTTCGAGCGTGAAATCATACGAAAGGTCTTTTCGAGACCTATAACAGCCCCAAAGCCCAATGCAACTCCAGATCCATCCGAAGGTGTACCATTTGCATTCTCCAACATCGAAGTAAATAACAATTGGACAGCCTTCGATACTTCTAAAATCCAAACGGATAACTTACTTAGAGATAAGAATTCAACGATAACCTGTCCACCGGACAAGCCCTTCTACGACGGCGAACATTGCACAGCATGCAATGACGGTGGCTACTTCGATATCGACACCAAACGGTGTGGTTGGCCAACTCCTTCAATGAAATTCGATCCTAATTTGCATAGGTTCGTTCGGCCTCAAACAAGGATGAAGACGAGAAGCAATGCACCTTACGTGTAGTACAATGGGATAGCCAAATCCGAGTACGAGAGGCTGCGCAAATAGCAATCTGACAGTCCTGACGAATAGTGCCCAATCGATGCTCCCTACTACGATAGGGTGGTATGCGTACAGTGTACCATGCCTTTTCCAGTCTTTAATGTGCAATCTCTGCGGTGCGAACGTTGCTAAACCGAAAACTTGTATTCATAAGAGCACCATGGCTGCTACCTTCCAAGCGGTGCACGTGCTCCTCTAAGCATCCGTTAGTCCCTGGGCAGAATCATTGGCTGATTTATTTCTTCATTAGCACAGATCAGAACCAGTTCATATAATATTTTCGTGTATGCACCCCTACCGCGTTGCGCCAAAAAACCTGTAAAAGCAAGAACCCGAGACCATCACAGAGTAATCTATCTCAAAGGCCTTCGTGAAGCTTCATTACGATTAGGAAGACGAAAAGATTGAGAAAGGGGCTCTCAAGGCTCTGTTCCACCGGATGATCCAGCGCAACTACGCTAAGCAAAACTTCCATAATTTGCTCTTCGAAGATCTTTATGAAGAGGTCAGGAAAAGAACAGGAGACGACCCTACACCCAGAATTTTAACAAAGGTTATCTTCGATGCCTACCATCACATATTGGACAGCATTGAAGCTTGCAAAGGTAACACTCAAGACTTAATACAGATCGTATTGAAAGGTCTAATCCTCCCAGTGTCTTTGACATTACCCGGCTGGATGGGCTCACCGATTAGTGTCAGTGCTTACTAATGGCCTTCGGGGAGAGATCGATCGGGAACCTACGAAATCCCCCTCTGCCAGAGGTGAGCACAAAATTCAGAAAAGCCCGACAATAGAACTTGCTGTCTACCCGCCAATCAACCCAATCGCCACCAAACCCGTTCTCGCCCCAAAGAATTTCCCAACCATACGCACCGGCACCCGAACCATATCCACCAACAGCCCGCCCTTAATATCCACTGAGGAATTCCAAAGCCGACTTCAGAACACAATCGGAGCTAGATTAGCAATACGGTTTTAGACATATGAGCAAAGTGAGCAACGAGAGCGACAATATCTATGCTTTCGGAGAAATACCTGCGAAACCAATGTAAGACTACAATCCAGGAAGGTACATTCGGTCTCCTTCGGAAGACAGATATCCCTCGCGGATTGAATCGAGGGTGGACTATATAGAACCGCCTCGGAAACCAGACCAACTTTCCTCCTTCCAACTGGTTTTGTTGATCTGTGCATTCCTGTGCGGAGTTGAGGCTATGACAACTGGCAGCTACTTCCATTATCCCGGCTATGCAGTTTTTGCGAGCTGCATTATTTTCTGCTTTAAGCAAAACATTCCTATTATTGAGTGGTTTGCGGAAACATCGCTGTTAGTTGCCATGACAGGCGCCTTCTACTACTACCTTACCTTCCAACCCATCCACAATAATCCTACACCGTATGGCTTCCTCTTGTTTGCTGCAGACCTCTTTAAAGTACCTTGCTAATTAACTCAAGCTCCTCAGCTACGGCTACGTTTTGCTTAGCAGATACGATCAGCCCAAAACTAACAAATGCTTGTGATGTTTTTAACTGTTGGATCACTTTGTGAGGTCACTCCACATAGCTCACCGCCGAAGCATAGCTCACCGATGAGCCCTTTTTATCTTTCACCTGCTCGGATTGAGCGTACTTCACGAACTTTGTCTTGAGCTTGAGCTTACTCAGTCGAAGAATGTGCAGATAGATGCCAATTGGATGCCTACCACAGATAGTGTTTTGAGTGTCCTTGATGTACTTATCGAAGCCCTCAGCATCGTGGTCTTGGATGAGGTTCATGCCCTGCCCATCAAGCTTTTCGATACTCTGCCAGACCAACCCATCGTCCTTGTTGTGGTAGCTGAATTGGAAACGGCTGCCCCAATGGCAGAAATCGCTGCTGATGATGAAAAGTGTGTCGGGTTGCTAGAAATATGGAAGCAGCAATTTAGCGTAGTCCTCCTCCATCTTCAAATCGGTAGCCCCGACCATAATCGGCACCAGCTTAATCTTATCGCCCAGAGTCTTTTTAATGTATGGAAGGTGCATCTCCAAACTATGCTCTTCCTCCTCATCGTCTTGTTCGATTGTGCGGAATTTCCCTCCCTAACGTAGCTTTTGGGTAACTGTACTAACCAACGAAAATACTTTCCACGTCAATGTCTATCTTGCCAAGAGGGGTGTCCCAAGAGTCCATTCCAGTCAGTCCGCAGCCCTGCAGATAGATGTGATGAGACGGTCCCAACAGAAACACTCTTAGCCTGAACTATCAATCACAGAAGTACGTCGTTTCTGCTTTAGTGAGGTACTTATAGGCCCATGCCGCGGTGGGTCCGCTGTAATAGTAGCCTGCATGTGGCCCAATAATGCCCTTGATTTGCTTGGCCTTGAGCTCCTGCTTTGCACGGTAGAGATACTCGTTGAGCTCTTCATCAAGCTTGCAACCTATACTTAGCAGCATGGATTACGGTCTGCGACGTACCAGGAGCCTGCGTGCATTGCTGCTCGGGTTCTTGTCTTCATTTTAAGGAATGGTATTATAATGGATTTAGGTTAGCTATCCACACCATAATCAGACAAGCTTGAGTTTGGTTATGTCTTCAAGGAGCTTCGCGTCACTGATGGCCCTGCTGGCTAATCCTTCGAACTCTACGATAAGACTATGGTCTACTCTTTCGTTAGGATGGAATTAGACTCTTCCAGAGAAGCTCGAACTGCTTGCTTTCAGTTATTCCTAAGAAGATCTTTTGAAGTGGTTACTCATCGGATCTGAGGTTAATATGCTGTGTACTTCTAGAATTCTGGAGTGTCGGCGAGTGCCATTACCAACTTGTACAGCGTGTCGAAGTTGGGGTTGATTCCTGAAAGGTAGTGCCCATCCAGTCTCAATACAAACTTCACCAGGGATGGCCTTGACTTCTCAAGGAGCTTAACAGCCTTCTCGAACTCCGTGCGTGTCTTTGGCAGCTCACCCTCTAGCAGTTCTGATTCCACTTTAGTCCTAGCCAGTTTGGCGACCTCATCGACCTTGTACTCCTTCATAATCTTCTCCATGGTCTGAGTTTGGCGCTGCGCTTTCTTCTCGGCCTGCTCCGACAGCTTCCCTTTGTAGCGTTCATCGCTGGTATTCTCCTGTTGCTGCTCCTCAGTCTTGGCAAGTAGTCTCACCCGGTAGAAATTCTTTATGGTTTCGCTCAGCTTCTGCTCAGCAATTTAGTTTTTGCGGTCCAACAGCGTCAACCTTTCGAGATCATCCTTGGCATTCTTGTACAGGGTTGGCAGTCGCGGACATTTTGCATCCGAACCTTCTAGCAACTAACCGAGCTCCTTGTAGGCTAACCCTCGTCGGTATAGTCCCTTCAGGTTTTCGGGGTCGAGCTTTAGTGCACGATCACAAACTGCAATAGCCTACTCATAAGACTGGACTTCTTTGAGGTTCAGGTAACACAGAGCCTGATTGGTCAGCAGTACAACGTAGAGCTTGCAGTTGGCTGTGTCGCTCTTCTGCAAATCCTGCGAAAATTGTGTCTATAACAGTGTAGTTGCCTCCTTGAACTTGACGCTAGCCTCACGGTGCTTCTCTGAATCGACGCCACAAGTTACTATCTTTGAACAGCAGATTGCCTTCGTCTTTCAGCTTCTCCGCCATAAGGTGTGGTTTTTAAAAGTTGTTTCAAAATGGCAGCATCATCAGAACTTGTAAAAGCGGTCGCGTTTCCAGAATTGGCCCAGTAGAAGATCGTCTCGGAGGTCCTCGTGGAGAGTGTCAGGCATCCGGTAACTAAACGGTAAGGAAATGATGGTCACTCCGAGCATGATCCATACTTGGATGTCGAGGTGCTATCGAAAGAAGTAAGGGAAAATACCCGATAGGCTGCCACCCACCATGACGAATGATGCTCCCATCAACCGAAACACTGTGGGAAATGTTTCGATAGCCCAGATCAACAGCACTCCAAAACCCATGCTGCTGAGCATCCGCAGTAGCACCGATGCTATGATAACTGGTATCTTCATTTGGTCCTGGTCGAGAAACACTAATAACAACGCCAGCACGACTAACACAGCAATGGTGGCCAAGAGGTTCTTGGTGATGTTCCTGCGCATGCCTCCAATGAAGAAACTCAGCACAGCGAAAGACATAGAGGTTGTTAGAGATATGACTCCTCCTCGCCAGTATGGTGATAGATATCTGTCCAAGATAATTTGCGAGCTCGTCATGCAGAGTTGAGTTGCGAATACCAGCGTAATGCCAATGACCATCCTCACCTTGATCTTGGAGAAGTAGAAACCCTGTAAGTAGCCGATGTTGAAGCAAGGCTTATAGTTCTCTATCCACTCACTTTTGCTCAGATCAATGATCACCCGCTCCAGGTGATTTCGCTACGCTATTATGTTGAGGAGGTTCAGTGCTCGCACCTTGCTGCCTCCGTAGACATACCTTGGGGACTCGACCACCCTCGTGAGAAATAGTCCACATAAAAAGGTTGGCGCAGCACACATCAGCAGTATTAGCATCCTGGAACCCTCCCAATTGATGATAGGCTGGGCCACCAAACTAATCACAAATTCCCCTAAGCCGTAACTTGCCAACGCCACCAAGCACCCCTGTGAACGAAACTTGAGATCTACTTTACCTGATACTTACTTGACTGCTCAAACAGCAGTGCCAGTTGCAATATTAGCGTGGGCAAACAGTTTACGGAAGCAATTACGTAGCCGAACGTTGTGAGAAACTGAGAGCGCGCAAGGGAAAAGAATATTAGGCCAATGATGAAGAACCTCCAGCTGACCTTGGCAGCCTGCATGCGTCCTTTATGATCAGCAACGTATCCATACACGAGATAACCCACTAACGATAGCACCTGCGGACACAGCTATCGGCTAAATCAACAACTTCCTACCTTATACAGAATGCGGTAGTGCTCGCTTTCGCAATACAGCTCAAACTCATCGGTGAGACTGTTGTGTGATTCGATGTCTGTCTTGGCGTTGAAGGTATGTTGGATTGGGTCACACAGAAACCTTCGGCATTATAGTTGGGTGAGCTCCACATTGCCACATCGGTAGGTTGGTTCTTGGAATGTGTAAAGCTGCTGGAATAAAAAGAGGGAGGCTATCAGCCAGTACGGAGCAAACACCATCAGCATCATTCGTTGATAACTGTGGGCCATGCCAGCACACTCCATGCACTCCTCGAAGGTTTTGAGATGCTACTATTGGTTGCTTGAACTCACGCTTACTGAAGAGGCAATCGACTGCAGGTTCCCCTCCAGCATTTAATAACTTTTATATAACCGGTGTGGTATGGGAGCAACCTGCTGCGATGCCAAAACTCTAGTCAACCCCAACCTCGATGTTTACTTCAAAATAGATGAGGAGAGGTTGTCGGTGAAGTCAGTCATGGGGGATTCGGAACAATTTGAGAACGGAATGGAAACTAAGGAGGCTATCAATGTTCCTGTGACCATAGTGGAGGAACTACCTGCCGTCGCGCCTCCGTAGCTACCCTAAAAGGTCAAGCAAGTTATGGAGCGATTAGGTACAATCCATAACTAAGTAAGATCGCATTGTTGTAAGTGGAAGTGCCCTTGACCGTCCAAGGCTTCTTGAAGGGAAAGGGGTTTATGAAGGACAATGGGAAAAATCTCTTCCAAACGGAATGGGTAAAGCCTATCTTCTCTCTGGTGCCTATTTCGAAGGTGAATTCGTAAATGGTACTGCCTGTGGAAAAGGTTGCTACATCTACCCGAATGGTTCATACTACGTTGGCGATCTGGTTGATAGTGCAGCATGTGGAAGGGGGACCTACTTGGACGCTAACGGCTACAAATATGAAGGATAGTGGCAGCATGACCTTCCTCACGGAAAAGGTGTAGAAACAGATAGATCCGGAGATATCTATAAAGGTGATTTCATCATGGGCAAGAAGTTCGGTGAGGGGATATACCGATGGTCTAACGGCAGTCAGTATATTGGCGGTTTCTATGACAATTGCTTCGATGGTAGGAATTCAATTTATTTAGGTGAGGGGAAAATGCTGTTTGCTGATAGAAGGGTCTATACAGGTCAATGGAGATTGGGCAAGCTCCATGGGCGTGGAGTCTTTGAATGGCCTAATGGGAAACGTTATTCGGGTGAATATCAAAAAGGCATCCGTGAAGGTGAAGGATAATTCACATTTGAAAACGGAAAGAAGTATAGCGGTCAATGGCGAAAAGGCAAGCAACATGGAAGCGGCATCGTTACCATGAATGGGATTGTGGATCGTGGTGTGTGGTTGGAAGGCACGAAGATTTAATGACTTTGGCTCCTGTACTGATCAATACTTCTTCTTCAGAAGATAGAATGTCATTTGCGATCAGATCGCATCTCCGTCTGCGTTGATGAGGATCTCGTTGACCATTTCCTTGAGGGTCGACTTCTTCTTCTTCTTGCTGAGGAGCTTGTCCTTCACCAGCAACTTGTCCTTCAGTTGTTATCGATTGCTCTTCAGCGGCGATAAGATCTCGGGCTTGTCGGACTACTTCTTTCGGTCGCTTGTTCGAGCTCGCTCTCCGACCATTTTCAGCAATGACATCTTTGGACTTTCAGGAA
>ERZ724508.843-NODE-843-length-20222-cov-5.718996_pt1 | contig 20222 bp, 33 predicted proteins | sample MGYA00376041_ERZ724508 | MGnify/ENA primary metagenome ERZ724508 (study PRJEB28724, sample SAMN07190887) | wastewater metagenome | isolation source: effluent of sewage treatment plant in Hong Hong | place: USA: Christiansburg, Virginia | collected 2016-03-01 ...
CGAAGCCTTTTCCTTGTAGTCTTTCACTTGCGTCTTCTTGATCACGCGATCGATGAAGCCTTGCACTTCCAGCAGTTTCTTCTCCAACTTTTGGATTTCCTTGTCAAGATCAAGATACTGCTTGAGTGACACAAAGATTTTTGTGGTTGAGACGTTCGCAGTTCCACAGCCCTTGGGAATGTCTGCTTCTGACTTCACAACAGTCACAGAAGCTGTCTTTGATAGCGTGGCAATAAGTTCACGTTCCCGCTCAAGGATAGGATTATCGCTCAGCAGGAAAGCTTACGGTCGGATGTTCGGTGGTAGGTTCACGCTTGCACAGGTCGAACGAATAGCAGCAGCAACCTAACTTATTCAAAGAATTACATCGGTGATGCTCTGGAAGTCCTTGTCGTTGCGAGCAAACAGCTCTGGTAGAGATGGATTCTTGAACAGTTGCTCGAGTCCAATTGGGTAGCTGTGCACTGATATTGACTCGCGTTTGTCCTTGTACTGTGGTAGTTTCTGGTATAGCTCTTCAGTGATGAAGGGCATCATCGGATGCAACAGTCTAAGACCGGTTTCGATGCACTGGAACAGAGTGTGGCTGGTCTCTTTCTTCAGATCTTCGTTTGTACCCGAGAAGACTGGCTTGGTTGCCTCAATGTAAATATCGCAGAGTTCGTATAGCCAGAAGTTGTGGAAGATTTTGGTGGCCTGCCCAAACTCATATTTGCCGTAGGTGGAGTTGACTCCGTTGATTGCCTTATCCAACTTTCCAAGGATCCAGCTGTTGAGGAAACTGCACTTTGCTGGCGAGTAATTCCCCTCATGGTATTCCTTGACTGTGGAAAACTGCTTGTAGCCGAAGATGAAGGTATTCCAAATCTTGTTGCAGAACTGTCGGTAGCCTTTGATGACCAGGATATCCAAGTTGACACTACCCGACTGGATCATGTAGGACAGCAGACCGAAGCGCAGAGCATCGGAACCGCATTCTGGGATCCCCTCGGGGAAGTCCAGTTCCTTCTTTTTGAGAGACTTTTCCAGTTCGTTCTTGGGGAGGTTTCCATCCTTGAGTTTTTGAAGCAGCTTATCCAAGGGAGTTCCTTCAATGACTTCCAAAGGATCAATAACGTTGCCTTTCGATTTGGACATCTTCTCACCGTCCTTATCGCACACAATTGGATGCAGATATACAGTCTTGAAGGGCAGTTTGTCGGTGAGCCAAAGACTCATCATGACCATACGTGCTACCCAGAAGAACAGGATATCGTGGCCGGTTTCGAGAATACTGTTGGGGAAGAATTGCTTGAAGTCGGGATGCTCTGTATCGGGCCATTTCAGCACAGAGAAGGGGAATAACCCTGAACTGAACCATGTGTCGAGTACATCTTAGTCTTGAGCAAGCTGGATCTCGTCTGCTGTCCAGCCAGTTAATTTAATAGCGTTACTTAATGCTTCCTTATCGTCGCGACCCACTACCCAGGTTTATTTGGTCGACTTCTCTTCTCCCTTTCTTGTTACTAAGTAAGCGGGGATTCGGTGACCCCACCAAAGTTGCCTTGAAATGCACCAATCTCGGAGATTACCAATCCAACGGTTCCAGTCCCTCTCGTACTCTGAAGGTAGAATCTCCAGTTCTTTAGTCTTTACAACTTACAGCATATGTTTGCTGATCTCACTACAGCTGACCCACCATTGAGGGCGGATCATGGGCTCAACCACATCCTTGCTGCGCTGGCAGAGTGCTAATCTCATCTTATTATTCTTCTTCTCTTTCCATAAGCCGAGCTGCTTGAGCTCTTCTTCGATGACCTTCCTACACTGGAAGCGGGGCAGACCCTTGAACTTTCCTCCATTTTCGTTGATAATTCCTTCATCTGTCAAGATGTTGATAAACTCCAGCTTGTTTCGTTCGCCGCAGGTGTAATCGTTGGGATCGTGAGCCGGGGTAATCTTCACAGCACCGCTTCCGAAATCCTTCTCCACAAAGGTATCAGCAATGATCTTTAGCTTCCTCTCTGGGATGAATGGATGCACCAGCTCCTTGCCAATCAAGTGCTTATATCGTTCGTCCTCAGGATGCACAGCTACTGCAGTATCACCCAGCATAGTTTCGATACGGGTGGTAGCCACAACGATTTCTTGCGTAGGATCATCCTTCAGCTTGTATGCGAAATAGATTATAACTCCAAACTCCACCTTCTCGGTGTAGCCTGGTACCTCCAAGTATGTTCGCTTCTCAATGTCCTCGAAGACTACCTCAATGTCGGAAATAGCGGTCTTCAGTACGGAAGACCAATTTACCAGTCTGTTTGCTCTATAGATAAGTCCCTTATCGTAGAGGCGCACAAAGGCCTACTTTACTGCTCGGGACAGTGTTTCGTCCATGGTGAATACTGTTCGATCCCAATCCAAGCTTGATCCTGTCCTTCTCAGTTGTTCAAGAATTTGGTTGCCGTGCTTCTCTTTCCACTCCCAAACGCGCTTCAGGAAGTCTTAACGAGCGAAATCATGACGGGTCTTGCCCTCATCTTTGAAGATTTTCTTTTACACGACGGACTGAGTCGCAATTCCAGCATGATCTGTACCAGGAACATACAGTGTTTCGAAACCGGACATCCTCTTCCACCTTACGAGCGAGTCTTCGATGGCCGTGGTAAGTGCATGGCCGATATGCAGGTAGCCCGTAACGTTGGGAGGAGGCAGACAGATCACAAACTTCTTAGGATTTGTGGTTTGGTTGTCAGCGTGGTGGAACTTTCTAAGCATAAGCTTGGCTGTACCCTGCTTGCCAGAAGTCACTCCAATACTTTTCTACCTTCCTGGGGTTGTAGCTAGATTCCATCTTGGTCACGTCGCGCTTGATAGCGATGGCTTCGGTCAATGGCAGCTTCTGCTCATCATCCTCCTTGTAGATGAGATGGGTTGCCACCTTCTTCTTCTTTTCGGCTCCCTTCAGGTAACGCAGTGCGCATAGCCTATACATCTCGTCCTCAGTTTGCATAGCAACTTTATGTTTATATGTTGTGGGTGAGTAGGCTTCAACACATAATTCTCACACAGCAATTCTTTCATCTGTGCGAGAATACGCAGACATGGTCGGATATCCAAAGATCCAAAGCATCCACCCATCAAATTTCACCTTCCCAAAAATTCTTTTATAGTGGCTACCATGGCATCTGTACCTGGTTGCCTCCAGCGAAACGTTCAGAGTAACTATGACAGCGCCCAGATTGTTGGTGTCGCTCTGTGGTATTCTCATCACGGGTTCCGCATCTTCAACACTCAAATTATTTTTTAACGATTATAAGGAGTCGCGGTTCAGACCATTTCGATAATGTACTCTCCTAGCGAGCCTTGCAGGTGCACGTTCTGCTTGCGCAGTTACACGAACTTGCTTTCGTGTGGATCCAACTTCAACCGGATATGTGGTGTCGTGAAGTCCCCCTCCACTGGAACCAAATTGAAGCTCTTGGCGAGGTTGACAACAAGCCGCAGCTCCTTTGCAGCCAGATTGTTGTAGAACAGGTACACGCTGTTGCGTAGCCACTTCGAGCCGTACTCGAGATCGTCAATGTGTTTGGAGTCCTCTGAGGTAATCATGCGCTTGAGCATCTCCTGATAGATTTTGTTGCCTCACATAAGCCAACCTATACCTTCTTCGTTGTCTACTGCTGTGATATTGAGTGGCGAGCGGGTGTAGCTGACTAGAATGGCCTCGTTGATCTTGCTGGGGAATAGCCACTCCACATTGAATTTGAGGAAGTAGCGGCCAGGTTCAAGATCCTCGAATATGTCCTCGAACACATCTACATCAAAGACGATAGTACTGGCTGATTTGCAGCTGTAGATGGCTCGACGGCAGCCCTCGAATACCAACTTCTGGGTATCCTCCCGGAAGAGCTGGATATAAACTGGACTGTAACGGTAGTTGTTGAAGTCTGGTTGGATGTAGGCCTCGTAATATTGGCAGATTCGCAGGTTTATTGGTTACTTTTTTGTTATGTTCAGCCGGAAGTAAACTGGCTCATTGAAACAAGATTTAAAGGCGTAGCTAGATGTCTGGTATTGCTCGTTGTTGAAATAAATGGGAAAGAACTCGAATATCGAGAACACCTCATTTGGGCTCAGAAAGATTGTTCCCTCGTGGCTCTCGCTGTACCCAACAAGCCTGTCCAATTAGGGAGTGCGTTTGGCTCGTTCATGCAGGTCCCCTGTGAACTTAAAATTTGTGTAGGGGCAGCGAACCTTCACAAAGTCCAGACCTGCACATGTCTCGAACCCCTCCAAATAGAATACCTGGCGACTAAGCACTCCTTTGTGGTCGTCCTCATTTTTTGATGTCAGAATAACGCACATATTCTCCTTCATCTTTTCATGTATGAGTCGCTCGAGAAGTCTTCGGGATTCCTTATCCTGTTACTTATTCTGGGAGGGGATTACATAGCTGTAGGCCGGCGCACCAATGATCTACTCGAAGGCATCTTCAGGCGACAGTCCGTAGGACCTTTCGTATCCTCCAAGGAGCTTAGTCCATGCCTTCTCGAGCACGAACATCCACAGCTCGAATTCTAATGCCTTGCTATGTAAGAGCAACTGGCCTTCACAGGGCACAATCTCATCAACTGCTACAGTCATGGGTTGTCCGTTGGGAAACAGTCGTGTGAGATAGAAGGCCATATCGTTTGATTCGGTGAGCATGATCTTCCGGAGGATGGCTGGATTGTTAGCGATGTAGCAGAACACCGCTGACAGGTACGAAAACTGTTTATCTACGATAGTGGCTGCGTATACCCGCTTGCTCCAGTGCCTCCGAACCCGAAGAAGCAAACATTTTTGCATTTGCGCGTCGAGCGAAGCATTGCGAGACTCGGATTGATCCTCCCCTCGGCAAGCCGTACTTCGGGTCTTCGAACAGCTGTTTGGTTTGCTGTAGCTTCGCCAGATAGCTCCCAAACTGTCTGAAGGCTGTTTGTTCGGTAAATATGCTCTGCACACTCTGCGCATACGTGCTCTAACTAGCTTCCATGGTTACGTCGTTGGGGTAGTTGCTCAGTTCAGCGAGGTTGATCACCTGGAAATTTGGCGGCTATCTCTCCTCTTCTCTATACAAGCGTGGACCCCTATCGTTCACACCTTTACAGCTGTTGCCCATCCAATAATATCAGTTCTAACGGCTGAACTCATTGATTGGCTAGCTACTTCATTAACTGTGCTAAGGAGTAAGCCCAAGTACCCAAGCGCTATTGGAAGTATAATAATAGAATATGGAAAACACAGGCATGGGAGAACCGTCTGCCCTACTGGACGACCTACTTCGGGGCTTCCGGTGCTTGTTGGTAGGCCATGCCTAACAAAGTCCTCGAATGCGCAGGTGCAGCTGCTGCTCCACGATCATAACTACCGGCAACAGTCCTTCCTCAGCAATATAATAGCCGCCAAAAAGCTCGTTGATAGTAATGAGCAGGCCATGTAGCGGCTTCCCTCGGACGCCCGGGAGTTGGTCGCACGTTGGGAGAGCACCCCACAACTAAAGTACCCACCATCGCAACTTAGAATTTGGGTGAGATTCCAAGCACGGGTGCAGGAACTCTTCAACCGCTACGGAAGATTCTTGGATTTCGATACAGACTTTAGCGAGAGAATCTTCGAACGGGGGTACCTACTGATGGCGGTGGAGGATCTTTCCAAGTAGAATCAACGGTTGTTGAGACTGTTGTATCGTCTAGTGTACAACTGCCAGCTGCAGAAGGAGTAGGAAACTGCAGCTATGTACGAGCAAAGGATGTAGATGGGTCGCAATTCCCATAATGAGCCATATGAAATGCTGATGGCGCACCAGCAACTCATTGAGTACACCAAGCACACTGTGGTTGGTTCGTATGCAAGTGCTACTGTGCATGAGCTATTTGATAATCTAGAACTGCAGTACCACAAGCCGCCAAGCTAGAACTTCGACTGGATGGTGCGGTGCATGCTCAAACGGAACGAACCCCAGCAATAAGTCATCAGTAATTACGAAGCTGAGTACTTGGCCTACCGCAGGAAAGATAAACGACCATTTTTTAAGTCCAGTCTCCGCTACCACCAGACGGTGTTCAATAAGACCATGACGCTCTCGCTTTTGAAGGAGTTCTACGACAGTTGTAGTGCCAACTTTGTGCATACTGCCAACGAGAATCAGAAACGACTCAGCAAGGAAACTAGGCAGAGCGGGGTGTCCTACCTTAACCTTATCCAGTCCTTCGACTTCCCAAGCCCACAGAAGAATGCGAAGGATCCTCACAATTAAACTTACCAGCCAGAGGCAAGGAAGCACACAGAAACTCCTAAACTTAGGCCCAAGAAAAAATAGCAAATAAACGAAAAGGAAGCCGCCATTAAAGGCAAAAAGTAAGCAATCCGAGCACCACCAAAGCGAACGGGCACAACTGCGATCCACACAACTCGAACACATAACCGGGTGAATAGTAATGAATAGAACCTTCCACCGAAGGATTTTGCGAGGGAGCTTACCCACAACAACAAGTCCTGCTACGTGAACAGCAAGTTCCTCCGGAAAGGAGAGCCCCGGAGCAAGGCAGTGCTGACCATATCGAACATCGAGCTGGAGAGGAAGCAGGCAATCCCGCACAGTTTCTGCAGGCCGCACCTGTAGATAAACCAGTGGTAGAAGACAAACCAAGTAAAGTATGTTCAGCTGGTGAACGGGCCACATGGATGGTAACGACCGGCTGCCGCGAAGAAGCAATTGGAAGTGGTAGTCTTCCATAGAAAGAACTTGCATCTGGCCAACTTTAAACCGAAGAAACAAATCATCGAAGAACTCTGATATTTTTTATTGGTAAATTGTCAAATTGGGCGAATAAGCTGCAGGCCTCTCCTCCTCCTGACAGGGGAGTTGATTAGAGTAGCTTCATAATTGTCAAGACAGTGCTGCTTCTCATGGTAGTCACTGATGAGCTCTTCCAGGTCCATCCTGATCTCTTGGGTGAGTTGCCTAAACCTAGACTGTTTCTGGTGAAGAAATTTCTCTAGAGAATAGTTGGTCGATTTTACCTATTCTATTTCGACTTCCAGCTGCAGCATTCTGCCGATCGCTTGAATATGCGAATACGGTTCCATCTCATACAATTTTACATGCTCATCGATGTTCGGTAATGGGGAGTACTGTCCTTTCTGCGTAACTCCAGTCGATGCTGTCCCCTTCGATGTTTATTTTTCCAAAGCGTCATTGATTCTGTACTCTCCCTTTTGGCGAGCTTTTTCTAGTGGAAGGACAGTTGGGTCCTTGCTACTCCATCCACAGCAAAGCGCGAAGCATCCTTCCTGCTGCATCTGGCTTACCTGCCTTTAATTATAATATGCATGGGCGTAGTCACTTCCATCCGGAGGTCAGTGGAAAGCTGCTTCGAACAGGCAGACACCAGTGAACCCAATCCTGTCTACTCCACCATCGACAACGACCAGAAGTACATTGAACACCAAAGTTGGCACCGTCAAGGCTAACAGCTGCTATTCGATATCAATCGCCTAGTGTTCTACTACCACGAGTATGAAGCTGACCAGGTATTCTCCTACTTAATACAGGTTGCGATGGATAGGCAGTGGGAGTCAGCAGGTGTTAAGCTCGGTGAGCAGCCCAGCCTAATCCGAGACTCCAAGGAAGTTCTCAGCTTGAAATTCAAGTACGCCATTCGCAAGTACGTGGCGTGTACAATGTAGGGGTGTTCCTTGCTCCAAGGTGCGGATGTACGCTTCGGAAATATTCAACCTTAACTGGGCGGAGCATAACGACTACGATCGCATCCTGCAGGTAGTGTTCAAAGGCAAGGTCGTTCACTAGTTTCTGCAGGTGCCGCTATTTGGCATCGATGCCGATAACCTCAGGTCAGCATTGAAACTGCACTGTCTCAATGGCGAGGGGCTGAAGGCACTTTCGCGAATATTATGGATCATCAACAAGACAAAGACACTTCAGTACTGTCCCGTGCTCGTACATGTTGCCAGCCTGCTTCTCATATTCCTATCGGAAAAGGAGGCATTTAGGGTGCTGGAGTTTCTAGTCGACGACTCAGTTGCACTCCACGTAAAGAACCAGTAGACTCTGCGGTGGCATTTCACCCTCAACGAAGGTCAGTTTGCTAAGCTCAGCAAAAGTTGTTTTGAGGAGGTCGCAGCCGTCTCCAACACTTTTAAGCAGTTGTGCAGACACCTGGACGACAACCGGATCGACAAGTAGGACCTGTTTAGGGACATGGTGGGCGACTTCTTCTTCAAGTACCTCCCATTCGCAGTATGAACTTTTGGCTATGCAGTTCATCTACAAAATCTTCATAATTTATCTCAACGAAGGCGTGAAGATATTCTTTCGGGTGATCTACGCCTTAATGAAATGCTGGCGATAAGACATTCTGCAGACCACAACAATCGGCAAGCTCAAGCAGATCATGCAGGAGAAGGGTCTAATGCTGCGGCGCAATGAAATAAATTCGCTGCTGAAAACAGGATTTTACCTGGGCCTCAGCAAAATGTACAAAAAGCTGGAGGACTACGATGGTGATCTCAGGGAGAATCACACTCGCATGTACTACTTCCCATGCTTGGATGGCCCCTCGGACATCCTTAACAGCCAGCATGTAACTGATAGTATTATCTAGTTGGAAGTCATTTGGAACTATCTACCGCACATCTACAAGCCCTACGACCCCTGCTTGATCTTCCCAAGTGATAGCCTGGGGTATAGTTTGGAGGGACTCGCAGCTTCCTGGAAAGACCATGTTAATAACGGCATCCTGCTAGTTGTTCAGACCAGCAACAACGAAGTATTCGGGGCATTCTTCGAGCAGAACCTCAAGGAAGGGGAGTAGCTATTTAGGGGCACTCCAGAAACCTTCCTGTTCGTGCTGGAACCATAATTAAAGTGCTACCATCCCACCGGAGCTAACCTCCAATACGTTCATTTGGGGCAGCAATTTCTATTATTCGGCGGCAGTGGCGAGGGTTGTTCATTACAGATAGATCGCGAACTCCGTCGTGGTAGCAGCCACAGATCGGAAACCTTCGGCAACGACCCCCTTGCTGCCAGTGAAGACTTTCGAATCGAGCTGATCGAGTGTTTCGTGCTGCAGTGATGATGCATGTTTATATTAAATTTCGAGTAATATTTGAGGAGATGAGCAAGGAGATCCCACTGACTGCAACCACCACAACCGCAGCCACTACTGTTGCGGGTGACACCGGCAAGGTGAAGACGGTTGCTGACCAACAATCCACGGGCAGCGACTCAAGCGTGGAGCAGGTCACCACCGAAATGGCACAGCTGACGGTGGAGAGCAAGCCGAAGTAGCAGGACGAAGCCGCCGACGAACAGAAAGACGACTCGCATGTATGCGTCAAATCTTTTTAAATTAGCATGAAGAGCAGTAAGAGTACTTCACGCGAGACCTCATCGACATCAGCAAGAATACGATCAACTTCAACAAGAACATCCTCTTCCCAGGTTCTATTGACGAGGTGGAGCTAGTTATTGGTCTGCGCGATGAAATTCTTCCCGACGAAGATCCCAAAGCGGCATACCTGCTGAGGGTCATCGCTGTATGCCATAACACTGAGTTCAACGATCTCGATGAGTATGTCTTCTCGGTGAGGAGCAATGAGCGCTTCGAGTACTTCGAGGAGGTGAGATTCCGAATCCGTAAGCGAGAACGTGCGCAGGTACGCGTGGCTGTGAAGGTACCCGTTGTCAAGGACAGCTACACCATCGAGGGCACCCTTTCGGTGCAGTTGGAGAACACTGTGCCAATATTCTTGCAGATTTGCGCGAAATGCGAGATGCCTAAAATCGTCTGCTTGAAGGACTTGTATAAGGTGGAGGAGAGCACGCACGTGATAAAGATCCCCGCCAAGAAGAACATGCGCATTCCCCCTATTCCTTTCAAGAATATCTCCCCGTTCAATTTGGTGTTGGAGGTGGAGACAGCCACAATGGAGGACTTCTCTGAACGGCCTTACGACATCATTTCGCAGAATACGGTGAACTGCATGGCCAACTCACCTTTCTTCGTGAATCTGCAGCTGAAGACGAACATCAACTACAAGGCGGCGATGCCAAAGATCGATACCATCAGGAAGGTGCTGATCCTCAAGGTCAAGAATAGCACTGTGTTCTACAACTACCCCATCGAGGCCTACGTGTTTGAATCCAGTAACACGTCCATGGTGAGCTGACGATATCTGTAGCTAGATCATTGTTGACAGGTGACCAATATTTAGCTCAAGCCAAAGTTGAAAACGATAGGTTGACTCTGGTACTCAGTAGATGCAGTCATCACGAATCGCACTTGATATCATGTACACGTTGGTTGTAGTAACGGAAGGCCTGCAGGTCCCGAGCAATGTGGTTCGGTTGCTAGCTCGATTGCTCAAATTCCTCACCGTTCAGATCGGAAGGTTTGAGTGCTGCACTTGCTAACGGCTTAAACTGCTCCGCTGGTTAATATGGGACGGTCGTTGATCGCATTGAATTGTATCGGGTGTTGCCTTTCCAGTTGTTTGGCTGTCCGTTGATCCGAGACACGAGCTTACGACAATAGGTATCCATCTCCAGCAACCTCTCGTTGAGTTCCTGCACCTGATACCTTCTTTCGATGGCTTCTTTTTTGTAGCGTTCCAAAGAGCGCAGCTTACCCTCAAGGTACAGCTTGACTGACTGCTCGACCTTAATGTGGTTGCGAACCTCTGCCTCTAGCTTCTGGGTTTGCTCTTCTAGCACCGTATAGTCTGAAAATTTGACGAGATTCTCAGAGCAGGCCCTAATGTAGTACTCCAGAAGCCTGAGAATGAGCAAGCCGTAGTCCATTTCGTTGTTGATCGTCGTATCAAAGATCCTTTCCAGCTCCGTGAGGTCGTAGCCTTCGGGTAGGAACGAATTAAGGGAGGTAATGATCTGCTTATCGCCATCGATTACCTTGGCCTGCATGTTCTCGAGAATGCTCTTGATGATTTAAAGCTTGCGGTCCATCTAGTCCTGAATTTCCCCGCCGTCCATTCTAATTCACACTGCAAATTCAAATTTAATCGGATTGGAAGTCAGTAACCATATGCCGCAGGTCATACCATCAGTCCCCACTTTGCTAAGGTGGGTGGGTGCGTGAGAGCGACTCGATTCGCTGTAATGCCTTGGTGCTAAGTTAGGGATCACCGTTACTTTCTGATCAGTAGGTCCATAAGTGAGAATACTACTGCCAGCGATTTGTTTACTTTCATTATGTTGTCCACGATGAGCAGATGGTTGCTGATCAGCAGGTCAGTAAGCTTACGGAGACGTTTGGGTTCGAGGGGTTGTAGCTTCCAGGAAGCGATGCGCTGGAAATCGAAGCCTACAAGTTGTTGGTGACTCAGGTCTTCCACAAATGCGACCATCTGGAACACCTGCAGAACTAATGGGTTCCGGTCGTATGTTGCCATGAATTTCAGATGTTCGAGGTCTTTCTCCTACAATGAAGTTTGCAGTCGCTGAAACTGTTCTTCGAACGTACGACTGCGTCCCTTGAGGAATTTCACTTCGACGTGGTTGCTGCTCACTGTTCTGCTGAGTTTTGAATTGGTCTTCTGCAGAAAAGCCGGCTTCCCCTCGCTGTAAATGTGGTTCGGTCGGGTATACCCTACCGGTTTATCCTGCTCCGGCAGCTCCACTTACCGATCCACTTGACACTTCTTCAATACCAGAGTCTTTTCGCTGTCTATTATGAGGTTGGGTTGCTTCTTGGCGAGTTTAAGCTCGGCCTTAATAACTTTCGTGTAGAGTGTATTCAGCAGTTCGCGGCAATTCTCAACTATTGCTCGATAGTTACTACTCTCGAACCGCCTCAGTGGGTCCTTCTGATCGATAAGCACTGCGACGAATACATTTCGGATGTCTGCAATAGGTTGTTTCTTACTGAGCTTTTCGAGGAGATGCAGCAGCTTCTCACCTGAGCCTTCAATGGTCACGTCGCTGTGACACCCCTCGACAAACTTGCTCTCCTCTGTTTTCTTTTCGGTGATGAACACGACTGGTGCCTACTCCACACGATAGGCATAGGCGTACCTCTGATACCGTACGAAGAACTTGTTGCTGCGCAGGTACTCAAGTATCTTGTCGCAATGTAATCGCTGACCCACTGCTGAGCAAACCGGCAGAAACGTTCCGTAGTCGTTTTTATAGTTGTTGCCGTACACTATGCTCTTGGTTAGGCTTTCACTCGCCATGATTTTCTATAACTATCGATTGTGAGCATGAATGCGCAGCTTGTTGGCTTTACCAGTGGGGATGCACCTTAGTTATCTGAGGAATCGTAGGGCTAAGATAGTTAAGGGTGGCAAGAGGTGCTCGATAGATTCTACCGCCCTTTGCCGATGCTCAAGCACTATGAGAAATTGGGCATTAGTCTGATGAACCTAGAGGTGATAGAAAGGAAGGTTGTAGCATTTGCTGTGCAGTATGGCACCACCAACGAGAATACCGTGAAGATGGTACTGAACTACCTGGAGAATGTGAGGGATGTGGCCTTCGAAAAGTTTAGTCGAAACCAATTACAGCTCTCCCTATGCCTGCTTTCAAAGTGCATGGCCTTCGTGACTCCATGTGAATCCTCTTACTGCTATAAGTTCCTTAGCATCAAGATTGATGTGGTGAATAAGCTAATGTATGTGCTCGGAAGATATCGAAAGAGATAAGACCGGAAGGGACACCGACAGCAACTTGAAACTGGACTCGCCTTCATCTCAAGCTTTCTGGAGGAGCTAGAAAAGCAATCCGACTTCAACAGACTTGTTGCTGAGCCCAGCAACTTCATGGAAACCAATTATATGTTCGCTGGAAAATTCTATAGGAAATGCGGACAGACTGCCAACGCAATTCGGATGTATGAGAGAGCACTTGATATTGTCACCACAAAACTGTTATAGCTTGACCTGAGGAAGGACAACCCAGATCTCGAGACAGCCACCCGTCTCACAGTACTTCGAATTAACTGCCTCTACAAACTGTCCAAATGCCATCGCGGCGATTCCAGCGAGCTACAGCGCAACCTCGAGCAACAGGCAACCTCTTAAGCACGTCAGCATAATAACGAGCTCTTTTTACACATTAGCCGGAAAGTACGTGAGTTTCACGAAAAGCAAAACTTCAAGAACGTGCTGGAAAGGCTGGACTGCAAGCGACGCATCGAATGCGAGGTTATGCGGCTGATTGAGGAGAGCAAGCATAGCGAAGCCAGCCTGTACAATTACTTTGACTAATGACTGATGATTGTTAGAAGTTGTTTAAAGAGCGGGTTGCTTCGCACGCTGGTTGCTATGAAGAGCCGCAGGGACAAGGAACCGAAGACCAAGGTCGTCGAGAAGGAGGCTGTAAGTAACGTGCCTAAGAGCATCTATGAACGCAATGGCAGCATCTACCTAGTGATCAATGCCAAGCCCAACAGTAAGGTCAGCCAATTGCAGGACATCTCGGAGGAAGGGATTGGAGTAAACATCGCGGCACCACCGAAGGAGGGTTAAGCAAATGATGAACTGCTGAGTTTTCTGGGCGATGTGCTTTCAGTAAAGAAGAGCAGTTTAGATCTTGACCGTGGTGGAAAGTCCCGAAGCAAGCTGGTGATTCTCTCAGAGTCAGGTTACACAACCGAGGAGGTGTACAACATTCTGCAGGAACATCTGAAGCAATGATAGTGAATAGCAAACGAATAGTGTCATGCCTGTGGAGGTGACTGCAAATTATACCTTCTATTGAAGTATTCCTTGGCCCTTGAGATGGTATCAATCACAAGGGTGTCCTCAGGCTCTTCTTTAAACTCGAATTTTCTATGCTGCAATTCGTAAGTCCAATCAACATGAGCTTTGTCACCGGCCTCCAATGCCTCCTTATTCCAGAGCTCTAAGGTGCTGAAGTTAGGCGGTTCTTCATTATCGAAAGCAATTACAGCGTAGTATCTGAGAGTACTCCTTCATGACGGCGACTGCTGTGCAGGCCTGCTGCAGCCTATTATCACTGCGTGACAACCCCTGAAGAAACTCTTGGTAGGCCCTTTCATAATCCTTTCCAAGATCAGCAATGTCAACACTACGAAGCTTTTCCCGCTGCAGAGCCTTTGCTTCACGAAGCTTTTCGGTGATCTGCTTGCTCTCCTCAGCAGTTATAGGTGCGAAAGGGTTTATCCTTTTCGTTTCGACTGGTACTGCTGTTCTATACTTTGCCTGTTCCTTGAGGATGTTCATCCTTTCAGTTACTACGTCCATGTCAATCTCGTTATCCGACTACTCTCGACGTTCCTCCAAACCCTTCGAAAATACAATATCCTTCAACTGTGACGAGTTGGTGTTCTTCAGAGTTTCGTACTATCGCTATTTGGCCTCGATGATCTTCCTGGCCTCCTTCTTTTACTTTTCTGGGTCGACTGTTGGTTAACGTGGGGTACGTCGCTCCTCCATTCACTCCGTTTTAAATTATTCCGTTCGCAGTTCGAACCCATACCGCTATATTGTTAATGTTCTTTGTGGGGGAGGTAGAGATAACTCTGCACGTGATCTCCTTTACCAACCTGTCAGTTAAGCAACCCTGTGAACTGGCAGTGAGGTTGAGCCTAAGCCATGAAGACGCGTACGAAGGCGTACTGAATAGTCTATTGCAGAAAATTGATGCCACACCATACGAGCTGAAAAAAGCCGAGTACAGTCACCGGACAATGCCAAGAGACTTGAACCAATCGAGAATATACCCAGAAAAGCACAGCTACATAACCAAGAGCTTTCGAGTTCGCTACCAGGTATTTATCGGGAAGACGTAGGACTAATCAATCGAAGTGGGAGACCTCGTAACATTCAAGACAAGAGTAGACTGCGGTTAGCAATAGCACATGCAAACTGACCTGCTGCTGACTGCCGAACTGTTAAGCTGCACAACCTTCGAATAGCCCCGAGTTGTCGCCACAATACACTTTAAGACGCATGGACTCCGAGTTGGTGGGTTCGTTCCAGTCTTCTTCGAGAGCTTTAAGTACTGCAGCAGTCTCGAGGTGCATCTGTATACTGCTGTCCTCGGGTACAGGTTTCAGCCGAACGGATAAATAATAAAAAAGCTCATCCATTAGCACCAGCAAAAACTTCGCGGACAGCACATTTTACCTACAAATACCCTGAAACTACCGCAGGAGTTTGCAAGCTTCAACGAGTTTCTCATGCTGGTCAGCTAGTCATGTAATCCTCCGATTTAAGGTAGTCTCTCGTTCCAAGGTGCAGTAGCTGTATGACGGTTATGCTGGGCAGCTGCATTCCGAGGTCGACTGGCTCAAACAACTCATCAAACAATTCATCGAGGGAGTCGCCCACCACTAGCAGCTGTCAATTGTTCATGTACTTCACAAACTGTGTCTACCTCTACCGCCACCGGAACATGAAAGCCGGCGCTAAAAGAAACCCATATTCTCTGAAGGCAGCGGATAGACCGGCCGGAGAAGCTTCATCAACCGCAGTGGTAGCTCTATCAACAGCTCGATGAGCATTTCGAGTCAGCCAAGGATATCCGAAGTGTCTCTCTCCCCGCAGACCATAGACGAGTGCTTTCGTGTTGACCTCTTGAACTTTTCAAGTGGAGTTATTGAGCTTTGGAGGGAATTTCAACATTTGCTGGAAGGCTGCTACAACCGGAGTTACAACAGAAAGATGAAAGAGCGATTTATTTGCGATTCAAACCGTTACTTCTCTGAAAATAATCTCACCGTCGAACCGAACTACCGAAGGGAGCAACTTCCCGAACCATTCCGTCTTCAACTCGACGAGGTCAGGGAGTGCAAGACATAGTTCATTTTCGACTCACCTCTCAGTAAGATAGTGGCCACCAAACCGAAGAAGACGCATCATCTTGTGGTGTTTGTTCATGGCTTCCAGGCCTACTCGCTGGATATGGATGCGCTCAGGAACCATCTCAAATACCTGTCTCCGTAATGCGAGGCTTTTCTGCCTGTCAGTAACGAAGGCAAGACTGAGTCACCTCTTGAGGAACAAGGACAACGCCTTGCTTTGGAGCTCAAAAACTATCTGAACGAGCATAGTACGTTGAAAAACCTTTGCATTTCATTCGTGTGTCATTCAATGGGAAACTTGGTGGTGAGAGCTGCTCTACCTTACCTCAGCTTCTTCAAGGAAAACTTTCTGTATTTGGTTAGTCTATCGGGACCTCATTTGGGATACCTACAGCACAGTTCCACGTTGATTAAGACTTCACTCTGGGTGATCAATAAAATCAGCAACTGCCCGAGCATGAAGGAGGTTTGCTTTGAAGATAACCGGGACATTCAAGTACTCTTTGGAAATAATCATAGAAAACATTCCTCTTTGAACTCTCCAAAGCCAAGGGTCTTTAGTGGTTTAAGGGTGTCGTTCTTGTAGCTTCCCGGCAGGATCAGTACGTACCCTACCACTCCGCTAGGATGGCAGTTCCAGATGAAGTGGACGACAGCGATAAGTTGTGTCTGCTCAACCGCTAGATGACTCGCAACCTTCTCAGTAAGGTCCCACCCGAACGGTTGCTGAGAGTCGATATGACCTACGAACTAAAGAAGCAGGACTTCAACTCCATAATCGGCCGCACCGCTCACATCCAGATACTGAGCGATAAGCACTCCACAAGGATGCTGATGTGTCTACTCATGGATCTCTTTGTTTGGTTGTTGCACGATATACATTGTCAGCGAGAAGGATGCAAGCTCAGATGGGTTTTCGATCGTGACTCACAGGACTTTCCAGCCCTGCTATCATTAGCCTGTATTGTTCCGAGAAGTTGCTGAAGCACTGGCCAATACGCTTCGTAAACTCTTGCGAATCTTCCGTATACCTTCCCTTTCGTATGAGTTCCTTGCTGCAGAATAAGTGGATCTTTCCGGCAATTATCTCGCCGTATGTTGGGTCCATATATATATTATTGCATGCGACAGAGCAGAGGATAGCCGCAACATCAACCCCGCGGACCAGCCCGGCAAGTGTTTAGTATGCGCAATCTCTCCCGTCACTCCACCAAGCTGTTCATTGATTCCAAGTAGTTTCAGAACCTCGCTGAAAGGTAGCGAATGGCGACCTTCGAAATCGACGAAGTACGAGGCTTCTTCTCGAAAATGAAAGAGTAGGAGCGCACCTTAATAGTGAAATAAACCAACATGGGAATGCCGCAAGAGAGATAGTTCTTCTACTACGTTGATACCGATCAGCCATACAAAGAACAGTAAAAACAGGAGCTGGTGCTTTACGAACATCCAAAGAAGGGGCTTTCGGTGATAACACGGTAGGAACTGGACAAGAAACCTGGCTACAAACACCAATAGCTGTAACCAATGGAAAAGATGGACACTATGCATGTAATCCGAGCAATATTTCCCGACAAGCCGAACTGACTACTGCCACTTCATTGCAATTATCAACCCAAGAAACTGTGCTCGATCTTCAAGCACGTTTCCTCCAAGAGCCGGGTGAACAGCTATTATGCTCGCTAGCGCTACCTACGTTCCTCGTTGAGCTGCTAGGCCATCATGCCGTTTATCTCATCGATGAGGTCAAAGGCCTACCGGTTTGGTTTCATCCGACCGTTCTTCTCGGCGTTCAGCATCTCTTGCAGCTTCAGAATCTCCTCTCCGAAGGAACGAATCAGAAACTAACTGGTTTCATCGCGCACTTTCCGCTCGTTTTCAATGACTTCGCGGATCTGTTGAATGCGCTCGCTGACCTCGCTGTACCTGTTCTGTGCCTGCTCCTTGAACTCCACAACTGTTTGTGTGCATTCTTGCTTGACTGTTCGGGATTTTTCATCCATCGACCGCAAAAGCTGTTGTCGAAGCTCTCGAAGTTCGTTGGAGAGTTCCTGCAGGTCTCCGCTAGTGGTCTTTTCCAGTGTTTGAATGTCAGCGTCACGACGTTCCAAATTACTCTGCATTGAAAACATGTGTACTTCGAACTCTCGCTTTTCTGACTTGGACTGTTCCTACAGTTTGTGCAGATCTGACTCCACAGTGCGCAATCTTCCATCCTCAAGCACTGATGCCTTCCGGATTCTGTCCTCGAGTGCCAGTAGCTTACTTTCCATGTACACATGCCGACTCTACACTCTTACTACCATTACGTCATAGTCATCTTCAGTTCGCCGATCCACGTTCTTCAACCTTTCATTGAGTTCCTGCAACTTGCTCTTGTTCGCTGACTAGAACTCCATAACGTATATTTTAAATGCAGTAATTGAAAATCTGGAACACTGTCACCTTTAGAGCATTGTGAAGAGCAATTTGACGCGTTTGCGAAGGATGCGGGAGAGCATTGATAAACCCAGTCGAAGGTCGACTAATTTTGATTTCAAACGGTTCTCTTTCCACCGTGAACAGCTCTTTAAACATGCTAGAACTGTCCGTTTATGGAGGATAGTTGCGAACCTTCGAACAATATTTTCATAGCGGATGCGGTTCTGCACCAGCCGAACCAAGCTGTTTTCCACGAGTGGAGCATTATCGAGCGAAGGAGTCAATACTTTATTGCCTGTAATCCTTTTCCAATACCTTTCGGAAATGTACTCACTGCCAGTAAAGAGCACTCGGATGAGCTACTCAGTAATCTCCATTGCTTTAACTGGATTCGGTGAGTTCTGATGGAATATATCGCAGCCCTCAGTGATATCCTGCAGCCACACTTTTAGCCATTCATCCACAATGGTATGGTAGGTCAGCATCGCGAAGCACCCTCTTCTCCTTTCCAGCAGCTTCACGTTCAAAGTACTATTGACGATCCTGGACAGTTGGCTATCCAAGATGTTCTTGAACTGACCCAACTGCAATCGTGCCGCCACGTCTTCCAACTCTATCAGCTCCGATGGAAGTTCTTTTTGGTCGACAGGCCGTAACATTGGACTTTCACAACGGCTGGTAACCTCCTCGCAGTAATGCTTACTCATCATGTACAGCTGGTAGCCAGGTTCGTCACAACTAAGCAAGACGTAGCTCTTGAATATCAGCAGTTTGTTGGGATGCAGTGTCAATGGTCTTTCCACCGCCTTCACTAAAAGTACATCGGTAGTACTCAGCTTGCGATTTGTGGTAAGCTGCTCCTTCCATGTACGATGGGCCTGTTATTTCTCCAAAACTACCCACTGATTCTCAGTACCGTTTGCCAGATAGTCCTTTGTATGCTACCGGAATAGTCTGTCGTAGTGCATAAGCAACAGTATCAACTCTTCGCTGGGGGTCGCCATCGACTCTTAACTATTGTAGCGGTGGTAACCTCGACTGAAATTCAGCTTTGCTTTGCTATCCCTCGTTGATGATCGCTATTAGCCTTAATTTTGGATGTAACTGTGTTTGAAGTCCTCGTATTGGTCGTAAGGCGGGTTCAGTCGGCTGTAGGCGACGATATTAATCATACTCTTGGCGTCTAGATGTATGTCCAGTTCGGAGTTGCAGTTGGACATTCCCATTCCGTCTAGGAGCTGTTCATAATAGAGGCAAGCCTGCACGAGCACTGGCACGTTCACCAGCAAACTGGCATTTTTGGTTTGGGTAAATTTGGCATGTTTGAGCATATCGACGATGCTGACTGGCCTTTGAGCGACAGCAACTTCCTTGAGCCTGAAGTAGTTAATATGCTTCTTGAGAAGGTTCAACAATGCACAGCTCTCGAATTCTTTGCCGAATGCTTCGTAGTCACGACTGCAATCGAAGGTCTTACACCAAAAATCGCATCGTCCTAGCCGTTTGGTCAGGTACTGAAGGTTTATTGTTTCCTCGAGGTTCTTAATGTGGTTGAACTTTTGGTTGGGACGCAGGTACATGAAGTCCATTCCACTGGGATCGTTTACCCACTTCAGCGAGAAGTTTGTATTGTTACGGGAACGCACCTCCTGCCAACCCTCTTACCGCAGTAGTCTCTCCACGTAGAAGTCAGAAGACTTGAAGATAAAGCTCTATGATGGCCTGCTTGTTGGTTTCGACAGCGTAAAGGTTCTCCTCATGTTGATTGAAGTATACAGTAGGGGCTCTTTCGGTTAGCGCTGCATGCATACTGAGTTGTTGTTATTCTCCCTCTATCTGGTCTATCCCTCTCTGGTTGAGGTGTTAGTACTTATCTCTGGCAGCGCCTGCGATCGCTTCCGAACGGTAACTGACCACCCCTTTCGTTTTTGATTGTAGCGGGTGGCCATGAACTTGAGCATGTCGCTGTTATCG
>ERZ724508.844-NODE-844-length-20166-cov-5.460892_pt1 | contig 20166 bp, 29 predicted proteins | sample MGYA00376041_ERZ724508 | MGnify/ENA primary metagenome ERZ724508 (study PRJEB28724, sample SAMN07190887) | wastewater metagenome | isolation source: effluent of sewage treatment plant in Hong Hong | place: USA: Christiansburg, Virginia | collected 2016-03-01 ...
AGCATCACTGTTTCACTTCGAGCAAGACGGGCAAATATCGTACTTGCACTGCTTGCAATGGTTCGACTTAGTGTCCACGTTGTCCTTCACCGTATTGCACTTCTTGCATCGGTAAGAGTTCGATTCGTAGATGCTCTCGTACTGCTTCAGCTCATGGCTTGCAGGGCATGTTAGCTTTTTCTGACTTGCTCGTAGGATCAGCCGTTTTACTTGTCCCTCCTGCTGCTGAGTGCACTTCGGGCATAGGTCGAACTTACATATCTGGCAGTTGAATGAAGGCTCCTCCTCGTTCACTTTGTCAGTTTTGCAGGAATCACATTTATACTGGTCAGAACCGTAGAGGTTGCTGTACTTTTTCAGCTCATGATTATTCTCGCACGTAAGGATAGTCTTGCCTGCAACGAGCTTGTTTGGCTAGGGCTTTGGCACTTCCTTAACATCACTCTTCTTGACTGCCATACCGCGCATCAGTTGGGCTAGCAGTTCGAGCTTTGCCGCATTCTCTAATAGCTCCTGTTTCTCATTTCCACCTGTCTTGGACTCGCCTCCACCAGAGTTAGAAAACTTGCTCTTAATGACGGTAATGACCTGCGCGATATTAATTCTTTTGCTGGGATCTTTCTTTAGCATCGCAACAACGAGTCTTCTGAAGGTTGTACTTTCGATTTGGTTCAGGATAGTCTCTGTCGGGAAGGGCTCGCGTTGACAGGGAAGTTCCATTGCAATGCTAATACCGATGTGCTCAATTATTCGTTTGTTGGTGAGTATCTCAATGAAGATGATACCCAGCGACCATATATCCACACTGAAGTCGTACTTGTCACTGAGCAGCAACTCTGGAGCAATATAGATAGGGGTTCCGACCTTTGTCTGCGCGTAACTTTTAATGTTCTTGCTCAGGCCGTAATCAGCGATCTTGCAGCTGTTGTCCTTGATGAGGATGTTGTCAGGTTTGAGATCCCTATGCACCACACTCTTGGTGTTGTGCATGTAATCCAGCCCTTGCGCAATTTCTAGCATCAGCCGTGCTTTTATTTCAATGCTCTTCAGCTTGCCAATGTGGTTGGCCAGGCTGCCTTGCTCGCAGAATTCCATGACCAGGACTATGCACTGTTCATCTGCGATGTAAAATGCTTTGTGTTACTCCACGATGTTGGGATGCTTGAGCTCTCTGTGAATGGTGTGCTCCTTCACTATCGAATCCAAGGACTTTCGGTCCACGACCTGCAGCATCTTCGCGGCATAGGCATTTCCGCTTTAACTCTTGACCAGGAACACCTCTCCGAAAGCCCCTGAACCGAGTTTTTTGAGTACCTTGTAATCCCCTAATGTTTTTCGCTAAGCCATGTTATGGGATTTATTAAATGTGGCTAGGCTTAACTCCTATATCACAGTCAAACATAATCCTCAGCCTCAGACCAGACCGATACAAATAACGAGAAATTCTTTGCCAAGCTATTGGATTTAACGAATATTCTGTTTGCTGAATGCTGATTTCAAGGGATAAAGCACTCCACCGAAAAGTCATTTTTGCTAAGATGTTTGTTGGAAGAGGGTGTGAAGCCACCCATTCGAATTTTATTATAGGAAAAATATTGGAAACCAACCAAAAAAGTGTATGACCATGCTATGCATATTCTAAGCTGGAAACTTTGGTCGGTCTCGGCTGTGAGAGGGTTGCGATTGGCCAGTGGGCAGTTCGAAACATCACCAACACTGACAACCAAGCGAATGCGAGTACCGTGGGCTGATTGCGAACGGTGACGTTCGTTAGCTCGTATCCCTAAAACACCAACATACACCCTCAGCTTTGAAGTAGGCAACCACCAAAGTTCTCGGCATCCTCAGCGCGATTTGTCCTGTTGAGAATGTTGTACATTTCGACAGATCAAGCTTACGGTTAGGGAGAGCATTTACGATAGCTGTGGACCAACAGTGCCTTTCGGAGCAATGTACACAACCTCCACGAGATCCACCCGTAGTCAGAAAGCACCATGGCTCTGTCCCACCCTCAGAACATATTTTTTGGCTGACGTTCAACCATCTTTCTCCCTCGCTGTCTATCCTAAAACCCAATCGACATGACGGCAACATAATCTGGGAGATCTCAGCATTCGTTATCAAGGATTTCTGGAGGAAGTTGGAGTATTGTACAACTGAGAAGCATCTAGCCTGCTAACTAATATTTCTTCATTCGAAATCAACAACCCGGCAGCCAGAAACTACGGTCGTAGTAGGTCTGCTGCCTCTGTGAACTCAGGCAATAAGGAAATCAGCATAGCCGCAGGTCCAGCACCGAAAGATTCTATTCAACCGAATCGATGACTCATGAGCTTATAAGCGCCTTCTACGCTCTAATTGTATAATCATTAACAATGAACATGATATTCGAGCAGTTGGGAAATCCCAATGTCTGTGGCTCAGTTGGCAATCCTCAGCAGGTTGACGACCTTACTAGCAACCACATCCAAATCCAGATGATCTACCCCCAGGGTACTGAAGCTTCGTGTGGCATTCGCAAGCAGATAGCCTCAATGTCTGAGTTGATTGAATGCAACAATAAGGCCATCCTCAATCTCATTGAAGTACCACCCCAGCCCATTGTAGAAGAGCCAGCTTCTCGAGACCAACCTCGTCGAGATTTAGAAGGTGATCCGAGACGCCAAGCCGAAATAAAAACAAGGCACCGAGCAAATGTAAGGAAAATTGAAATATTTAGGAATGATCCAAGAGCTCATCGTTCAGTCGAATCCAATGGACTTCCCTTCGACAAAATATTCGGGTCTGGCAGTTACAAGTATTCACTGATCCTGGCCGAAACACTCCCCAAGATCCTGTATAAGGAAAGGAATTTCAACCTGAACGTCTTGCTGATAGACAATGCCTCAAACATGGTCTGCAACAGTACCGTCGATCACTGACGCAGCCAATCACATCCCTATAAGTCTCTGTGCATACACCTCGGATGCAGAACCCCAGATTCTCATGGACACAAAATGCGGAAAGAGCATGTTTCGAGGCACCTACGAGACCCAGCTGATACAAGGCGTCGCGCACTACTCTAAAATCCAGTTTAGGTAGGTCACGAGTTACTACAAGAACGGTTGGATCTACTTTGTCATATGTCCGAAGCCCATGCCGTTCGCCTATAAATCGAACGATACGACCTACGAAAACTATGTAAACTGGCAGCTGATCAAGCCACTTGTCCTGAGCGAGATCGTTGTCAAGGCTAAGAAGAAGCTGTGACTGTTTTTTAACTTTGTCTTCAACCTCCAAAATTCCATTAATTTTTTCTAAGTTTTTTAACTGATCTGTTGATCATTGAGACTTGCCCCCTCAAGTAGTAGTTCAGGTTTGGTAGCTGATTGGAGCACCGTAACAATTGTTAGGTTTCCATGCCAGTTCAAAGAAGTTATTTTTGGAAGGATGCAAGGGCCTGCTTTGAAATGAGGGTTTGCTATTGGAGAGTAGCTGAAGCCAGCAACTATTGCCCAACATCTCAGGATTTTCACGATTTTTTCCTGTACACATAGATGCGGCAGTGTGCCAGGTCAACGAGATTGGCTGTCCCTTGAATGAGTAATATGGTGGTGAAGTCGAAAAATAATCGTTGAGGCTCCACCGCTGCTTCTTCTTGCTGTGCTGCACTCCGAACTTGTCTTTGGATGTTCCCCGTCCCGACTAAAATGAGAGAGCAGTCATACCACGGACAGAGCAGTCTCTTTAACTCCCAAAGATCAGCTGTAAGCATCGTTTGATGTCCTTGGCGCCTCCTCCTTTGTCACAAAATCAGTTGTTTCGTTTGAGGGGAGAGGTTTTGGGGGATGAGTCGTCTCCTATGTTTACGGGAACGTTTCAGATGACGATTGAAGCAATCATAGAGTAGCATCGAAGCGGCCAGTCCGAAGATTCAGCTTCATGATACATTTTCGATGGTTGTCTTTGGTCAGTGCATATTCCGCAAAAATTCCCATAATTTTTTGAGAAATGTTACGCTATTAAAAGTTGTTAAATTCGCTTCCTTTCGTTTGCAACAGGTTGCAAATACCTTTGCAAAAAGGTTCATTTCTCAAGAAATATGACCACAGGATCTCCAACCAAACTGCAGTGGAAGGCCTAACAGTTGCTCACTTAGTGTTGCCAAGACCTGGCTGTAGCCCTTACCAAAGAACCAGGCTGTTGAACATTTTTGGTTGGCAACTTCAGTTTGGATTTCTCTGAATTTCGAAAAATTCTTCCGAATTCCTTCATGTCTGAGCGAACCGTTCATATGGCGCTCAAATCACTCTCCGGCCCGTTGTAGCGCTCATTATCGATTGTAAAATTAATGTCATAGGACCCAACCCCTTAAACACTTCTCCAAGAGAATCTACAACTACGGCGAACAGTGGTGGAAGCTAAGGAATCCACTCTCAAGACCTTCCAAAGGGAACGGATGGCGTTCGACCGAACTATCGACAACATGAAAAGATAGTTTGAAAAGCGATTGGCAGAGGAGAGGAAGATCCAGCAGCACAAGTACGCAAAGCTGTCTAAAGAATTCGAGCGTTATAAGGAGGAAGTTTAGGAAGTACTCCAGGCAAAGAATGTCAAGATCTAGGGGTAGCGTATTTCATAATTTCAGGTTGTATGGGAGAGTCAAGGAACTCGAACGGGAGAAGCAGGAACTATTGGTAATGCACAAGGAAGCACTCAATAACCTGATAGCGACGGCTCCAGCCGAAAAGGAGACCTATCGAGAGGTGATGAAGCTCTACAGTAACCTCATTGCTGAAAACGCTGAACTGAAACGCCGAACAACCACTCGAAACGACACCACAAAAGACATCTCACAAAGCTTTACAGGCCAGTCTCCTGTAAAGAAATAGAAAGAGCGAGAAAAGGAATAGCGAAGACCCAAACTGACGAAGAAGAAATGAACGACGTCTAGGAAGTGGTCACTTGCTCTTCTTTCCTGTGCATATTGTCTATCTTGTGGTCAACTCTCTATGGGAGACTATCGATGAGCAGAGTTAGCAGCTATACTCCAACTCGAAATGCAGTTTCGATGCGCATCCCACTTTAATATTGCAGGAGGTTAGCTTCAAAGGTTCGCTTTATTGAAGACGAGTGTAGCTTCCCCCCTACAAGTTCTCCAGGTAGACCTTCCCATCGTCGAAGACCAACCGTGAATGCTGGGGATCCAATTGCAAGGCTGCGAGTTTGATGTCTTTTGATTTTCGACCGATAATAAGTTCGGTTCGGTTGTTGAAGGTGTAAATCCGGTTGTTTTACTCTGGAAGGAGCAACTGCAAGTCAAAACTATCCTTGTAGACTGCTAGCTTATTGATTCGGATTTCCTGAGAAGCAAATTCATAGCTCCTTCCCTCTGCCACTTCAATTCTTGGGGGATTTTCAAGGAATGTACCGAACTTGCTTCTGTCGATGAGCATGTAATCGCTGCCCTTTCTCAGGATCTATGCATGGACTCGAGAAACTGAGTCCTCCACCAGAGGAATTTCACAAGTTGTCTGCCTACCAATCTTTGCCGAGTCCACTACCACCATCTCTTTCTTTGTGTTGATGGAAGTAACACGGAGATGCTGCGTACGTAATTTGCACCGAACTCTTTCGGTGGAGAGCACCAGGAGGGTTGTTGCCGTGGAGTTCGTCGATGCGATAACTGAATTTCCTTTGATGTGCTCCTTTTTGTTTTGCTTTAGATAGTGACCATGTGCCAATGGCGTTAACAGTGGAGAGTTTTCGGTAGCCTGCACATTCTCCTTACTGCTTGTCAAATTCAAAGGAGTGAGATCACTCGGCCTGAACTCACAGGGAATCCTTTCTACTGACTCCCTTTGCTTTTGTTACATTCCCGTATTGCCAAGCTCAGCTGCCTCCTGTTCATGACAATAATCATCGAACTCTTTACGTTAGTAATCTGCCCACTCCATGAGCCTCCTCACAGCTTGCTTTGAGCTTACCTTTAACTCCTTTTGGATTGACTACTGCGTTAGAGCTGCGAGTTTCCTCCCATTGATGTCCTTGGACCCTAACTATCATCACCGTCTTACGGAAAGTTGCTTACAGTGAGTTCAAACCGTTGAGTTCAAGCCATTCTACCACCTCCTGTACTTCCCACTGCAAGGAGGGTTTGGGGAGTGCTTCATAGAGCTCCCAAGGCTCGAGCATGTTAAGTTTTGAATTTACCGTATACGCATAAATCACTCCTATCAGAGCTCATTGCTTCCGCTGCTGAATAAGTATTCTTCATGTTTGCGCTGGAATTTTACCCATCCCCTCGACCCGAAGAGCTTCTCAATGAATTGCTCGAGTGACTCTTCGTTGAGCTATCCATTGTAAATTTTGTAACTGTTGCTGGAAGACCAGACGGCAAGCATCTTTGGGGACTGTCGGTCGGAGATCAGAAGATCGTCCTCCAACTCTTGGTGCTTGCGGGCGGTGTAAAGGTAGCGGATAGGTTCGCTAACGTGCTTTTTCATTGGCTCTGCAAGGAAGTTGAGTTTGCTAACATCTGACTTCTTATCGACCATGAATAACAGACACACATTGCTGCGCTGGCATTCCTTGTTGAAGACCTATTGAGTGAGTTCTTGGAGCTCACGCTTTTCTTGGCCAATCTTTTGGCTGTTGAGCCACTGGGCCATATCCTCAGCTGATCGTGCACCCTCATAGTTCACTTTGTCGCCCTTAGGACCCAGTGGGAACAGTATTAGAGTAGGGAAACCTCGAATACCGTATTTTTGAGCGGTTTGCTGGTTGACGGTTGCGTCGATCTTGGCTATCTTGACTTTGTCCTTCATAATTGAGGGAAGTTTCTCCCATTCAGGTGCCAGAGTTTGACAATGCCCACACTACATTAGCCGGAACCCTTACCGATGGAGAATAGAATTCAACGAACCAAGCCTCCTCACTCTGTAACACCTTCTGCTGGAAGGATGAATCATCAAGGTCGATGACGCCACCTGCGCTTGTACCTCCTGAAGCACGTTTTCCACTTCCGCCAGATTTAGCTTTTCGCTGTTGTCCTCCTTGTTGCTGACCTCCACCCTGGCCTTTGTTGGCTCTGCGGGTGATGATATCCTTCGCTTGTGTGAGGCAGAACTGCACAAACTCCTGAGCCGTTCTCTGTCCTTGATAGTTAGCTGGCTTGTTCTTGTCCTCTCCGAATAATTTAAACGTTGGGTATCCTTGAATGCCATATGGTTGTCCAAGCGATCCATGCTGGCTCATATCCACTGCTGCGACATGAATGATACCGTCCAGAATTGAAGCAGCCTTCTCAAACTCAGGTGCGGCCGATACACAGTGCCCACATTGAGGCGCTAAGTTAATCACACGTGTTCGTACAGAAGAACTCGACTAGCCAAATGCCCTTAGACTTGAGCATCTTAGGGAAAGTTTAAGGAGTGAGCAGCTTGACTGGCGAACTGCCTTCGTATAGCGCGAGAGCTGCTGGCAGAAGTGCGAGTAATAGCACCAGACCTACGTGGTGGCCGGACATATTATATTATTAAATCGCATTGACTTTACGCAGGGGCTACTTATATTGCAGCAGATCCGCCTCTTACCGACACGTTCCCGTGTAAGTACTATTATATTTTCATTGAATCGAGTTCATGGCGCAGCAAGTAAATCCCTTCCTTGGTTTGATTCCTCGCCAAAGTTTCAGTGAAGAGCATATCAAGAGGGTCAGCACTAAGATTGAGGACATCAAGAAAACCTCGATGGGAGTTGTAGAGTTCTTCCATCTCATTAATCGTGGTGCGGAGTTTTTCAATGCTGCTACCTCCAAGCAAATTGAGTCCCTAGAGCAGTGTGTCAACGCAGACATGAACGAGGACAAGAAGTTTTACTTGCTGCTATCAACGGTCTTCAAAGCAATTGCCTTAAACTTCAATCAGTTTGGAAATGGTCTGGAGGCGAGTCTCAAGGAATACCACGTAGCAACCAACGTAGAGCTGGACGAGCTGAGCGATGACCACCACGAACACGCTACTTCTGCCTTCCGCAAGTACCGACAAAGGTAGGACCAACTGCTGGATAGTCATAAGCGCTACCTAAAGTTTCAGAAGACCTTCAACGATTCACTTCAGCTGTACAAGCTATCGTTGTCAGACGTCAAGCTGATATACAACAAGGAGGAAACGCTTCGGCGTTACCAGCAATGCGAGTCGAACTTCAAGAACATCATTATCGAGGAGCAAAGTATTTAGGAACGCTCGCTGAAGTGCAGCAAGGACAAGAGATAAGCCATTTATGCCTTCAACAGCCTCGGTGCAGAATTCAAAACTGCCTACCAATTCGTCGGGGAAAAGATAGTTGTGGAAGCGAAGAATATCATGACATTGTTCTGCTCACTGCACAAGCTCGTAGTTAGTGATATCGCCACCAAGAAGAAGTCCTTGGAGCAGACTCGTATCGGAACATTTTTGGATGCTACCCCGGATTTTCTCGAAGCCAGTAGGTTCTTCAAGCCCGACACGAAGCATGTTGCCTCCCGATACCCTATTTTCCTGTAGTGCTACGAGCACATCAAGGACGAGTACTTACCGTGCTTCGGAAGATGGTTGAACGATTATCAGAATTATCTTCGCGAGAAGAGTCAGACCTACCAGAAGATCCTCCGGAGAATTTATGGGTACCTTGTGGACCAAACGCGAGGAATGGAAAAGATGTCACTATTTCTGATAAAGGATGTACCGCAAACGTACGATAAACTCAAGAAACGCCTCCAAGAACTCATTGGAAATAAGTCAGTGGATTTCATTAGGTGCGTCAACAGCACCCTTGAACTGTCGATGAGAGTGTACGAAAAACTCATCAAAGTACTGAATACCAAGCTAGAAATCGTCGACAAAAGCATCCAGGAGTAAACGAGGCTTTGTGACCTATTTTTTAAGGAACTGGCTAAGCAGATTGACCCGTTGAGCAAGAAGGGGATGAACGAAGAAACATTATACTAAACCCTGACCGAGGAGCAGAGGAGGGAACATCGTGAGTCTGTTGCGCAAAAGTCTCAGATTATCAAGCATTTCTTAAGCAGCTTCGGAGAGAAATTCGCGAAGAATACTGAGCTAATGAGATCCGAATTGGTTGGGATAGTCAACTAAATGTTTGTCTCGTTCAACGAGATTTACTTATACTCAACCGAGTATCAAGAAACCTATTTCGGGTTGGACTTTGAAGATGGGCTCAAGCGATGCAGAACCGATATGGATACACTTATAGAAAAGGAGAAAGTGGTTGAGGTCATCTGCCCTGATATGGCTTCAGAGGAGGTTGTTATCCAACCTGCAGAGCGGTTCAAGATGGACGAGTACCGAGCCATCCGTAAACCGTCGACTGCGCAGGACATCGACTTAATGAAATAGGAAATGTCGAGGAAGGCGACGTAGGAGCTCAAGAATAGTTTGATGAGGAAGTCAGCCACAGTCGAATAGCCGTAATTTTGTTGGTGATGTAGGTTGGGTGAGATGGATCCAAAAGAAAAACGCTACTTCGAATTTCTAAAGCAGAAGGTCAATATGGACGCTGACGAAAAGCTAGTAAAGTTCTACTCGTGTGCTCTCTACGACAAGATTATTCTACAGGGCAAACTGTACGTGACGAGTGGCAGAATCTGCTTCCATTCCTACTTCAACGCAGCCAATCTGTTCTTCGGGAGCACCTTCTTGCAGATCCCAAAGAAGGATATTGTCAAAATCGAAAAGAGGTGAGGGGTCACTTTAATGTAGGTTCAATGCCATCATCTTCGACAACTCGCTTGCTATCACAACTGTTAATGGAGAGGTGTTCTTTACTTCATTCTTCAAGCGAGATGAGGCCTACAAGCTGATCAGATAAATATATGAACTCCCAGAAGTGGAGGAAGAAGAGAGCAAAGAGGAAGAAGTGGAGGGCGATAGCACCCAATAAAAGCCTGAATCAACTCAAGCGGAGGTTGGAAAACCACCGTCTCTATCTCTATCGGAAGTGCCCAAGAACGAGGAACAGTAGAAGTCAGCCCCAGCAACCGATACCCGACCAAAAGAACCAACCGTCGTTCAAATGATTCAAGAAAAGGCACCAATAGAAAAGAAAATGGAAGATGGGATCAGCCAAGATAAACAAACCTAACGTCGCCAGTCGTTCAGCGAAGTGGAATCGAAGAAGTACAAAAAGATCTTCACTGGTGAAATCCCCAACACCAGCTGCATGTTTATCCTTCGGCACTTCGTGATGGACGCTGAGACCTCTGTAGGTGTCAAGAAATACCCAAGTTTCAGCTATCTCTACAAAGAGACAAGTGGCTCTAAGGACATTAAATATGAGAAGTGGATACCACCCATCAAAGACTATCTCACCGAGGGTACTGAGTCATTCATGTAGATAACATCAAGGAAAATACTCCCGTGCATTTTACACGCAGGGTAGTCAGCAGCCATCCTCTCCCGAAGACTTCAATACCGTTCATGCCTAAGTTCTGTGACTCGCACGAATCCTTCACTCTTCACTTGATTTCCAAGGACAAGTTCCTTTTTGATACGCTCGTGCAGAACAAAGGAGCGCCTTACACTGACAGCTTCCGACTACACACCCGAACAAAGTATGAAAATACTTCTGCTGGAGGTACCATTTAGACTTATACAGGGGTTGAAATTACTTGGTACATGGAAATAGAGTTCCTCAAATCGGTCATGATCAAAGCAATGATCGAAACGCAAACCACGAAGGAGTTTACCGACTCTTCGATGAAATTCTTTAAGTTCCTCTCTGAAAAGGTCAAGGCGGAGGAGGCTCGGCAACACAAGCTCAAAGAAAAATTGGAGCATATCAGAAAAGAGAACAGCACGATTGAGGTGACTGTAGCGAATGTCCTCCCGTCTTCAGATAGTCAAGCCCCTGAAGTCGAAAAGCCAATTCTTGGGACAGAAAGCCCAATCAAGGAGCTGGAGGAGATTCAACCATCACCATAACCCACCGAAGCCTCGTCAAAGTCATAGTCTGCAGCTCAGCCTACTTCGTAAACTCAGATTGTTAACCTAACCCTTCAGAATAATATTCTGAAAGCTCTGCTTCTTGCCTCTCTCCTCCTAAACCTGGTTCTGTGGTTGGCTTGAGAACCTACTGATGTATATAAATTAATGCAATCCAGTACTGCTGCCTACTTCCTTGATAAAGTTAAGTATGCTCAGATTGTTGGTGGGGCTGCGAGTGCGATTGTCCACTATCAAGAAAAAAGTGGAAAGAATTCCTAGCATCAAGGAGTTCATGAGTAATACGCACACAAACCTGCCATCATAGTAACCCCAGCCATACGGATTGCCATCCTCGGGAGTTCGATCGACATACTACATTGAATCATACGGTTGCCAGATGAACACGAATGACACCGAACTTGTACGCAGTATCCTCTCACAACGTTACACTGAGACTAATGATGCTGAGGATGCAGAAATTGTCATGCTCAATACTTGCGCGATCCGAGACTCAGCCGAACAGAAGATCTATCAAAGAGTCAACGAACTCAAGAAGAATAAGATTGTCGCAGTGCTTGGCTGTATGGCTGAACGCGTCAAAGAAAAGATGATTGATAGGGGAGTGCACATTGTATGTGGACCCGATAGCTATCGATAACTACCAAAGCTAATTGAAGTCGCCAAGTCAGGAGACACTGCTATCGATGTGCAACTTTCAGTTGAAGAGACCTACGGTGAGATCACACCTATCCGAAAGAACCCCAACTCTGTTCAGGCTTACATTTCGATTATGCGGGGGTGTAACAACATGTGCTCATTCTGCATTGTTCCGTTCGTCAGAGGAAGATAACGTAGTAGAAAGCTGGAGAGCATTCTCAATGAGATCGGGATATTATAGAAGCAAGGAGTTCGTGAAATAACTTTCCTCGGGCAAAATGTGAACAGTTATCATGATGTCTCATCTCAAGGTGAGCAAAGCTATTAGCACCACAACACTGAGGATTTCCAATAGATGTACAAGTTAAGGGAAGGGCCTGGACCAAGATTTGCACAGTTGCTTGTTGCAGCGGCAGAGGCATACCCATAAATACGGTTTAGGTTTACCTCTCCACATCCCAAAGACTTTCCTGATGAAGTGATAGATGCGATGGTCAAATACCCCAACATCTGTAAGAACATCCATCTACCTTTCCAGAGTGGGAGCACAGAGGTACTAAAACGAATGAGGCGTAATCATACAAGAGAGGCATATCTAAACCTCGTCAAGAAGCTAAAAGATCGACTTCCAGGGCTGACGCTCTCGACGGACGTAATATGCGGATTCTGTGGAGAAACAGAGGAAGAATTTGAAGATGTATTTGTTGTTTTACTCAGACAATCTCTATTCTGAGGGAAGTCAAGTTTGAGATGGCCTTCCTCTTTGCTTACTCGATGCGGCCGAAGACTCACGCCCACAGAAATTACCAAGATGATGTAACACCAGAAATCAAACAAAAACGCTTGGAACGGATGATAAAGGTGTTCCTAGAGGAACAGCCTAAACCATTCAAGGCCCAGATAGGTAATTACCACCTCTTGCTCGTTGAGGGCAAGTCCAAGAAGGATGCAGGAAAATTAGTAGGAAGAACCGACGGATTTATGCGAGGATTCTTCGAGTCTAAGGATCTCCCTATGATCCAATTCGTTAATGGAGAGGAGAAGACGAGCACAACAAAAGACCCAGTCAAAGTCGGAGATTATGTATTGGTCCGGGTGACAGATGCCAGCTCCAGATCTCTCTACTGTGAGCCTCTCGCAAAGATGACGTTGCAGGACTTTGCAAAAAAGTACCCTTTGTGGCCATAGCCCAAAGAGTGCACAACCTCCTCCCAAACACTCACCAGCGAGCGATCAAACTGACTTTCGTTGCTTGCACATATACACTGCAGTCATGGGCCACGGTAGAGATTTTTCTTGAGACTGCGAGTAAGTTGATCCTGGTATTCATAACCACGAATCTTCTTCTTTGGCTGTGAGAGCGGCTTCTCGATTAGTGGAATTTTGGGTTCCTGAATAATATGAGCATTCTCCATCTCCGCTCGTGGGTAGGTTCCCCACATATTCGGAGACCACTTGCCTTGAATTGACTCTCTCACTCCAGTCACACGCTTGCCAGTGGCCTAAACGGAACTCTTGCCAACTGCGATTATGAAAGTTGGTACAGGTATTGTTGCAATGCTCGAACTGCTCGAGGATTTCTTCCTTGCTATAACTGCGAATTGGCACATCACGGATGTAGCCGTTGATCCACCTGGCCAAGAAGTAAGGATGGTGGTTGCGTTTAAGTATCACCTCGAAGTCGATATGCGGATGTTGCTGCTGGAAGCTTTGCAGATCGTTGGATGCTAGCAACGAGCGAATCCCCTGGGATGATCCTCCCCAGTCACAGAAGAACAGAGATAACTTGCGAAGCTGGTAGGTACCCCTTGAACACATAATATTTATTAAAGATCAGAACGCCTGCTTTTGGAAGAGATTCTTTGGCTTGAGGTTAGTGGTGAGACCAGAAGTTAAAATGTCTATCTTGTTGGTGTCCAACTGCAGCTTCGTTTAGATTCTCATTTTTGTTTTGACTGGGTGTGGTGGGCTCATACTGTGTGGCATCGTTGTCTGTGGGTTTGATTGCTCGGTATGAATCTTCTTCGAGCTTCGCACACGAGCCAGGTTGGCTGCTTCTTCGGTTGCGAGTCTTTATGCCAAACGTCGTTAGTTGGTTGGGCTTGCTCGTTCTGATAATACTATCTTTCTGTGTATTATGGGAACCAGTGGAGTGCTACGGTCGTTACGAAGATTATTGCTGCTGAAAGTCGGTGGCTAGCTTGGTTGAAGTATCTTCTGGCTTTTGTGGGTGTTCGATTCTATTATCGGCATCTTCCGAGGAGTGCCGTTCAGATGAACTAATCTTTCATTACTTTTCTCGGTTGGACTGCGCTCTGTCAGTTGCCGCGTAGTCTTTGGTGCTGTCTCCTTGAGTAGCAACTTCTACATTCTAATGTCGAGGCGGTTCAGAAGCGGTCGCATAGATATCTTCAGTGTCCTATCCTTATCAGAAGCGACCAACTCGGTCTACATTCTTTCAATAGTGCTTCGCTTTGGTTTGCCCTACTCATTGACTACTACAACGGCCTGCCTATTAAGGTTATACAAGATATCCCTCCTCCCAGATAGTGCCATTTCCTCCTCAGTTAGCAGTTCTGTTTCTTCATTGGTAACTCGTGGAAATACATAACTTTTGTTGAGCTCACTTCGCTTGAACCTCAAGGCAATCTCGAACAGGGTCTCCCGCTTCATTTCATCCATATCCCTGAGTTCCTCCTTGCTTCGGTAGTAGCCTGTGATTAGCCTCAGCAGACGGTTGTAGCGCTACTATCGGTCTTTGATTATATCGGGTGGGGCGTCCATTAATTTATATTTATATGGGCTGTAAGCGTAATGGACATCCAATCGACCAGCTATCAGCTCTCTACAACTTCACCGCCAATCTCCAACCGATGCCTATTTACTACCACGTGAGAACTTTTACTTGTTTATGGTATAGCGCTTTATTATAGTAATATGCACGGTGCAGCACTTCTCCAGTACGCTCCATGCTCCGCCTTGATTTAGGGCTCAAGGTAGTAGAGAGCCGCAGCTGGCTTTAGTTAGCAAAGACGTTAATCAACCTCCGAGCAGTCGAAATCAGTCACGCCAATCATGATTATGCGCAAATCTCTCGACCCAAAACCAAACGACGTTCTGTTGGGTTGAGAATACTCCGTAACTTGTCTCACACATGTCAAAACTGATAACAGATTTTATGAAGCCGCGTTGTCATCACATGCATCTTCAGAACTCCTGAGGGTCTTATTTGGGTTTACTTAGGTCCGAGTCGGCAGGGAGACCTTCTTGGCTCCTATCTGGATCTTGTTGCGGGGCCAACTGGCGCTCCTCCGTATCGCCATACAGATGTACAAAGAGGTCATGATGCTTAAGCTTGAGGTGCTGGGAGAGCGTGCCTTCTGACCCGTAGCTCTTGCCACAACTCTCGGCTCGGCAACGATACAGTCGTTCGATTTCAGAAGCGTTTCGTCGCTTTCTTCTCTTCTTCTCCTCATTAGCAGGAGCCGATTCATTGTGGCTTTTAGTTGCCAGCAAAGTCTCGCACTTTTTCAGTTCACCTTCGAGATCGACCTTGACCTGCTCCAAGGTCGCCAGCTGTCGAGCTAGCGAAAGGTTGTCCAGGTAGAGCCTCTTGGCGTGTTGAAAGTAATACACGGCGGGAGTGACTGTGGAGCCTTCGAACTGACTCATGTCTATGAGTGTCTGATCAACTGATTCCTAGTAGGAACGAAACAGGCGATGTGCTTGTTGCTTGTCCCGAGTGCCGTTTGTGGAGGGTAAACCGTCCCTTGAATTCATTCGTGTTATATTGAAATTATCAAGCTGGACGCCACCCAGCGTTTCTAACGAGCCATGGCCGACTTCGGCGAGCATCACTAAGCATGTTGGTACGACGACAAGTGTTCACACTTACATTTCAAAACATGCGTCTACAGAAATCTCTACGAGGTGATGGAGGGAGTACGCCAATCAATCCTAACAGTTGCCGCCTCACCCAATATTACGTCAGATGTGCTCGGAAGTGTTGGCTCGGCTTCTCGCATGCAAAGAGAAAGATATCGTGGCATGCGTCGATGACCATACCCAAAGAATTGGAAACATTTATAACGGAGCGATATAAAATATTCATGGTTGGATATCCTGCCTTCAACAGTTCCGGTGGTATGTTATGGAGGGTGTCGGCCTGTCGGATCAACCCAAAGACCCACCAGTTAAATCTTTTGGATTCCTCCCGCAAATTATAATTTTATTGATATGCAATCGATGTCACGGTCATCTGTGATGTCTGCAGGCTCCAGCAAAATACTGGAGGAGGTTACCGCCAAGAGCCAGAGCAGGTACTGATGCCACAGCTAGCGTAGGATATTTTCATTGGAGGGCATCTTCAGCGATGAGGAAATCAGGGTCGTGTGGAACGCCTTCGGTAGAAACTGTAACTCATTCAGGTCTTTACCTTTCCAAGAACATGAGGATGGGTCGAGGAGTTACCATACCCAAGTTTGGTACCTTTACTTTCACACCGCCAGAGGTGAGGCTAAAGGTATAACCCAAGCTAATTGGTTTAGGGTGTCACCAATCCAGAAGACAGGGATCTTCGACCACGCAACCCCATCTTCGTTGTGGCTAAGGAATTCGTTCATGGATTGGACCTCAAGCCAGGAATCTTCTACCACCAGGAGTTCGGTGCGGGTATTCGTCCTTACACTGTTTACGGTTCAAATGGAGAGGTCCCTGTCACCAAGATTAACCTTACGGAAGTGTCATCCTACGCCAACATGTCTAAGGACAGCACTGAGCTAGCGCTGCACCGTATTATCAAGCACCTCAGCGAGAAGACCCACATGGTAAATTGCTTGGTAATTTCAGACTGGCAGCTGCAGCATCGACATCCCATCTATTGGCACGTTATTCGCAAGGAACAATCTCGTAGCTGTAAAGTTCAACGAATTCATCACACGAGATACTCGCAACGTGTTGTCCCAGAGTCTTGATCAACGTCGACAAAAGGGTTAGACGCAACTTACCAATGACAATCTCAAAAAGTTTGCCATATTGGCAGAGACCAGTACCCGCCTCGGCCAGAAGCCCCTGGAATTCCTGAAAATTGACGATGGCACCAAAGACTTCCTAAAAAAAGACTTTGGTTTACACTTCGATGACTCGAACAACATGCGTCGAACTGTGACCAACTTTGACCGTACAGTCGCCACCAAGGAGTTCAACAACCGTGCACAGGAGCTGCGAGATTCGCACATCTCCCGTTTCAGAGGTTCGAAGCTAAGTAGAACCGGATTCGCTGGTCCCCCCAACAGTCAAAGTCTCAAGTATGACTATAACATGGCCCTTCGCATCATCAAGGAATGGATCTACAACAACTCATACAACTCTGAGAGTTCCTTTGTTGAGTTCGTCAACCACGCCAACGGAAAGAAAGATATTAAGGCTCTTTTGACGGAGAGTGATGTGTGGAAGGCATGCAAGTCTATCAGCAGTGACATCACTGAGCAACAGGCTTACGAACTTTATAGACTGTTGGACGTGAATAAAAATGGAACAGTATCACTGGAGGAGTGGACTCAAGTCATCAAGTTCGACGCTAACGCAATCCTCGCCAAGGTCATTAGTTTCATCCAGAAGGAGAAGTTGACAGTGACAAACATTATCAACAAAATGGGCATTTCTGGACTAACCAACGTTGATGTATTTAAACTCCAAACAGCACTCAAGCAATTGTGCCCTGCTTTGAACGACCAGGAAGCATCTAGTCTAAGCAGGTACCTCACTAAGGGGGAAAAGACAGTTGCAGTGGACGACTTGAAACAGAGTCTCAATCTTGCAGATGAACTTGCTAATAGCGTCAAAGTGGATGAAGCATGGAAGCAGAAGTTCCTTGAAAGGGTCAAGAGGGCTATGCTTTAACGCAACATTTTCGAAGAGGAACTTGAAAACAGGTTCGCCTTCTACGACTCGGGCCACACAGGCTTTATCAACCAACCGCAGTTTAAGGATGTGCTCAACTCCCTTGGAATCATCATGACTCTGCCAGAGCTCATCAAGGCGATGCGAGGTCTAAGTTCAGGTGGCAAGAACGAGATCCGTTACTCAGACATCGTAGATAAGCTCCGGAAGATTGAGATAAGCGATCTTAACCGTCCCGAAATTGGTTTCGAAAAGTTCTTTGAGACCATCGAACAGCCGTTCTTACGAAAGAAACCTACTCCAATCAAGCTGCCACTTAACCTCGTTGTCCTCGCCAGCGAACTCCAAACACGATACTTCCCAGACTAAAGTGAACATACCATCCGAAAGCACTTGGAATTGCTTGATGTTGATAGCAACGGATAGATCTCTTCACAAGACATTGAAACTTACCTGCGCAGGCTCGACAACTAATCTCTTGCCCACAACATCGACATTCCTAAGGACGCTCTCGATAAACTGATTCAAGACATCAAGTAACAGACCTATAAGAAACGAATAAGCTTCCACAATCTGTTCAAGATGCTGGATGCCAACAACGATGGCTTCATCAGCAGGGACGAATGGGGCAATATCGATAAGATTCTGCCAATGCAATCGCAAGTCAAAGAAGCCCTCTTTAGGTATATGGACAGAGCAAACCTATCCATGATCGACTACAAGGTGTTCCTTGAACTATTGGAGGGTGGCAACGAATCATCTATTCGGCATGAAAAGTTCGATTGGGTAAAAGTGTGCATCCAGTCCATTCGCGATTGGGCAAGCCGTTCAGGACTGTTACCTGCAGATGCCTTCAAAGTTGTTGATCGAGACTTCGATGGGTACATTACCGACCGAGACTTGAACACATTCCTGTGCGATACCCTCAAATATCAGCAAAAGTAGCTGACACACGTCCGAATTCAGAAGTTATTCAAGGTTATGGACAGCTTTAAACGAGGAAAGATTGACCTTGTTGACTTCACCAAACTCCTCAACGGAGGTAATACTGAGGACTGGATCTCCAACGCCAAACAACAGATAGGACTGACAGTATCGCGCCGTTTCAACAACAGCAACCAAGCATTCAATGCCATCTCTCGCGATTAAAAGAACCTGCTGTTTAACAACTTCAATCGATGGATAACTGAGAACAAGGTGCTCACAGGTTTCATGCTGAACTAACCTATGCTCAAGGAACTCTTCGCAGAGTTAGACCCTCATAAAAAGGGATACCTCAGTGAAAGCGACTTCGCAACAGCCTTTGGGAAGTACGACTGGAAGAGCAACATGGTTATTGAGTTTGTCGATACCCTCCACGCGAAGTTTGGGAACGATAAGGAGGCTTTCAAGCATTTGTCCGGCTACACTAAGTCCAACTAAAAACTCAATTATGTGCAGTTCGCCAAAGGAGTGAAGGAACTCTTTGGAACTCGCTTCCTTGATGAGGATATCAAGGAAATTTGGACCCAGTTAGCAGGGAAAGATGACAGTCTCGATGCGACAAGGTTCGTTGCAGTAGTTAACAGCAAAGGTTCCAAAGCTGGTAAGGCATTGGACTAGCATTACCCACGGGACGACTGGGTCTATCAGGATTTCGATATTATTAAAGGGACGGTGCCTCGTTCGGTGCAGCACGTCTACTCTGACAGCGACCATATAGAAACACAGTGCCGAAAGATTGTCGAATCCGTGAAGGATATACTTCGCACCAGCCCAAAGACTCTCGAGGAGGCCTTTAAGTAGGCAGACCGAGATAACAAGGGTGTAGTCACCAACCTGGAGTTCAAACACGCCTTCCGCCTTCTCAACATCGCGTTGACCTCAAAGGAGATCGATCTGCTCCTTAACTTCTGCGACTTTAGCATCGAGAAGCTCATCAACTGGAAGGAGTTTGTGAAGCGCTTTACCCAGGTCGGAGACAAAAAGAAGATTTTGGAACGGGTCCACTCCAAGATGCAGAGGTTCAGCGATCTGCTGCATTATTACATGATAGCTCCCAAGGACGCATACAGAAAGGTATTGTTTAGAGTTACCTAGTTCAACAACCCATCGACCGGCTACATGAACTTCTAGGAATTCCAGAATATGGTAAGAGAGTTGTATAGGCTGGCTAACTAACCATTACCGGAGTACGCTATCATCAAGGAGCTATTCGAGTTCATCGATGTAAGGAAGGACCAAAGACTTGACTATCAAGAGTGGGTTCAAACTTTCCGCAATCATAACCCACCGAGCCAAATCCAAGGAACACGCCAACCTTCTGCCACGAAGTAGGTTCATACTGAAAGTAAACAACCAGTCAGGCTACAATCACTCCCCAACTTCGAGCAGTCCTCTGACTTCGAGGAATTCACACGTTTCATCGGCCGTAACCGAAAGTATCTGCTCGAGCAGATCGAGAAGCTTGAACACAAGACCCCACTACTGGACTTTGCCAGCGTAGAGAAGATCCTGCGGGATGTTGCTTCTCATCACAAGCTGAACTTCGCCATCGATGTCTACCGAAACTTCCTGGCATTTGCGATGACAGGTGAAAGGGTGGATTATAGGCTCCTGTTGGACGCTTTCAAGCAGCGCAGTGAGACCATTCAGGAGTTCCCGA
>ERZ724508.845-NODE-845-length-20156-cov-6.606786_pt1 | contig 20156 bp, 28 predicted proteins | sample MGYA00376041_ERZ724508 | MGnify/ENA primary metagenome ERZ724508 (study PRJEB28724, sample SAMN07190887) | wastewater metagenome | isolation source: effluent of sewage treatment plant in Hong Hong | place: USA: Christiansburg, Virginia | collected 2016-03-01 ...
AATAATATAACCTCAGGAGGCAGGTAGAGCAACTTGAGGGATAATGGAGTGATGTTGACCTGCGCATGAAGAATTACAAGGAGTCGAACGATCTGTTCGTGCTGTACGAGGTCGATGAGGTCCTCGCGAAGCTGGATGAGGGTCTTGCAACAACAAGTAACTTGCTGGCGAACAAGTATATCAAGCCGATCCGTGCTGAGGCGTAGAAGCTCTATGCCGACCTCTCTCTCATGCAGGAAATCGTGGATAAGTGGCTGGAGTGTCAGAAAAAGTGGATATACCTGGAGAATATCTTCGCAGCGCCTGATATCAAGAAACAGCTGCAGCAGTAGTCAGCAGACTTCACCCAAGCCGATAAGTTCCTGAAGCAGCTCATGAAGCGTACTTATGCAAGCCCAAAGATTATGAAGCTACTGAAGGCGCCCGGTCTACTTGATTCTCTGGTGAGGATTAGTTAATCTTTGGACCAGATCGAGAAGCAACTTGAAGATTACCTCGAGGTCAAGCGAAGGGTGTTCCCCAGATTCTACTTCCTCTCCAACGATTAGTTATTGGAAATATTGGCGAAGAGCCAGAACCTGGAGGCAGTGGAACAGCACCTAAACAAGTGTTTCGAGGGACTAGTAAGGCTAATGACTGAAAAATAAAGAACTACCATAATCGACGGAATGATCAGCCCAGAAGGCGAAAGAGTCAAGTTTATTACGCCAGTCAATGCACGTTCCAATGTGGAGAATTGGCTGTTAAGTTTACAAAAAGAAATGGTGGAAACTCTTAAGAAAAGTTTGAGGGAAGGACTCAAGAACTTTGTGAATGGCGCGCAAAAGACCAGAAAAGATTGGATTCTCAAGCATAAGGGACAGGTGGTAACAGTTGTAAGCCAGATCCTATGGACACTCGATACCGAGGACGCCATCAAAGAGCAACCAACAAAGGGTGACTCATTGGCTGTGTGGTATAACCATGGACTGAAGCAGCTGCAAGTGCTCACAGAAATGGTACGAGGCGAGCTGACTGAGCTCAGCAGAAAGATACTTGTTGCTTTAATCACAACTGACGTTCACAACCGTGACATCGTCAACCAGCTGAATACCAATGAAGTGGAGAGTATCACAGATAACTACTGGCAGCAGCAACTTCGCTATTACTCCGGCGATGATACTGAAGGGTGCATCGTACGACAGGTTACAGCCTCCATGGACTACGGGTATTAGTATCTCGGGGCTACCAGCAGGCTCGTCATTACGCCACTTACCGACAGATGTTGGATCACCATCACTAGTGCCTTAGCCAACCAACTTGGAGCAAGCCCAGCTGGTCCTGCTGGAACTGGAAAGACAGAATCAACAAAGGATCTAGCTAAGGGTCTGGGAAGACTGTGTATCGTGTTCAACTGTTCGGATCAAATAACTGCAGTCATGATGAACAAGCTATTCTCGGGATTAATCCAACAAGGAGCCTGGACGTGCCTCGACGAGTTCAATCGTATCGATATTGAGGTGCTCTCAGTTATAGCCCAGCAGCTGCTTGGCATTCGTATTGCACTCAAACGTAGGGCAGATGAGTTCGAGTTTGAGGGTAAACTCATGCCTCTGAAGAAGACTATGGGAGTGTTCATCACAATGAACCCAGGCTACGCCGGCCGTACCGAACTACCAGATAACCTAAAATCACTATTCCGACCTGTGAGCATGATGATTCCAGACTACGCTATGATTGCAGAAATCATGCTCTTTGCAGAGGGTTTCGAAAATGCCAGTGAGCTTTCCAAAAAAATGGTGCAGCTCTACAAACTATCGTCTGAGCAGCTGTCGCAACAAGACCACTACGACTTCGGTATGCGAGCTGTCAAGTCGTTGCTGGTTATGGCTGGAGCACTCAAACGCGCAGACACCAAGGAGAGTGAAGATGTGGTGCTTATCCGAGCAATGAAGGACAGCAACATTCCCAAGTTCCTCAAGGACGACATCCCGTTATTTGAGGCACTTGTGCAAGATCTGTTCCCAAGTGTGAAGATCAAGGAAATTCGAAATGATTTGCTGGAAGAGAACATTGCGGATGTGCTCGTAAAGAATAAACTGCAACCAACCAGTAAGTTCATCACCAAGGTGGTACAGCTCTTCGACATATTCAACGTCAGGTTCGGTGTGATGTTGGTGGGACAGACAGGTAGTGGCAAGACAGCTTGTTACAAAATGCTTGCCGAGACTATGACAAAGTTGAAAGCCAAGAACATTGGAGATTCTCGCTACCAAAATGTTAGCCATCAGATCCTCAATCCCAAATCTGTATCCATGGGGGAACTCTACGGCTTTGTAGACGAAATGACTCAGGAGTGGGTTGACGGTATAGCTTCTCAAATTATCCGGCAATGCAATACTCCCAATATCGACGATCCTAAGTACGATTTTGACCAGAAGTACTGGGTGGTGTTCGATGGGCCTGTCGATGCCCTTTGGATAGAGAATATGAACACGGTGCTAGATGACAACATGACTTTGTGTTTAGCCAACAGCGAACGTATCAAGCTCCGTTCCCAACTACGCATGTTATTCGAAGTGCAGGATCTTGCTGTGGCGAGTCCTGCTACTGTGAGTCGGTGCGGCATGGTCTATCTATCCTCCGAGAACCTTAATTGGAAGGAGTTCGTGACTAGCTGGTTCAGTAAAAACTGCGTAGAGCCCACAGATACTGAAGCTCCCTAAGGCAAGTTCAAAATCGCCAGTGATTTCCAGATAGCCTACAAAAATCTGTTCTTCAGCAGCCTTGACCGACTTCTCGAAGAGAAACGACCGATGTTTGAACCTTTTCCGACAACGGCCATCCAAACTGCTTAGAATATTTGCACAATTTTATCCGTATTCCTCCGAACCATCAAATGGAGCAACAGCTATGACGAGAATATTCGCAAGGTTACCTTCACCTTCGCCTTCTCATTTGTCTGGGCAGCTGGAGGTTCCATCGAATCTAAACACTACCAGGACTTCGAAGCAGCTGTGAAGCTGGCCCTCCCCAACGTATTCTTCCCGAAGACCGAAACGATATTCGATTTCTTAGTCAATACTGAGAACCACCACTCTTTCGTGAGCTGCTAATCTCGCCTCGCTGAGTTCGAATACAGTAAGGAAACGCCTTACTTTGAACTGTTGGTGCCTACTGTTGACATCACAAAGTTCTCTTATATGCTGGAGTGTATGCTCGATATTCAGAAGGCAGTGCTTTTCACTGGCGGAACGGGAGTCGGCAAATCGGTGTTTATCAACAACCTTCTCTTCAAGCTCAAAGATACCAAGAGTATCGTCTCAATCATGCTCAATTGTTCAGCGCAGACCAAGGCAAAGGACACACAGCTGGCAATAGAAGCCAAACTCCACAAGAAGGGGAAAACATTATTCGGATCGCGTCCCAATGAGTCAATAGCAATCTTCATTGACGACATCAACATGCCAGCCCCATAGTTTTACGGAGCACAACCAACGATTGAACTACTGAGGCAATTCCTGGATCAAAAGGGTTTTTACGACCGAACAAAACTCTATTGGAAGGATGTTGTCGATACCACTTTGATTGCCTGTGGAGCAACTCCCGGTGGAGGTCGCAACCAACTCTCCAGAAGATTCCTTCGGCACTTCCTTGTGCTGTGCATGCCACAACCCAGCGACTCTAACATGAAGAAGATTTTCTAGTCGATCCTCAAAGGGTTCCTGCACAGTTACCCATTCCCAGATCCTGTCAGGAAGAGCAGTGAACAACTGACCCTCGCCACCTTGCAGTTTTACAAACTGATTTCGACTGAACTGCTCCCCACTCCAAGTAAGTTCCACTACACATTCAACCTTCGAGATATCAGCAAGGTGTTCCAGGGGATGCTCATGTACAGGCCGCAATCGTCCAATACCCTGGAAGCAGTCTGGAAACTTTGGTACAATGAACTGTCAAGGGTGTTTGCTGATAGGCTGGTTGAGGAAACGGATCGCGAATGGTTTGGAAAGAACGTGACGACTATAGTTGCAAGGGTGGGAGGTTTGCTCGACTCTGCAATCATCACCAACGGCATCATTTTCTCGGATGTACTCAAACTTGACTCCACAACAATACTGTATGAGTAAGTCAGCGATCTTCGCAAGGTAGCCAAGACTTTGGAGATGAAGATGGAACTGTACAATATGGACCATGACAACAAACTAACCCTCGTATTCTTCGACATGGCCGTTGAACAGGTTATCAAGATCAGTCGCATCATTAGACAACCAAGAGGAAATGCGATGCTGATCGGCGTCGGAGGTAGCGGCAAACAGTCTCTATCCAAGCTGGCTTCCTTCATCATGAATTCACAGGTGTTCCAGATAGAAATGGCACGCAACTATAACGGATAGAGCTTCCGTGGGGACTTGCAAAAGCTGGTAAAACAGGCAGCATTCGAGCAGAAAGGAGTGAGTTTTATCTTCACAGATCTTCAGATCGCCTACGAATCATTCTTAGAGGACATCAACAACCTGATAAATACTGGCGAGGTACCCAACTTGTTCAGCAAGAAGGAGGATATCGATGAGATCTACAGCAAGATGCGACCCATTGCGAGCAAGAGCAAGAAACCCGACAGTTTCGAATCCTTGTGGAACATATTCATCAGTGAAATCAGGTCAAATTTGCATGTGGTGCTCTGCATGTCGCCAGTTGGCGAGGCTTTGAGGCTTCGCTGCAGAAAGTTCCCGTCATTGGTCAACTGCTGCACTTTGGATTGGTTCGCCAGCTGGCCTAAGACTGCTCTGTATGAAGTTGCCAAGCGTAATCTCGAGGGCATCGATGTTGCTGAACAGCTGAAGTAGCCATTAGCACAGATGTGTATGGAGGTCAGCGTGTCTGTCAGTGAGTACTGCGTCAAGTTCTTTAACGAACAAAAACGAAAGGTGTACACAACACCGAAGTCCTATCTCGACCAGTTGCAACTCTACAACTTCATTCTTAAGCAGAAACTCAAGGAGATTAACTCACTCAAGGTTAAGCTTAGTGAGGGTCTTAGCAAGCTGTACAACACCAATGAGACTGTTGCCAAGCTCAAGGAGGAAATGAAGAAGCTGCAGCCAGTGCTGGAGGAACAATCCAGGAAGACCGAACGGTTTTTGGTGTAGTTGGATATCGATCGGAAGCAAGCCAACAAGGTGGAAATGGCAGTGGAGTAGGAAACCGATTTCGTCAATATGCAGGCCAATGAGATCCGCATCATCAAGGAGGAGGCTCAAGCTGAGCTTAACAAGGCCATTCCAGCACTGAAAGAAGCTGAAGAAGCCCTTAACAAACTCAACAAAAACGACGTCACTGAAATAAAGGGATTCTCGTCGCCGCCTGCAGCAGTCCAGATGGTCATGGAGGCTGTGTGCATACTGTTGGGTGAAAAGACCGAGTGGGCAGCCATCAAGCAGGTTATGATGGACATGAGCTTCATCGATAGGCTCAAGACCTTCGATCGAAACAACATTCCTGAACCGACACTGAAGCGACTGCGTACATACACCAGTCGACCCGACTTTGACCCTGTTTTGGTTGGTCAGAAGAATCTAGCTTCCAAGAGTATGTGCATGTGGTGCAAGGCCATGGACAACTACAGCAAAGTCGCCAAGGAAGTAGAACCCAAAAAGAAGAAAGTTGCCGAATTAGAAGCAAAGATGGACAAAAAGAATAAATAACTGGCAGGGAAGACTAAGGAACTGAATGTTGTGCGGTAGAAGGTAGCTAAACTCCAGAAGGAGTGTGACGAGACTGTTGCCTTCAAAAACAAACTTGAAGCGGATTTGGAGACCACTGCCAACAGACTGGTTAGAGCTGAGAAGCTCACCCATCTGCTCGCTGATGAAGGTGTGAGATGGAAGGAGCAGGTCGAATAGCTCAAGTTTACACTTGCTGAGGCAGCAGGAGACGTCTTCCTCTCAGCATGCACAATGAGTTATATGGGGCCTTTCACCGGAGCCTACCGTTAACCTCTGATGTCGCGATGGATCGACAAGCTAAAGAGTCTGGAAATACCGATGAGCAAGTCGTATTCACTCTCAACAAACTTGGAGAATCCGATTCGTATCCGTGATTGGATTCTGGAAGGACTCCCCAACGATAGTGTGTCAGTAGATAACGCCATAGTCGTGAAGAAATGTCAGCGTTGGCCACTGCTGATCGATCCCCAAGGCTAGGCCAACAGATGGATTAAGCGTCACGAACGAGACAATAACCTGAAGATCATCAACTTCGAGGATACATACTACTTGATGACTTTGTAAGCAGCAGTGCGATCGGGTTACCCAGTCCTACTTGAGAACGTGGAGGAGACTCTAGACACAGCCATTGAATCAGTTCTCCAGAAACAAATTATTGAGATCGACAACATGAAAATGATAAAGCTAGGAGGCTCCCTTGTCAATTACAGTCCTGCCTTCAAGCTGTATATGACCACTAAGTTGGCCAACCCACACTACCTCCCATAAATCTTCATTAAAGTCACAATCATCAACTTCAGCATAACCTTCGAAGGACTGCAAGACCAGCTGTTGGGTGAAGTCATGAAACTCGAAAAACCTTAAATCGAGAAGCAGCGTGACGAGGTGGTGGTGAGCATAGCCAGCAGCAAGAAGAGCCTTGAGGAGTCGCAGAATAAGATACTTGAGTTGCTCGCAGTGAGCACAGGAATGATCCTAGACGATGTGGTGCTCATCGAAACACTCGAAGTCTCCAAGGCTGACTCAATCCAGATCATCAAGAATATTGAGGCGACCACCCAAATTGAGGAGAAGCTGAACGCATCGCGAAACATCTACGTACCAGTTGCCGTACGCGGCACTGTGCTGTACTTTGTGGTGAGTGGCTTGAGCGGGATAGATCCTATGTACCAATACTCCCTCAGCTACTTCAAGAAATTATTCAGAACTGCATTGAATGAAGCCGAGCCCAGTGAGATTGTACAGCTACGAATTCAAAACCTCAACGAAAAAGCAACAAGGATTGTCTTCACAGACGTGTCTTGTGGTCTCTTCGAGTCGCATAAGAAGATATTCAGCTTCCTAATCTGCACAGCTATCAAACGCCAGTCAAAGGCTATCAGCGATATCGGCTGGAGTCTTTTGCTGAGGGGTGCTGGCATCCCGCCAAAGGACTACAAGTAACCTCTGCAGAACCCCGACCCAAACTTTTACACTGCTAACGCCTGGTACTTCCTCACTATCATTTCACAGAAGGAGCACGACCTCAACACCCTACTGACAGTCATCAAAGATAACCCTGGCGTGATGAAGGAGTACTTCGAAAGTGACAATCACATAGCCACTCAGGTCCCCATCCGCACATTGAATGTGAGTAACTTTGCAAAGTTACTGTTGCTAAGAGCGGTTTGCCCAGAAAAGCTGATGTTGCACATTGGTTTCTATGTGCAGCAGGAATTAGGAAATTTCTACGAACAGATTCATACTGTCAGCCTCGAAAAGATTTTCCAGGGCAGTGATCACAAAACGCCAGTGATCTTTGTCTTGTCCCAAGGAGCAGATCCAACAGCATCCATCCTCCGTTTCTCAGAGGAGAAGCAACAGCAGCTGGGGATTATATCTCTAGGGCAGGGCCAGGGTAAGAAGGCAGCAGTGCTTATTGACCGATGCCGTAAGGAAGGTGGGTGGGTGCTGCTTCAGAACTGCCATCTCGCAAAGAGCTGGATGGGTGATCTCTAGAAGAAGATAATTCAAATTCAGTAGTCCACTGCAGAGGATGACAATCAAACGTTCCGCTTGATGCTCACCAGTATGCCTGCCGACTACTTCCCTGTTTCTATCTTGCAAAATAGCATCAAGATGACTATCGAACCTCCTCGTGGACTCAAAGCCAACCTCAAACGTTCATTCGCAGACTTCAACGAGGAGTTGATTGACAGCTGCCCAATGAAAAAGAAGGAGTGGCTCAAGATGCTGTACAGTCTCACTTTTTTCCATGCAGTCATTCAAGAACGCAGGAAGTTCGGTCCGCTTGGTTTCAACATTCGATACGAGTTCAATGAGAGTGACCTGGAGATATCGATAGCCACACTGCGACTGTTCCTGAACGACGACAAGTAAGAAATTCCATGGGAGGCGATGATCTATATGACGGGCCATATCAACTACGGTGGAAGAGTGACTGACGATTGGGATCGAGTATGCTTACTGTCAATCCTCAAGAAGTACTACACGATAGAGGCTCTCACTGATAAGTACTGCTTCAGTGAAAGCGAGACCTATTTTATCCCCAACTGCTACACCATCGAGGATTTCCGCCTGGCTATTGAGACACTGCCTAATCAGGACGACCCAGTTGTGTTTGGGTTGCATGACAATGCTAACCTCATCTTCATGGGACAGGAGTCGAACAAGATCATCGAAACTATTCTCAGCTTGGAAGCTGCTTCTTCAGCTAAGTCAGAAACATCACCAGATGCTCAAGTACTAGCTACTATCACCAATCTTAGCAACCTTCCAGCAGCGATGCCGACATCCACACTGAAAGATCATCTCAAAGGCGATGCAGATTCAGTTATTCTGCCCTCACTCACCACCTTCTTACTGCAGGAAGTCACCAAATTCAACAATCTCCTCAATGTCATGAAGAATAGTTTGGTGCAGTTGGAAATGGCCATCAAAGGTTTGGTAGTGATGAGTCAAGAACTCGATGAAATGTACACTTCCTTCCTAAACAATACTGTGCCGAACCTCTGGAAGAAGGTTGCTTATAGCTCGCTCAAACCTCTATCCTCATGGATCAAGGACCTTAAAGAGAGAGTACTTTTCATCAGCGATTGGTTCCTCAAACAACTACCCAATGGCTATTGGATGAGTGGTTTCTTCTTCCCACAGGGGTTCTTGACTGGTGTGTTGCAAACTCATGCCCGTAAGTACAAGATTCCAATTGATACACTTGCGTTTAAGTATCGCACGACAGACACTTAAAAAGACAAGCTCTCCGCTCCGAAGGATGGTGTGTACATCTACGGGTTATTCCTTGACGGTGCCAGATGGGATAGCCAGCATGACAGCATCGTCGATCAAGATCCCAACCAAATCGAGTACAGCATGCCAGTCATCCATTTCCTCCCCGTCGAGCAATACGAGATTCCCGATAGCTACTACCACTGCCCCTGCTACAAAACCTCAAACCGAGTCGGTGTGCTCTCTACAACGGGTCAGTCTACGAACTTCATACTGGCAATCGACTTGAACAGCAAGTATGAAAAACCAGAGTTTTGGACGTTGCGTGGGACTGCTTTGGTGTGCCAGCTAAACCATTGATCGATGCTTCCGATGTAACTGTGGTGATGGATGTGAGTTAAAACTGGCTTATTTGTATAATTGAATTGACTCACTCTCAGATGTACGGATCCCCCACACCTTATGGCCCCAGTACTGAAAACATGATGATGGGTCAAGGCATGGCACCGCCTATGGGTCCCTACCCTCAAATGGGAATGCCCTACCCGTAAGTTGCTCAACCTGCAGGCTACTACAACGGTCAACCATACAACAATGGGTTTAATCCCGCTTTTCAGCAAGGGCAAGCGGTTGGGCATTCACAAGGTATGGCTACAGGAGTCGCAACTGGACTTGCTTCGGCTGCTGCTCTATGCTGCTGTCTCCAACTATTGTGCTGCTGCTGCCGCGGCTTTTGACCTTGATGACATATAGAGTCTAAATCGAAAGAAGATTCTGTTGTTAAAGTTCTCTTTCGCACTGAGTATAAAAGCAGATGGCTGCAATCGTCATAGTATATTCAAAATCAGAATTTGTTGTATTGATGGAGACAAATACTGAAGAGGACCCTTGCAAGGTCACTGCCGAGGAGAGTAACACAGCCGTGAAGTCTACGACATTTGACGTAGCTGCGTAATAGACTCCGGTTCCAGCCAATCCAACCTCAGCGCTCGAAGAACCCCTCGCCGATAAGCCAATTTAAGAGCAAAGCCTTACAGCTGATAACCCAGCGCTACCTCAAAGTATGGGTGAGATAAAGATGGAGGTTGAGTCCCGAACTGAGACTGAAGAAGGCGATAGCAAGATCACTACTGTGCAAACTACGACAGCTGAAGTGACTGCAAAATAGGCTGCAGCCACAGACAACCAAACCTAAACACTCCCTGCACGGCTGGATGATAACCCGATCTCCAAGGTCTAATAAAAAAGCTTGAAGGCTGATAACCCAGCCCATCCTAAAAGTCTGGGTGAGGGAAAGATGGAGGTTGAGCCCCCAACTACAAATGAGACAAATACTGTCTCTCATGCTCTAGCATCAGACGATAGCATGCCTCAACAAGAATTTGAGAGTAAAGACATACGCCTTCCTCGAAGCTAGTAAGTACCAAAGCCGAGGGCAGAAGAATCAAGATAATAGAGCACAATTCCCGTGAAATTAGCGGAATAATAAAAGCCAAAACCGCGGAAATCTGGACCGAATGGATTACTTACTGAGGATCCTGAATCTCACGACATGTAATCAAAACCCGAATAAAAATCGATGATTCCTGAGGGAGAACTAAATAGGTAACACCAATATAGGTACATCGATCGCCCGATTTCTCTCAATGAAATGGAAGAGGAGCTCAAGGAGAAGAAGAAGGACCTTAAGAAGGAATTCCCTAACGTTGCTTTCTACTGCGACAAAGAATCAGCAACATACGAGAAGATATTGTTACGTGACATCCATGGAAAGTTGTCCTAGGACTGGAGATGGATGGAAAGCTGCCACGACTACATCCAATGGCTGTTTCCCAACCACTACAAATCGAGGTTCAATTGGCATAGTCACGAACTAACCTTCGAGGAAGCTGAAGTGTTCCGAGAAAGTGAGTAAATTGGTATGCGGATGCTACAATCGTTTAAACAGTACCTGCTGTTCATGGGTATCGAGGTTAACATCGAAGAAGCGACATGGAATGTGGTATCAGGGGATAGGCTATATGATGTACTGGTGGAAAACACTCATAACCATTTGAGGATCCGACGAATTCTGGCCTGCTTATCAGTCACCGGATTCCGACTGTTGGCTCTCTGGCTTATCAACATCATAGAAGATGTCATCGAAAACTAGCCAGCTCTCAAGAAAAAAGGTCGGTGGGGGTACACAAGTATTTCCCTACCTCGGACCTTCAAGGAAGATTGGCAGATATACGGCGACGGTTAGAGTCTGAAGGATGCAGTAGAAAACTGTTTTGTGAAGAACATTGATGTCTTCTACCAGGTAAACCCAGCATTGCGCAACATCGAACAGTTACAGGACCGGTTCATCAACAAAACCCCCAAGAAGTTGAAGCGTCCATCGAGCGGTTGAACAATGTTTGATTTACGTGCCTTGCTATTTGCAGCCAGTCACTTATCATATACCAGCAGATGCCGATCGGGTATCTCCTGGTGGTACGTGCACTTCTCACAACGGAACTACAGCATGTGCTCCTTCTGCTCCTTCAGCTTGTTCTTGCGAGTGCCTCGGCTGATGCTAAAGAACGGAACTTGCAGTCCATGGTGTACCTCCACGTCGATATGCTTCAGGCGGATAGCAGACATTCGTCGCCACACCACGTACAACACGATGAGCAGCAGCACCACCAGGTTGAACACGATGAACAGGAGATCGAGTAGATCCACTCGTACGGCCAGTACTGGTAGGCGGTACCCTTGTCCAATTAAGCTGAGGTCAGTCTCCAGTGGCACTATGTCTCGGAGATCACGAAGCTCGCGGTAGTCTCTCATGCTACTGTTTTGTATTTCTTATTCTAGTGCTTCTGGCAGCCCTTTCCGATTAATATTATCGATATGGACATCGATTGGGTATTGGAACGTAGAAGACCCAAGTTGGGTATCTCGCTTCCAGGCAAACCTCCCACAACAAGCTGCGACTTCGTTCAGGAAAGGCTAAACAGTGGGATAATGATACAAACCTAGCTGGCACTTGAACCAATTGAGTACGTATGGGTCAAGTCCATTGGAAGGCATGTGCAGCTGAAGGAAGTAGTAACGAGGAGTGTAATCGGAGCAGTGATGTAAGGCAGGTCCTTGGCTGTGATACTAAACTAGGAGCTTCCTCCAGCGCGACTCTATGAATTGGTGTGCGTGAGCTGCATGCTGAGCATAAACGATTACCGGTATCCTCAGGTTGCAGTAGTCGTGAAGTAGGGATCCCACTTCCAAGAAGCATCTAGCTTCATCCAGAGGGAGTACGGGTATGAAAAGCAGCCTTTGGATTATCTCACCCCAACCCCGATAGTATTCTGCTCCGATAAACGGTTTCATGAGATGAAGATGAATATGCTGACGACCACGCTTGTAGTCCTCTTCGGAAAGTTTTCGGAAGGTGAGCTGAAAAAATACAAAAAGTTCAATAGCAATCTGCTGGCAGTATTGCTTGACTACAAAGTGTTTGGCAGTCTGGAATCGATGTTCTCGTGCACTGTTATGAAAGTGCCCAACAGGCTGTTCAGTCAATTCGAATCACAGTATGACTTACACAGCAGCAACGACATCATCGGTTTCGAGGAATCAGAGCTGGAGCTGTTTCTGTTGCTCTTGGTCCTGCATAGGAAGAAAATCGACAAAATTGTAATATTCACACCCCGAGCAACTTTGCAGAGAATCCGAGGATTTGTGAAAAGAAATTTTCCACAGGTTCTCGTAGAGGATACCGATCGAATCACTGAGTTCACTATTGGCGGCTGGCACGTGCTAGGCTATGGGGCGAGGTTGCCTGTACTTCCAAGCAACTGCTAAAGGCTTATGCTGCTGCTCAAATAAAATGACCTGTCCCTCCATAGCGACCTGAACATCAGTATCCAACAATCGTCCAACTCTTACTACGACCCAACGAGTTTCTTCCATGACAGCCCCTTAGAAAAGGTGTTGGGTGATGATAGGTAGCCGTCACCGCCAAAGCCACAGACAGTGTTCAGCAAGAAGAGCCAGCCTCCTCCAGTTGTGCTGGCTACAGAGTTGCATCTTCCACTGACTCTGGTAGAACTGCAGTACAACCGTACTTGGATCAGGTTAGTCACTGAGCGCAACCAACAAGTGTATCCACCAATAGTGGTGATGCATATCGACTACCTTAAAATCCCGAGGGATGCTATTTCAAGCCTACCATCCGACAAACTCAACGAGACAGTGATGTACCTGTCCGACCGCAACGGTCCAATTCAAAAGAGCGCAGTTATCCGATCGACACTAACCAAATAGATCTTTGATGGGGTCATGTAGCGAAGCTTCCGAAGCCGCGACAAAGCAAATTCGATGGCCTTCTGCGAATGCCCACCGATAAATGGCCCAGACCTGCTGCAGATGCTGCTCACCTGTCAGCAGCTCAACTAACGCGAACCCCTACAGCTAATACTAATCCTCTTCTAGGATAATAGAAGGTTTGTGGAGTGTCTTTCGAAGCTGGTGAGCCGTTTGTGATTTCATCTGCCAAGTTGCCAAGTTCAGCTATCGCTGGTGAGACCTGCAGTTTCAACCAGCTCTGCAATGGTTTCCAGCAACCTTCCAGTCCGCTCGCTAAGGTATGCCATGACCTTGCCACCAACTGATACCTTTTCTGTTTCGCTGGTATCGCTTAATTCGGAGTTCAGTGTTTGCTGGTCGGGCGGCTTTGCTGGTTTGATTTGCTGGTCGCTGGTCGGAAGGTCCTCGATGTTCTTTATCAGCTCGTCATAGCTTTTCTATTTGGGATGCTCCAGAGATCGTTAGATGTTACATGCATTCTCATATTCCTTCTCGTCACGGATTCGATCCACCATCTACACCAGTGCCGTTGAATCGCTTGTACGTTGGCTTTGCTCCATCAGTCGCAACGTCGACTCAGCATTGATCATGTCGAGCTTGCGACCGAGAAGCTTTAGCTGCAGCTGCTGCACCTTCAATGCGGTTTAGAACTTGCGTAGTTATTACTGCCTGGTGCAGCGCCGTCTCAGAAGTCTCCCCACCACCGTAAACGATTTTGGGAGCCATGATGCTTGCTGCTGAATCAACTCAACCATCTGCAGTTCCCGCAGGAGCTGCTCAAAGTTGAGCCGGTGGATGCCACCGAGCAATCTTTCCACGAACTGTTGGGGTTCTTCTGTCGGAACGATGTTCTGCTGCTCAACCATGAAATAATGATGTTAGTCGTTCGAAATGTCAACGTTTGGCTGCTCAGGTAGTGCAGATGAACATCACGCAGTTTATCCGGTCGAATGCTGCGTTGTTGTATGTTGCGATGCCTTCGAACTAGGCTAGCTATCGGGTGTACCAGTGGCAGGATATCCGCATTCTGGAAGTTCTTCTGAAGGTAGTCGACAGCCTCTTTGTCCAAAGTCTCGGGATGAGGAAGTGCAACAATCAAGAATTCTAAGTTGTTCGGTGGAGTACCTGGCTTCGGCGATATGAGCTTGAGGATGTCAAAATGGTGCAGTCTCACATCCGAGGCCTTCTCGACTTCCCAGCAAAACACCTGATTCGCGAACATGATCAGATTGGGAGGGAGCTTCCTCTGGTCGATCATCAGATAGTCGTTTGCATACTCAGTAATCTGCAGTTCGCTGGATATATCGTAATGCGTACACAGGTTTCTGTTCGAAGGCTGGATCCTGGTATGCAAAGATGTTTTCCGAGTTGGTCTCACGTCTAAATTTGAGAATCTACTCCGGAAGGCGGTTAATGCGGTAGTTGGGCATCAAGTCTGGATGCTCACCAGAGCCTTGCTTCAACTTCTCCTTGGCATTGCGCTATTTTATCTGCTGGATCTTGCGCTGGATGCTTTCCTTGTCGACTGTGATGCCATCAATGTCAGGTGCTTGCTACTTTGGTGGTTTGTCGCCGGTGAAGTTTCGGCTTAACTGCGATGGGTGCACCAGCAGCCTTTTGAGCCACTTCCCCAGCATAAATTATAAATGCGGTGCTTATACTTCACCAGTAGATGGCCCAAGCATCACTATTCGGCAGGTCACGAACGCATCTACAGTCTCATTGGTAGTCTGTTCTACAAGTCGTACGAGGTGTCTGTGGTGTGTGCCGAAGAGTAAAACTAGCAAAACATTAAAGACATCCGACAGTACCCTGTGCAGATTGTGGAGTGTACCACCGAAAAGTTGCCAAAACTGCCTCCGCATAAGATGGCTATATTCGACACATACCTCACTGCCAACCTGTATGCAGACGAGCTGTACAACCGAAGCAACAAGACGATTCAAATACTTGACCTTCAGGATCGGCACGCATTGAGGCAAGGCCGCGAGCAACGCTTCTAAAAGTGGGTTAGCAAACAACCATCATTGTTGCTGCCAAAGGGTGAGCCAATGTGGACTCCATAGAAGCTTGCAGAGTAGTAACGAGCAATCAATCGGGCAGATCTAGTGATCACCTGCTCCGATTTCGAGCTGTTCCATATGAGAGGTACCCCAGCAAACATCTGTTCGGCTTCATTTCTGTACCCGACTTAAGAGTTTACCAAGGAAATATCTCAAAAGCTCTTTCGGCCATTTGAAATGCGAAAGAATTTTGTGTTTGTAGGCAACATGCTCCATCGGCCCAATATTGATGCCGTGCGAGTGCTGATTTAGCATATTTGGCCAAGGGTAAGGGATCTGGGCTGCAAGGAATAACTGCACATCTACGGATCGGACTTCCCACAGGAACTATACCAAGCAAAGAGCAAACTGAAGGAGTGCGGGATTAGGTTGATGGGCCATCTCAACAACACTTAATAGATTGGCAAGTACATCGCAAGTCTAGCACCACTACGCTTCGGTGCTGGTGTCAAGGGCAAGATAGTGGATTCATGGTTGGAGCATACCCCCGTAGTGACGACTCCGATAGGCAGTTAAGGTCTCTTTCTGGAAACCATCGACGAATAGATGGCCTCACCAAGAAGTATCTACTACAACGACAAGGTATAGCTCACTGAAACAGAACTAGCCGGTCAGAATCGATTACAAAACTACTACCAGCGAAATATCTTTTTACCGCCCGATTAGGACCTCACCTTCGGTGGGCTATGGAAAAACTATACCGCAGATGAATTTGCAAGTAGTATTGTACAGCTGAGTCTTGATGGTGCCGTCTGGAACCGTCTACGGTAAGTGGGAGCTGAAACCCTCATAAAGAACCATAGCGAACGCGTGGGAAATAAGAGTTTATTCGGATGCTTGGCCACAACTGAACTTAAACTTGCACTGCTTAGGTAGCGACCCACCTGTAAAGCAGAGTGGCAGCGGTCAAAGGCATTCAGGAGAGGCCCACGCTGACTCCGCGTTCCCCTATAATAGATTTAATAAGTTGATTGATGTTCTCCGAGATCAGCTCCAGCGGTAGGACCTGTGGTTATCGCTAGGCAGTCGTAGGACACCTTCAGCCAGCAATACTGCGATGGGCCTACGAGAGTTTCTCTCGAGCTTCAAGACGACGGAATGTTCACGTGGCTTGGAGTGTCCGGACCCCTGGTAATGCGAGCACTTCCACGAGGTGGCAGACATGCGCCGCCGACCATTCCATAAAAACTGCTTGCAGTACTCACCGGAACTGTGCCAAGATCCACAGTGCCAACTCTACCCCGTATCGTTGTTGGTAATGCAGAACTGCAGTCGATGCCACAGCCAACTCGAACTGGACTTTCATCCACAGAACTACCTAACAGCGAAGTGTCAACGCTACTATAACTGTTAGCGTAAGTTCTGTCCCTTCTACCACGAGAAGCAGTTGGAACTGGTAGGGAGCAACTATTTTCGGTTCGACCTAGCAACATTCAAAACGAAGAGCTGCTGCTATGAATGTACTTGGCCATGACCATGCAGATATGCACGATCTGAAGACGTGCTTGTACTACCACAATGCCAAGGATAGGCGTCGCCCTCATCTAAACTACTAACACGTGATGTGCGAAAGCCGAGGGGAGTGCCCATCAGGCGATGCCTGCTACTACGCGCATAACAAGATCGAACAGCTGTACCACCCCAGCCGGTACAAAAGCAAGTTCTGCGAGAAGTACCCCGAACAGTTAGCAGAATGCTAGTACCGCGAATTCTGCTCATTCGCACACAGTAAGTCCTAGATTGCGATTGAACTTATTCATGAGAAGGCGCAGAACACGGAGTTCATGATCAACTTGTACAAGACAGTGTGGTGCCCCTACACCAATGAGTAAGCAACGCTGGTAATGCAGACACGACCGCAAGAAGTGTGTGTATGCCCATAATGTCCAAGATTTTAGGAGAGCTCCTAACCTTTACAACTACTAGCCCGAACGCTGCCCTAGCTGGAATACGGAAAAAACACTGAAGTCTCCGGAGATGGGTGGGTGCAGTAAAGGCATGTCGTGCAACAAATGTCACGGTTGGAAGGAGTACGACTACCATCCTCGCAACTACACCAGCAAGACAAGACAACGCAAAAATATAAGCCGCAACAACCCGGTATATGATACTCCAAACTGCCGAAAGTAGGAGTTGATGCGCAAGCTACACGAAAAGGGTAGCAATAACCTACGCAACAATCCAAAAATTTAGCCTGTGATAGTTAGCAGCACCATATTAGTTGGCGCACCATTCTTCCAGCATTAGCACGAGCGTGATCTATCGGTCACCGACAAGGTCAGCAAGCCGTACTTCAAGATCAGCAGCAGTAGCGATGTGGAAGCCCATGACAAGAATAAAGGCAAACGAAAGGAATCGCTGGATAGCTTCGATTCCAAGCATGAGCGGAAGTGCTACGAAGCTAACAACTTTCTGTGGAAGGTAATGTCTAGCCTTACCAAGATCTACGGAGGAGCAGAAGAGAAGTAGATGTTCTCCTACTTCAATGACTCACACGAAAGTGAATAACAACCGACATTCAAGGAGCGTGCCCGTAGCTGTAGTAAACATTCGAAGCCATATGACCTGACCTACAGCAAGTCATTCGAGGATCTGTTCACAGGAACATGCATCGTCGAAAAGCTAAAAAACCAACGGCTCAGCGAGATAAAGGTAGTGAACATGACCTCAGAAGACGTGCAAGAACAGTTAAAATCGCTCAATGAAACTGAAAGGGCACTGCTCCTGGAGAAGCTTCACGAGTACAATGCACGAAGCGAACACTCGATGGTGAGCTACTCCAATGAACTGATGGAGGTACACAGTTTGACTATGAAGTTCTTCCGTAGAAACAACCGGCAGCACATCCTCGAGAAAATGCGAAAGAAACGCGTAAAGTAGGACAAGCTGCTGAGCCTCATCGAAAACGAAATTCAGTCGCTTTCGTTCATCGAGGAAGAGGACAAGCTGTTGCTGCCGGGACTGTTGCGCGACTTTACCAACAACAAGTAGTTCTCCGACATCAACAGGTCCATTTCGTTGAAGGTGAGCAACTCCACCAGCGAAGTCGACGAGCGAGAACCCATAGCTAACTGATTTCAATTTTTCGTGAGAAGGCCCTCGAATCACACTAACTGCAGAGGCGAGTCGTCGTGATTTCGGCGTTCCTGAGCTGTCTGGAGGAACCAGCCGAAGTAGATGTCGCTGTACACTCGATATAGCCAATCTTGCCAGCCTCCCGATACAGTGTAGATGCCGTTCTGGCCGTCCACGATCTGGCTGATGGGGTAGGAGGTCACTTGGTAGCCGGGGTCATTCACCAGAATGTTGTCTCCGCTATACCCATAAGCCAGCACCCAGTGACCTCCGTTGTGCACGTTGCAAACTACGACTTTGCCTGCATCGAGGTTGCTTTTGATTTGACTGTTCGACACCTTGCCTACAATGTTAATAATCTCTTACCTGTGAAGGTTAGTCCAAGGCCATTGACGCTCGCCCATACGAATAGATCACCACTGATGTAACCTCCGTTTGCGGTGAGCCAGGCGTTGAGTTTGGATGGGTCAGTGCTGAAGCCTGTACCTGTTAAGGCCATGGCAACCGAACTCATAAGACAACCTGCCGAGCAGATGGTGTTGCTGCTGGTCCCCAGCCTTTAGCCTGCCCAGCGGCTATCGCACTGCTTGTAGAGAGGGTAGTTGCGGCAGAAGACTGCTGCAGTCAAACAAAGCGCTATCAAAAGGAATTTCATAATCATTATAAGCATGGTTGAGTGGATGGTTGCCTGCTTAGCCAGTGGTGGCGATCAAAGTAAAGTCGTTGGCTTGTTAACTCGAGCCCATTTAAGTGGTTCATCATTGATGATGTGAAAAGCACTATCTGCATATGTTGAACAGATGGTCTCAGCAGCTTCGATTGGCTACCACTATTCCTACGCTGATGCGCTGCAAGTCCATTCGTTTCTTGAATTCCAGAGAGATCCACCTTCGAAGTTTTATTTTTTGTTTAGCCAAAGTTAATCGGTAAACGATATGGCGCATCTGTGGGCTTCACAGATAGCCCTGCGACACCCTCCTCGTCAGCAACTATATCCACGCAGACCCGTGTAGAACTCGGCTTCTTGGAGTCTGCCCGGGGGAAGCATTGGGACAGCCGACAAAATAAATTTAAATCGGCTAATTCGCTATGGACTGTTTAGCTCGTAGCTAATTAGGTTCAGAGTTACTCCTACAGCAACACGATGGTATATTCGTCGCCAACCAAGAGGCATCGCACCTCGAGTATTGGTTGAAGTATGATGAGGTCGATACAACGTGACGAGAACTGTTCCATTCACCATTGAGTTTTTTTTGTCGTATATCGCATTGACAGAAATGTCAACGAGCATTCGAAACGAAGGAAACCTAACTAGGGAATCCGCTATGAATTATTTCGATTCCTTGGGGATGAAGGCTCGAAAGAGCATCGAAGTGCCTGCAATACCACGAAGAATATCCCTTGAAATGACTTTTTGATAGTCGAGCAAACTGCCATCTCCATTCGATGAATTCGGAGAGCATCGGCTAGCATTCTTGGTAGCTCCTCAGCACACTTCCTTTGTTGCAAACTATCAAGCGACATCTCCAGAATAACGTAAGCCCCCTTCGAGTGCCCGGGGGAGTATTCCTTGTTGAGAGATTTGTTCAACCTCTGAACTCTTCGGTCTACACTGACAAATAGAAAGAGTCTGGCGACATGGTAATTACGTAGTGGAGTTATTCTTCGATTTGGCCAGGAGGTCCTGCTAGTTGACGGCGCTAACCTCCACAAACGACCGAACTTCGCAATACTTAAACTTATAACCATGTATATC
>ERZ724508.846-NODE-846-length-20150-cov-5.473401_pt1 | contig 20150 bp, 34 predicted proteins | sample MGYA00376041_ERZ724508 | MGnify/ENA primary metagenome ERZ724508 (study PRJEB28724, sample SAMN07190887) | wastewater metagenome | isolation source: effluent of sewage treatment plant in Hong Hong | place: USA: Christiansburg, Virginia | collected 2016-03-01 ...
GATATCACTATATACGGTACTGGAGAGAATATACGAGATTGGATTTATGTGGACGATGTGCCAATTTGGACAGAATGCGACGACTCGTATGGTTGTTCTACTTGGTGAACTCCGGCTGCGGAAGGCCACCTGATAGTGGCTCCCACAATTCATATGACAATCGGTCATTCTCTATTCTTCTTTTCGAATTTTCTACCGGCGCGGAGTACTTGCATCGCAGTGTAGAACTCAATCGTTTGCTACGGTGGTTCAAACGGCGCAGCCAACGACCATCGTTCTTGGTAGTTGTGTTTAGCTAAGTGGATTTGAAATTGAACAAGCACTCGGAACCATTGCGGATCCAGCAGTTTGCTTTTGGGTTCGACTTCTTCTTGATTATTGCTGTGGGCAGTGAGGGACTTAGCGGCTACGAACTATTGTCTCGACTGAGTTGACGCATTTCAAAGCGAACGAGTTTAAGTAGTGTGTCGCTGCTTATCGAGGCCTTCATCATTATAAAAACTCGAATGAAAAAGCCCTACAATATCAACGACTTCGCGGAAAAGGGCGAGCTGAAACTCCAGAGATTCATCCCTCATGATCAGAAAATGCGCTGTTTGTGTGGGAAAGAAGGAAAGAACAACGAGCCGAGCACATGCATTATGTGCGAGAAAAGTTTTCACGAATGTCTGCTGCAACCCAGGAACCAGGATGGAATGTGTTGCTATTGCATCAGCCGCGAGAATGACCCTGCAAACATTGTCGAGTAAGTTCTCAATGAAGCGTTTTGGAACTTTGGCTAACCAGCCATGTACGAGAATAAGCTAGAGTTCGAATTTAGCGCGAGACCGCTCGAGGTGGGATGTAGGGTTGATGTTAGATGCTTTCGAACAGGCGAGGATGCTGAAGGCTTTCCAATGATCGGAACGATACGGCTTAATGATAGGGAAGTCACAGTGCTAAAACCACTGCTATCGAATTCGAATTTGAAGAAGCGCAAGGACGAAGCACTAACGTTGCCGGAGGAGAATTTAAGAGGCAGAAACACTTTAAGTTTGGGATTTCCAAGGATATCGAGGAATATGAGGAATACGTACCAAGTGGAAAGCGAGAAAACCTGCTACTTCCTGGGCATTTATCTGATAAGAAGGCTCAAGCGAGATGAGCTGGAAGACTACGTGAAACGAGAAAGCTACATTAGCAAGGAGGACTCTATGAGAAAGTTCTTCACTAATGGAGATAATAATATCTCCTTGGATGGATAGAAGCAGAGCCTGAAATGCCCACTCACCTTGGAGATGATTCAAGTGCCTGTCAGGGGTACCTTCTGTACCCACTTCCAAGTCTTCTGTCTAAAGAGCCTATACGCGACGCAAGGGGAGAAGGGTCGGTGGACTTGCCCTATCTGTAGAAAGAAGATATACCACCCGATAATGGATATGTGGGTCTATGAAATCACCAGCAATAGCACAAACACAGAGTAGGATGAGATGGAATTGGAGTTCAAGGGAGATGGTACCTATAAGTGGCTAAAGCGACCATCAAAAACTAAATAACTTTTGTTGATCCCTGGAGCCAAACCGACTCTTCCAAAGAGAAAAGGTAGAAAGCAAGAGGTTAAGGTCGAAGAAGAGCCAACTTATGAGTTTGACCCTTCCTCGTTGAAACGTACTAACGAGATAGACCTTGAGGAACTTGAGATAAAGACGGGTGAAAGTCGTGTTGCTGTGCGCCCAGTCATTCCTGACGACGACGATATCGTAATTGTCGACGACAGCAACAAAGATAAGAAGAAAAACCTTGGTGCAAGCAATGTGAGCAACGCAAATAATCCTATCGCAAAAAAGAATTCAAAGAGGCCTGCGAAGTCCTCAGAAGATGAGATGGTTTGTTAGATTATTGAGCAAATTCGTCCGCCACAAAGAAAATCAAGAGTCTGCGAAATTGAAGAAGGTGAACTCCAGGAAATTCTTCCACCACCAAAACCTAAACCTCTGCCTCAGATCATCGAGCAGCAACCTCGCTCAGTTAGACAGTCCAAGAAGGCAGATCAGGAGCCCCTTAGGGCAATTTCTCAGCCAGAGCGTCTCAAGCGACAGTTGGAGATGAATGATCGTTACAACAGCTCACTGGAGCCCAAGAACATCCAGAAGATCAAGTAAAGTCTCACGACAACGCGTTGCGAGGATATGACCCTTCACGAGCTCACCCGACTATTCGAGAAATTGAGAGTGCGCAAACCCAAGAGGCAGAAACTCTTCACCGACAACTTCCCCAACCTGTTCAGGATGCACTACTGACCTTATAGATTTATCTCGTTTGGTGTCAGTTGTCAGTCCATTCGTGGTTGCAACCTCGGCAACGCAGGAATCTCGTCATTGGTTCATCGCTTGCTCGAATCTGCACCATTCGCCAAACGAAGGCTTCGTTCTACTTGCATTTCTCGCATTCTTCGCCCTGTCCCTTTGGGAACGATGGAGCAGTTTTCTTCTCGCCTTCATCAAGACTGCTCTTGCGCGATTGGACGATGTATGTGCTACTCTTGTTAGCAACCACATCCTTGGCAGAAATTTATCCGTCCAGCATCATTACCTTGGCCGCCTGGGCAGCTGCCGGCTCCATATTGAACCTGATTTCCTGAAGATGCTTGGATATCTTGGCATCGTCACCTGCGTCTCACCAAACCACTACCTTCAAAGAAGTCGTACAGCTCCTTGTTCAGCCGCCTTATGAAGTCGATGATGGCGGGTTGCCGCTGTTCAAGCTCTTTGAAGTTCCGAATGAAGCTTTTGTAGAGGTGACGGGCATAGTCGCAATAACGCCCCTCCAACTTATTGGTGAGCTCCTCTGGAATTGAAGCATCACGATGACCTTGGTTATCTCCCTTGAGCTTTTCAGATTTTTCTTGCTGCTGCAGTACCTTTTCGTTTTCCTTGACCTTCTTCTTGAGTTGGTTCAGTTCACCAATGAGCGACTTATCTGCGATGTCAGAGTTAACAATCTCCTTGAAGACATTCCCAACAAGCTTTTCGATGCCCTCTTGGAACTCCTTAGTGAGCTTGACGGTCAGCAGCCGTTTGAGCAGGTTATCCAACGCCATGCGGTCCAGTTTCTTCCACTCCTTAAACCGTTTGAGGTAGTCTTGAAAGTCCTCTTTGCTCACAACCTCCGACATTTATACTTTAGAAGTGCGAATCTACAGAGTGAATCAAGGACGGTGCAGAATTCTACTGCGTGCACAAATGAGCCACTTCCGAATTAGCAGCCTCGCGCAAACGTTGTTCCGGCTACGTGCTGCCTCTAACCTTTCGTTGCGGTGGATATGCTACTTCTTCAGACGGCATTCAAAGCAGATGGTCACGAGTTGCTGCTGAGTCCGATAGAACTCGACGAATTCGTGTGGCAGAAACACTTTACCAATGTTGGCAACTCTAAATTTGTTGACGATTAAGTGAAATGGGTACCGCTCGAGCACCTCCAGCTGCATGTCGATTTTGCAAAACTCACAGTTGGGTAGTGGCTGCTTAAGTGCCTGCACAAATTTGCGCAGGTGCAGGTGTTCTCTGGAGAGGTTGAGCCAGTGGAGCATAACGGGTGTCACAACCCGCTGCATGGTCTACTTCGAGATACTCAAGATGCTCTTTTGGTTCTTGGCCTGCTGCTGGTGCTCCTGAAGAAGACGTTGCCGCTCAGCCTCACGCTTCCTGCACTCCAACTGCTTGCGTTTTTGAGCGTTGAGCTGATAAATATACCGATTGAGTAATTTTTTGCCGTCTTCATGGAAGTTTCGTTTGGTGAGAATTTTAGGAAGATTCGCGACTATCCACTCCTTGTTGAACATCAGAAAGTGGTTCTTCACTGCTTCAAGATGCAGGTAAGCCTCGTAGTTGTCCTTCCGACTGAACTGAGACACTGAGTCTAGCTGTTTGCGGTTCTTCTGATGCTGGAGCTGGTAAAACTTGCTCCTGACAAATACGTAGCTTACGAAGAGATCGCACACTCTCGAGAGCAGCAGGATAACGAACAGCAACACAGGAAATGCTGGGTCTCTGTATACCACATAGGCGTTCCTCATAATGATGGAGGCACCTTGGTGAAGCAGCACCAATGCAAAAGCCATCCCCATCACAAGAATGTAGAATTGCGAGCTGAAACACAGTTTTTCTACTGACCGTAACCCCTGCCTCACGGTCGACTTGTACTTGAATGTATCAAGTACCCATTTGGTACTTCTGCATCGGAATCTGTGGAAGCCGAATTCTAGCGTTTCGAACATATCCACCCCAGCACGTCTCCTCAGCTGATCCACAAGGATCAGCATCAAACCGACCTCCAGGACATGGGACAGCAGCAGATACAGTAAACTGGCATTCACCAGATTTGGTTCGGGGAACACCTTGCTGGGCATGTTCGCTTCCTTCTGAAACAGATAGAACACTAGCAGCATCACGGGTCGGAAGATGCAGCTACACACCGACGTCACGTAGCTCAAGGCGGAAGCTAGTTGCCTATCGTACTATTTACGCTCACAGTGTTCTGATATCCGTTCAGCAAGGAGCCTGGATAGAAAGCTCTAAGGTCGGCTGGCCAGCCAGGTGAATAGGCGGCATTGCAACCAAGAATGCACCAATGGGTAGCAGGAATAGTACATGCAGCCAATCGACCTCAATACAATCATCAGCCAGATGTTGGTAAAGCGAATGAGCACGACTGACAACACAAAGTCTCCGAGTAAGTGAAGTGGTACTGCGTACAACTTATCGTCTGTATTCTTGCCTAGTGTCTCCACCTGTATGCACACAAGTATTGGCCACAATAGACACAAACATCCCAACACCCACTTCTCGCAAGACAGCAACTGTTCATACAGAAAGCACTGTAGGGCGCACGCTACAAGCATGACAGTCAGTACTTTATAGCGGCGGGAAGTGAGCACCTCCATCATAAACTCAGCACGATCGTTGAGTCTTCTTTCCTCCAGCTCGTACTGTCGCTTCTTTGAGGATAGCGATTTCTGTTCAATCAACTCTCGAATTAGAATCTGTGCTTATTCGCGGTTGGGAAGTTTGTAGGTCCGTCCTATGAGTGCTATAAGCAGGCAGAAACCCGAGTATATCATGGAAAGTCCAACTCGACTTTTTTGGATGTTGCTGGTGATCAGTCCATCGAAGGTATTGCCATCATAATCCGAGGCTATCATCGAAAAGTAGGTGAATTTCCCAATAGCCAGGAGCAACCCAATCGGCAGAATGCATGCGAGAATCACAAGAATGAGAGCTTTATATATTGGCCCTATCATAAACTTCAAGGCCCTGCCGAAGAGTACTTGCTTGTAAATGGACTAAAGTGAGACCTGAAAGATAATGGTTGCCAGGATAACTAGTAGTGGCACAAACAGCAGTAGATACGTCAGTGGGGAGGCACAACCATTGAACAATTCCTGCAGAGAATCCATTGGCACCAGCTTGATTTGCAGAAGAGTTGAATTATCCTTCTCTTGAAACTCAAAATATGCCTGCAACTCAGCCCGTACTATCTTCCTATTGGAACCCGTATAGTTCAGGTAACTGATTGTCAGCTCCACTCTGTTCGGCACACCAAGTGGCACACCAATGTGAGAGTACTGCACGGCCACCAGCGAGCTCACCTGATCGTCCAGTCCATTCTTTATAGTCTGAGTTATTGCCTGAAGCTGACTGGAGTTGACTGATGTCGGGTACAAGTAGAACAGTGAAGGGTGTGGTTTGCGCCACCATGGAACTTACTGTTTGTGGTGGTTAGACTCTCCGAAGATGCATCTTGTCTCGAAGGTACGCCTTCGGTACTTCAAGAGCGAATCAAGGTTGTATAGATTCAAATCCTGCACATGGTTGCTCTAAACATCGTATAGGTCAAGGAGCTCGTGCAGATAGATTCTTTGACCGTAGTTCTGACAGGCAGAGAGGTAAGGCAACCACGGCAGCACCTCAACTTCTTGTGCGAGGTCACTCCAATAGCTTGAGGTAAATGGAGTTTGCAGCTTGTAGTCATTGCTCAGCAAGGTTGGGTTCCGAAGTTGAGCGATGACGAAGTTGCCTCGAAAGTCCAGCAGATTGAATGGAGGTCTGCTTTAGTCGTAACTATTACATATGAGCGAAGGTGGTGGAACGACCAACGAAGCTAAGATAATAGGTAGGGTTGCTACTACTCTTGGTAACCTTGAAGTGCCTGCGAACTGAAAAGTAGCTGTCCATTTCCTTCTGATCCACAGTGCTTCCGTCAAGGAGGGTAATGTTCATGAGGAAGGTAATTGGACTGCTGGCAGTGTTGAGCAGCTACCATTGGGCAATGCCAAACTCCATTTCGCCTGGGTTCAACGAGGAGTTGTAGTAAGCTGGGAGTAAGATAGGAATCCAAGTCTAGCCGTCGTCAGCAGTGCTTGTCATTGTGATGGTAAAGTTCGTAGCGAAAGTCATGTTGTTGCTGCTGAAGTAACCGAGATCCCAGTCTATCCTCACGATCCCCAATGCCGGAAGACTCGATTGGTAGGTGAACGCGATCACCCTTGCCGCAAAGAATCCCAATAGCAAGGCAAAGGAAAAATTCGAACCACAGCGAAGCTCCATCGAACATTATAGTCGAGTTACAAGGGAAGCATATTACATTCGAAGATAGTGTTGAGATGCATATCAGGCTAACGAGTGACGATCCTTGTTGATAGGCAGGTCGACTTGTCTTGGAGTCACTGATGGACGATAGGCAACAAGCTTGGGAACTTCTGCTTTGGAAGGTCGTTCATGATGGTGGTGTTCGTGGTGATGTCCTCCTCCTTTCTGCTGGCCATGATGGAGGTTGTGGTGATGATTCTGAGTCATCGATGAACGTTTGACTGGGGTTTCTTCTTCCTGTTATGCCGGCTCTTGACTGATTTATGATTGAGCTCGAACCCGTTCCTTACCAATTGGTGCGAATTGTTCAGAGAAGCCAGTGCTATAACATAACTCCAACTTTTCTTTGGCATTGCAAATCTCAACCGCTCTCCCTATCGCCTGCATTTCGTATTCCAGACTATAAAATACGAAGATTGCGCTCATAGATTCGGTGGTCGTCGAGAGCATCACTAGGCTGATCACAGCTGTGTAGAAGAACACAACAAAGGAACCAATTGTTATCAGGGTATTATCGAAGGCCAAAAGTTCGAGGATGGTATAACTTGCTGCAGTAGGTATGACCGAACAAGCTAGCACACCACTTAGCCTCAGAAAGTAAGTGCTGATTGTGAGCACCCCAAACGACTCCGCATTGTTGAGCAGGAGAGTTCCCGAGGCGTAGGCAGATTGTAAGTAGCTTAGTCCAGTAATCGCACTCACCGCCATAGAATAGCCATTGAGAATCTGCAGAAGATATTACAAATGGCGGAGCAAGCACGACGTCATGCAGATACAAAATGCGATTGCGATGGCTGCCATACCTCTAGCCCTTCTGCGACTCGAGGCGAGGGAAAGTATAGTCTGTAGAAATTTGATGAACACGACTAAAAGCGCAGCGAGACTCGTTGTGCCTAGCTGTTTGATAAGCCAGCAGATTGGAGTCCCTATGGAGGATAGTTGAGACTGATAGAACCATAGGCCCGCTTCCGCTGCCACAAGAAACCCGAAAGCATAGAAAAACACAAGGGTATTATAGGAAGCGATGAAAATCCAAGTTGCACACACCCCGATAAAGATTTGATTGGTAATAAGACCCTGGTTGTAAAGCAGTAAGCCCGCATAGAATGAAACCACCCAGAATATGGCCATCGCTACGATGGTCAGAACACCGAGAATCGGAAAAAGGAGCACCAATGGCCGTGCTTTGAGAAATATGCCTACAGTGCGTAGTAGCACGACCATTGCAGTGAGCTACCTTCGATAGCAATAGGCAAATACGCCGAGGATGATAGTGAACGCAGAAGTTGCCATCCCATAGACGATTTAGCCTCGAACGAAGTTCATCACAACAAAGATAGCCAGGGATGCAAAGCCAAACACAGCCAACAGCACACATGTGAAGGAAGTACAGCACTGCAGCATCCACATCATGAGTACGGCAAGCAACAAGGTTACTCCCATCATGGCCAGCAAGTAACTCACAGCACGTTGTAGAATTCCCATATTCATGTAGCTGGCAAGGTAGGGTGGGTTGTTGGCAGCAGCTAGTAGTTCAGGCCTACTGACCACCTGATAGATGAAGTAGGCTCCCACAGTGAGAAAGCCTGCTGCAAGCAACACAAAGAACACTGCAAACACCAAGTCAGTGCACGTTCTTTCAGCTCGAGGTCGGAGTAGATCCTCGCTGTAAGCTAAGAAATCCTGTTGGGCACGCACTTCAAAGGACTGTTTTTGAAGTTTTTCTGGCATTTAATTCTATTTCGAAGTGTCATAATCTCACTACAATATATTGTCGATGCTTCAATGTGGTCAATGAGATGGACGCAGCCACTGCTCCAACTACGCACTGACGTCAGTGGCTTTAGGATGATAATAAGCCAGCCAAACCAAGCAGAAACCGACCGTGAAGCGTGAGATGCTGCGCATCGGTGAATCCCTCTGGAACAGCTGTTTGTAGCCCTTCATCAGGGATTCGATAGTGCTGCTGTTTATCGATTTCATGTTGCTTGGACCCTCATCGCCGTCGTATTCGTCGTAGTAGTAGCCTTGAATTTTGTTGTCCGGTTTGGGCATCACCACACTAATTATCCCACTCTCTGGATCAAGTTGGATGATATCGTCCCTCATTTTCATCGGTCCAATAAATAGTCCATATAGTATGCCCTGTAGCAGACCCCGTCGGATTGCCTTTTCATTATGAAGTGCCAGCTTCATCTACTCATTGACCTCGGATAAGATCTAACCCCCTTTCTTTTTGATTTCCTGCTCGACGTACTCAACGGTGAGAGCAATTCCAACAAACATGTACACTCGATCCTTTTGCCTGTATACTTCTGAGAGGGTGCTGATTTCCTGCAGCAAGTTGCCGAAGGTGCCGTCAATCCAGCTCTTGACTTCCTTAGTTTAAGATATCTTCCCATACTGAAGCAGTGGGTCGTTGTTGCTCAGCTGAGCCTTGGAGGCTGATTTGACAGGTGTCAGCCTACTGATCAAGTCTTCGAGTTTCCCCTAGATAGTGTAGCTGATGGTAACTTTGAGTTTGTCATGTTGCTTGAGATGAGAAATCCTGACTGGAGAAAAGGCTTGTTTACCTAAAGATTGTGTAGCAAAGTTGCTATGGTAGTATGCCAGCACAACTGCTTCCCAACTCTTCAAGCGATTCTGAGTAATCAGCATTTCGATGGTGTCACTCAGCGTCCTCGCCTCAATGGTTATCTTAGCGTGCCCATCGACGAGAAGTTTGAAGTAGGAGGTGATACTTTCCTCGATGATATACTCACCCCCTGAAATTCGAGAATTCAGCTGTCTGTATTGCTCCTCTATGAATCCACTGAGCTGCTGGGCATTGACTTCAATCTCCACCTTGGTGTTGACTCTTATACTCTCGATGATGGTTTTTATGCGTAATTCATGTCCCGTTTGGTCGTTGCTCTTATCTCGGTATTGTTTGTCGACGTAACGCACCATTTCACGGTTGGTTTGAAGCACTTTCTCGATCTGGCCGATGAGAACCTGCAGTTTCTGCTTATCAGCTGCCTCTGTGTACATTACTTATCGAATCTTAATTATACTAAATAGATGGTAGGCTTAGCTTTTCAGTGCTGAGTCTCTTAAACTATTCCAGTGCACCTCCTGATTGATCCAACGAAGTTAAGTGAGAGTTGTTTGCTATGGCTGTTTCTCGGAGTATAATAAAATGGGGGAGACCAACGACGAAGAGCTGAGCAACCTTGTCTTCGAGAAAGTGATGGCAAAGATGAAGTGCAGCACTTGCCGTCGGCATTACATTGAAGGCGAGCGTATTCTCACAATAGTGACGATGCTATGTGGGCATTCTGCCTGTTAAGAGTGTGCTGAGCGACAGTGCGTCATCTGCAGGGGAGTGATTCCTCCGAGAAGGGATCCGATTCCTGATGAAGCACTTATAGACTTTTTGGAAAGGTCGAACAAAGTCAAAGAGGAATTAGCTTCAAAACAAAAATGGTCCTGCCAAGTGTTATTGGCAATACTGGCCCTGAGTATCCTGACAGTTGCCCTGACTGTGGCTCAGGTGACCATAGCATCGGTCAACATGGCGTATTTCTCTGACCAAAGATGGGCTCTCAACCAGCAGAATATGTCATAGCTTAACCTCGTAAATATGAGGAACAACGGTCGCAGCGTCAATGAAATCTATAAGGTGTTCAGCTACATGGATAACTTCCTACAGCGATGCACGAGAATCAATATGGGTAATTGCTGTGGTGATGCAGATAGCTGTTCCGTACATGGAGATGTGCTGTATTATCTCAATGGCGATAACTTTCCAGCTGTGCAACGGGTCTGGGTTATACTCAATAACAACCCGATCGGGGATAATGCCATGCTCTACCTTAACAACATTTCTGCGTCGATATCCCAGCTGAACATGAGTACTGATAGGTTAAGGCAGTTAACTGCAGCATTACTGACCAGGGATTGGCTAACCTCGATGGCAATCTTCCTGCTTCCCTTCGGTTTCTTGAACTCCGTACAAACGTGGGTTAGTTAAGAGAGCAACGGAATCACTGCTCGAGGGCTTTGTGAGTTTGCATTGAAAATGGGTTCATCAAGGTTGTTGCTGAGCACAGCCATCTCTCTTGGTAAGTTAGATCAGTTATCTGAAGACAACAATCCAATTCAGCAGGACCTGTACAATCTTTTGAATCGTTCCTTTAAATGTAAGCTGGATCCAAACAACCAAGCCTGCTTCATGAACTTTACCTTCGGTACAGTTTTTGGTAGAGTCACCTATACTGGGGCTCAGTTATTCAACTGTACATGATATTGCTCTATAATAAAAGAGTTTGGGTTAGTCGGCATGGCATACCTCCAGCAACTGTTCAGAGAGGCCGCAAGGGAGGTCAACCGTCCCTATGAAGAGTTAGTGCCCATCCTCAAACTATTCGAAGACAACTGGTTCGATTCTGCGTCGGCAATCCAAGCAATGGGTGATGGAGACTTCGAATCGTTAAAAGTACCCAAGCGACTGATGATTGTGCTGAGGCAGCTATCAACAGGCAAGACCATCGTTAGGCATGCAGTGTCCAGTAGCCAGTAACACTAACCAACTTACGAGGAGGTATTTGAAGAGTTCACAGATCGACTCAAGCACGAGACTTCTCTGAACAAGCGAACCATGCTGGAATCTACCAGGCTCCTCAGCCTAATCTTGAAGAACATTGTAGAGAACCCTTGCTAGGAGAAATTCCGTCGATTGAAGCTATCCAATAAAAAGGTCGAGGAGCACATCAGCTGCTACCCATGCTGCGGTGAGCTGCTTGAGTTCATGGGTTTCGATAAGCACGAGGATTGTTACCTGATGCTATAGGTTGAATTCGACCATCTACAGTTCACCAGCAACTATCTGAAGACTTGCATTGCTGCCATCGAAGCAATGTACGATCCATACCAATCCTCCTTAGAACCTGAAATGTCTCGCACGATCACGACGGAAACGACCACTGGGTCTACTGAACCTCCCTGCAATTGATAATTCACTTAACTATATGAAAGCAAAATTAGAGAAGAATGCGGAGTTCCGACAGAGGATGTCGCAACGAGAGGAGAAGTATCGGGTGACCCTGCAGAGAGCATACTACAGTAATCTTTCGGTAATCGATTCGGACATCATCAAGCAGGCCGGAATCGATGTAGCTGGCCGACCCGTGTATGTATTCTATGGCGACCTACAACCCAAGCAAGATAAGCTTCTGGACAAGCTCTACCTGTTCATCGTCAAATGGCTTGAAGATGAGTTTGGCAAACATCCAAGAATGCTAGATGGAGATCCAGCCAGGAGTGGCTTTACACTGGTATACTTCAACACCTTCTGCGAAAGCAGCTCGCACTACGAGGACTTCCGTGGCATGCTCAGAACCTTCCCACCTCGGGTAATTTTGGGGATGAACTATTTGATTGTAGTGCACCCAACCCTACGAGTAAAGACGCTTGACTGGATTGTCATCGGCACTGTCAATAACGAGCTCAAGGATAGAACACACTATGTGGACACGATTCAAAAGTGTGAGAAGTATGGCGTACAGGTCGACGAGACTTTCTTGAAGCGGTTACGCGAGGAGATAAGGGAACACGACTTCCCAGACCAGAAAGACAAGAAAACCAAACCATAACCGGCTGTTCATAAGAAGGAGGATTTGGAGAAGATACTGGAGAAGCAAGAAACAAAGAAGAAGCTGCAGGACTACGTAACTGCGGGTTGATGTAGGAAATCAGTGAAATAGGAGTGCCGTCGCTGCTGAAGACACTTGTACTGTACATGAAGATGAACCCTGACTTTCTAGTTCAGGAAGGCATCTTTCGGAGAAGTGTTTCTATCGATGAAGAACGTGAGGCAGCAGCACACCTCCATAGCCAGGATTACGAGTACCTGCAGAGCATCTCGAACGCATACCTCGTCGCAAGTAAGCATAGTTCATAATGCAGTGCTCATCAAACGGTTTCTGACGTCTCTTGCCGAACCGCTGTTTCCATTCGATACCTACCGTAAGCTGGCAATGATCAATTGCGAGGATCCCGGGTGTGTATCCACTGTTCGGGAGATTGTCAAGACACTCCCTCTGCTGAATTTTACTACCTTGATGTTCTTGCTAAAATTCTTCGTGGAGGAAATCATACCACGTCACGAGCAGAATAAAATGACGAGTTACAACTCTGCTGTGGTGCTCCTCCCGTGCCTACTGTGGTCAGAGATGAGGACACTCGACGACTTAACTCTAGGTAAGAATCTTGCTAAGGTCCTTGAACAAATCCTCGTCAATTTTTAGTACATATTCGGAGACGAGAAGGAGCAGAACAAGAAATACCGTGAAAGTTCAAGGAAGAGCAGAAAGAAATTTGAGAATAAGTTATTCGAGCAGCAGGAGGGTGAAGAAGATGACCGCCCTAAGTCCAAACGAACTTCTGAGAGGGGATCTGACAAGAAAGGTACATAAAGCAAGGGAGAAGTGCCCAAAGAGCGCCTTTCAGAGAATCATCTAACACTACCATTCAAGCTATAAAATAGCCCACCGTAACTGGTAGTTTCCATACCCATTAACTAGCCTAAAGAAGCATAGAGATAGTAAGGAGAGCAATAAAGGCATGTGGTCGTAGTGGGCTAACCCCTGGACATCGGCTTCGAGTCACAACCACACAGTATAATGTAGTCGAAGGCACACCCCCATCGAGCCAGTTGATAGACATCTGCTATGCAAGTCATATTCCATCATGTCGAAGCGTAGTTACCAGGTTCTTCTGCTTCACTGCCTCCAGCTTCTTGTCGATTAGCGTTTCGTCGAAGTATTCAAATGGTCGGGGAGGCGAGCGTATAAATTTGTTTGCTGAATCCGGCTCGAACTTCCTTACACTACCAGAATCTGATTTCATCTTGCGCAGTTGGATACGCTAACGAATATGGTCCTCCTGACGTTTGATTTGTCGCTGTACGATGCCTTAGTAGCTTCGAAGCTTTTCTTCAACGTTCTGCATCAGCTACCGTACTCGCTCCTTCTCGCTCAACTCCTGGTTGTACATCATCTGGATCTCGTGCTCCTGACGCTTCTCGGTTCGGTGGATTGGTGTTGTTCCTACAGGGTTGCTGCTTTGTGCATACTGGAGCTGATCTGCCACTGGTTTCTTTAGCATCAGCGTACGCAGTTTCCTACTGAAGAACTGGAATCGTTTGTCTTATGCACCCTCTAGTGCTTCTACACCCACCATGTACAACTGGATCAGTTTGGTAATGTGGTCAATCTTGCCGCCTTTAACAGTGGGAGACTCATCCTCAATAGCCATTTCCAGCTCGAGCATTTCGTAAGCGAAGCCTCGATGTGATGCCTCGAGTAACGTCTCCCTATGTAACTTCCATGACTTACAGAGTAGACTGTGGACGTATGTCGCGTGAATTCTTCCGCTCCATATTATGGCATAATAAACACTGAATTAACAGTCACGAGTGGCGAAGTGGAACACGCTGGAGTCAATCTGCATGCACTCTCAGAAAGGGGTCGCGAAGAAGCTAATGAGCTTATGGTCGAAGCTCCTGCCAGTTAAACATTCTCCTTAAAAAGCATTGAAGCTCGGGAGAACCGTTGAGCTTCAGCTCCGAAGGACTAAACTACTTCAGTAAGTTGGTTACATTCTTGAGGTAGAGATACTTCTACTTGTCGGACATCTTGTCCAGGAAGGAACGTCCTTGCACCATTTCGGATAGAATCACTCCTGCCGCCCAGATATCCGTCTTGTGGGTGTAGTGAGCACTGGCAACGATCTCTGGCGAGAGGTATCCCATTGTACCAAGCAGTTAGCTACTCGAGTCGAAGATCTTACGTTGCTTGGCAAACCCGAAGTCACAGAGCTTCACCACTCCCTACCTTACCCACAGCAATTACGTTGACCAACAGAATGTTCTCGAGTTTCAGATCGCGGTGCGTGATGCCGATGAAGTGAATATAGTCGAGTGCTGATAGTATTTGAGATATAATTCTCGCGGCTTCTGCTTCTGTTAGTTTTCCCTTGCGACGAACATAACTGAACAGGCTCTCCTCCCCATATTACAGCACGAGATTGAGCCCACATTCATCCATGAAAATATGGTAGAGCTGGATGATGTTCTAATGACGCAATCGACTTAGAATGCGGATTTATTCTTGCAGCAGTTACGAATGTTAGCGCATAGTCTCCCGACTGATGACTTTGAGTGCATACAGAGCATTGGTGCTGCTCTCCTGCGCTAAAAACACTGAACTATGTGCTCCCTGACCCAGTGTCTTTAGTTTCTTAAAGGTAGCTGGTTTGCGGTAGGGCTCGTACCTATTGACATTGCTGTAGCATTCCGACGCACTTCGGTTGCGCGATTGAAGCGCCTTTTCTAGAATATCGCGGTATTTGTCAGAGTGGGCAACGAACTGACGGTTCGGCCCAAACGACTCTCTTCCCTGGAGGGACCTGAACATAGCGGCCGATTCGGCGAATTTAAATTATTTATTAAGAACACACCGTCAGAAGTGGGGAGGTTTGAGGGTGCTGCGAGTTCTGGGTTGTGTTGGTGGAAGAGCATGTAGTCCAGTAACCATCATCAATGGGTTAGAGTTTCCTAACAGAAGGAAATTCTAGGGCTGGAAGTTCCGATTCGCTTCCACCTTCTTACGGAGACTATTGCTGCGGATGGCAAACGAGGCCTTTTCAGACTTTCCTGCTGTGATGTTTGGTCTTTTGGATTATAGCTGTTGCGTATTGAGACTATTCTGAAAGGAACTACCAAGGAGATGAGGCTATCTTGTTTTCTGTGGATGCATCTCCAATAGCTGCTTCATGAGTTATTATCCTTTCCCATCATAAACCAGATCAACCATCGGCTTTTTTACTTTCTTAACGGGTTTAATGCCCATTGCAGAGAGATAACCCTTCGCAAGTAGCTCTCCGTCAGTGTCGCATTGATAGTCACCCTTGCTGATCATAAGTTCAAGGCATTCTTGGTGAATAGCATGCCCACATCCCAGCTTTCGCATGGAGTCGTTTCCAAGTTGGCTGCACTTACAGCAGATACTCTTTGTCTTTACCTCATTACCAACGATATTGAGTTCGCCAGTGTTGAATGTTGTTCTGGATTGGAGTTCCTTCAACGAGGGGAATAAAGTGAGCAGCAGTAGAATTGGGTTTGGTAGGGTTCCGCCAACCTCCAGCACTTTCTCAATGGTGTCTTATGGTCGTTGGTGAATGCTCTTGTAAATTGGCACTCGATTATGTTGGCTTTCTCTTGCAGGGGCCATAATCCACTTGGCATCAGCTTGCTGCTTCATCAAGAAATGTTGATGCTCGGGATGCTGACCGTCCTCGAAGCACAGTCTGCACAGGTTAGCTTGTTGGCATATCAGGCAATGGAATAGTATACCCTTAATGTTCTTCGTGTTGCACCCTACGCATTTGACTCCTTTGTGAATGAGAAAGCGGTTGTTCCATTTCTCAGTGTCCTTCGCTATCAGGCCGGTTGGGTTATGAAATTCACTACGGCACATCGGACACGTTACTGAAGCTCCGGATTCCTGTTTGTGCCTGACCCATACCTTCAGACATTTCGTATGGATGCAGTTACGGCACTGCTGGCACTGCGAATAGCACTCACCCTTGAGTGCTTCGTAACAGATCGGGCAGCTGTCATCGTCACTTACTTGCGGAAAGTCATCTTCCTCATGCTTCTCCTCCTTACTTGCTTCGATTGGCTTCCTCAGAAACTTATGAGTGGTTTGCGGTTTGCGTTTGCTGGAGTATTTGTATTGAACAAGCCCTTCTAACTCGCTGTCTAGGTATGAAGCTACTTATCAGTTGCAACTTACCCTGCCAAAGTATGGGGTTCTGTTCGTCCACCTTGTATTTCTTTAGCAGCACGTACAGGGTATGCAGGCAATGGTCATTCTGAACAACGCCACAGGAACAGCTTAGCTTGCCTCCAATCGTAACCTACATCGGCTGGGGAATACTTTGAACTTGTTTTCGTTATCGTCCTTGAACACGAAGGAAGTGGGACCCAACTAGTTAACAAGATAGAGCTTATAGGTCTTCACTTCTTCCACCATTTCCAGGAGAAATGGTGTGGGTTTGTTTCGCCATGGAACTGCTCTTGACATCTGCTATTATATTATAGCAACTGCTCATGGAAAGTCAACTGGCCAGCATGCGACGCACCTTTCTAGCCTCGGGGCAGTCGAATCGCCTGTAATCGATTTTCTACAGTAAGGAGGGTTCCAGCTGGGATTGCTATGAGTCTTGCCGGAGGCTTTACAGCCCTCCCTCATCCTCGAATATCTCCATCCAGACTTCTGGAAACGGGTTGCAGTTGTAGTACGTTTCGGTTGGGAAGTACACGCCGTTTACTTATGTCAAAGGAATCCCATCAGTTGAATAGGCACCGTCACAAACCAAACCCATGTGGAGCTGCAGTTTGGCGTGTTTCATATCTGCGAAAAATAATAGAATTTCTCCACTGTGCCTCTGACCCTGCTTGAGTTTATTGTTGAAGTGATTAATCGTACGACTATCTCCCTCTGCAAAGAAGTCGTTCCAGTCGCTTGTTTTGGTCAGCCTAAACTTAAGCTCAGTTTCGCTGAGAAATCCAGCGATATCCGCAGACTTACTGAAGAAGTACTGGACCTTGATGCGTTTTACCTGTAGATTTTCCAGATCGTCACCACTAATGGTTTTGCAGTTTGATTTGGTAAACTACCATGTAGATTCATCTCGTTCCATCACAGATGTCTTGGTTTGGGTAGTGGCGCTCATTAATGGTCTCTCCTTTTTGGGAAGTCTTGAATGCCTGCTGTTCCCACCCAACGTCTTTACTGGAAACTTGGTGCGGAAGTTGTGTATCTTGAATTGGAAGTACTAAATAACACTTGCGATTACGATCTTTTCGGTGTCCCAGGAGGGTAGTTGCACGTCATTGATCTGCTCCACATACAGCATCATGCGCCATTGGAGCATACTACAGTACTGACGGTTACGCGGTACACCTCCGATTCTGAGCAGTTGCTCACCCTCAATTATCCCCTGGGCTATTGACATCTCCTGTTCAACATTAATGAGGTTGTGCTAAGCTACGACCAACGAGTAGCACAGGTTGCACACCTTGCAGTACCGAGTTGAACTATCTGTGAGGCTGATATCGCAGAGTCGCTTATTTCTCTTTTTTAAGTGCTAAACGAGCTATGTTAGAAGCTTGTAGGTCAGCATTTTGTTGACACTATCTTTGTGGAAAAATATCCCACACAGGCGGCAGGTCACTGAAAAGGTTATCTACTCCGTTTGTCGAGCTTTCTGCTCCTCGGTCAGACAGACTGGTAGGGATGTCCGACTGTCGTATCTGACCATCTTCAAGCCCAATAACCACGGAGTCTTCTGAAAGTCCACTGTGAAATCGAACACAGCTTCACGCACAACAATGTCCTTGCATTCTTCAAGAAAAGTGATTACTGATTCGGCCATGATCTCATACTGCTGGAGTGACTTGCCCCTCATTTCTATACACTCAAAGGATCCCTCACGATCGAAGTTCACGGTGAGGTTTGTCGATGTTATGCTCTTCTTGATATCTTTGGGATCGAACATAACATTATTGTTGATCAGCTTCCATCCTTTGCTCTTTTATTGCTCACGGCTGTTTCGAGTGAAGAAGTGTAAACGCACGAGGTTTGCTCGGAACTGATAGGGGATTACGTATCGCTGGTACAACTCATTTTCGCTGGTTGGTAGCGCTTTCAGCCGATACTCTCCGGCGTTTATGATATGCTTGGTGAAGCTAATTCCTGTTCCCAACCGACTTACAAATAGTGGCAGCTCGGGAAGACTATGTAACAGATCCCAGTCGGATAGTTTCTCCTTCGTAGTTGATTATGGTTGTGAGTATCGATTTTCTTGGTGGTTTGGACACCCCACTGGTACAACCAACCTCTCAAACTCCTGAAAAGAGGCTTCAACGAGCCTATGGAGCTGACCCGCTTTGGTATGCACGATATTATAGCGGTTTGATTGCGCACACATTGTCTCAGGAATGTTTGCTCTGACGGATTGGATGCTGGGACTGTTGGTTTCATGAGCCTCCAGGAGAATCTGCTTAGGTGGTGCTGCGTACCTTAAAGAAATTAATTCCTGGGCGCAGTCGCTTGCCCTAGTAGTACTCCTCACTTTTGAGGTTTTCTGCCAATCTTGCCAATGTCTTCTTCCAGACGTTTTGGTTGAGTGTTTGGATGCGGGTTCGAAGCTGTAGCTTCCTCTTTGGTGGCTGGTTGCAGTCTATATCGGTGAGGTAGAACTATGGTTCCATCTTTGGAACTGCTTTTGAATATTCTATAGAAATAAGTCTTGGGTGTTTCAAATTGTCAGCTTCGGTTGGCGGCCTGTTTCATCTTCATGAAATTTCCGCTAAGAAGAGCAAATCGCTGTTCTTGGGTCATCCTATAGAGGAGCGTAGCGGAGATCTTGTGAAGTAAAGGACCAAAACTATACGTGGTTTTGCCAATATTAATGATGGTGCTACGGACAACCTCCTCTGGCGTGGCCATAAACGTACCTAAAACAATACACTTCTACCTTTGAAGCCTCCTGTCATATCAGTAGTGACACCCAACGGTACCAGCAGCAGTACATCAATCTTGCCTTTATATTCTTCTGCTAAAGCTTGAGTGAATTTTTCGATGTAGAGCTTTGTAGCTGGATAAAGTCCCAGAACCGGTGAGGGGAACACTGACATTGCCGAACCAACATTCACTATAGCACTCCGCTACCTGCGACGCATTCTGGGCACAAACACTCGACAAACCTCGACTGCCAGCATAGTATTCACTCTGTAGACATAAATGTGCTTGGAGATGCTGATGTCAGTGCACAGACCGAGGCAGTTTGTTCCGGCATTGTTGATAACAATGCCGACGTCGATATCCTCTGTGGCTTATTTTATCGTTGTTCGGATCGTATCGGCATCTGCTGCTAAATCCAAGTCCACTACTTTGGTTAGTATCTGATCGTTATGCTCAGCTATCCACCGGAGAGCATACTTAATCTTTTCCTTGTTACGACCTACCAGGACGAGATTAAAACCCATATCTGCGAATGCCTTGGCGTAGGCAAGTCCCATTCCTGCAGTGAAGCCAGTGATGAGTACCCAAGTGTCATTACCATAGCGTCGCTTGAGCTCATCAGCATCGTATTTCCGATACAATTGAATATGCTCCGGAACCCACTTCAGGCTTCGATAGAGCCCAACTCCTCCTATAATAATCTTCCGCAGAAGGACCAGGCTACCCACAAGGAACAGCACCTTCTGAACTCGGCTAGTTTATGTTCCTCCGAACACAAATTTGTACAAGTCACTGAGCACAGCCTTAGGGAAGCGGAGCTTGTCCATGACTTTAGTCATCCCTCGTGTGATTGGGTTCTCAGCCAACACATCGAACACCCGTGAAGCAGTGCTGCTAGTCTCCATAGGATTTGTTATTAATAATCCTTCATTCAAAGCCCCTGATGGTCATC
>ERZ724508.847-NODE-847-length-20145-cov-5.023892_pt1 | contig 20145 bp, 35 predicted proteins | sample MGYA00376041_ERZ724508 | MGnify/ENA primary metagenome ERZ724508 (study PRJEB28724, sample SAMN07190887) | wastewater metagenome | isolation source: effluent of sewage treatment plant in Hong Hong | place: USA: Christiansburg, Virginia | collected 2016-03-01 ...
AAAACGGACAGAGGTGTGTTTACCTATAACCTGCAACGGGAAGCCCTCACAGTAAGCATTACGTTTATTCTCAACAGACTTTTCTCTGAACTATCCAAGGTACCAGACTTGGAACCATTAGTGCTTCCACAGTTCTTTCCATCAACCAAACTATAAATCTACATCAAAACTCCAACACTCCCAAAGTAGAAACCAGTCCGACCCGACCCCAACAAGCTTCCTCGAACGTACATCGACGAAGACCATTGGGTATGGGAGCTCTATGAGTGGATGAGGTCAGAGATAGCGGTCTGTGCAGTTCCCCTTGACGAGTACATGACCGAACTCAAGAAATTCGAGTACCTAACAGACACCAACAAGTTCATCAAAAAGCTCAGAGAGATAGAGCACGACCATCGGGATGTATACTACATCAGAGAGTGCCTATTTGAACGGAAGAAACTCCGTAAGTCTCTCCAATAATTCTTTCCAGCTGATCAACATGTGGGCATCTACAGGGTGACCCTCACTTCAATGAAGGAATGGATGGTGGAGTCCATCAGCGACAACGTTAGGAGCCTCATCGGACTTATCTATCGGAGGCTGAGAGAACAGACCAACAAAGTGCTAAACAGACTGATTGTCATTGACGACACCCTGACGAAGACGCCGGCAGATGTTGAATCTCTCATCCAAGCAATGCGCTTCACAAGTTCATCTGAACTGTAAATCGAAGAGCTGTGCCACCTGATTAGATAGTGCAGCGACATCTACGATATGCTCGAAGAAGAAAGGTACAGACTTTCACGGGACTAACTCGACGCACGTTGGAACATGCTTATCAGGATCAACAGCACCAAGTAAACGTGTGCACAGAAGGCAAAGGAATACAAAAACTTGAGACAAATCTTTGAAAGTCGACTCAACCTCGAGCAGGAGTAGTTTCTGGATGCTCTGAGAGGCATGCGCTAATCGGTCTCGCGGTTCGCAAGGCACAACGATATCAGCAGACGTGAGGAGTTCTATAAGGCGACCATAGCGATAGGAGACAGCATTACACTCATGCAGGCACAGGCGAACACTCTAAAAAATCGAAGAGAACTCCTCCACCTCTCTGTTGAAGACTACTCAGAAATATTCGAACTGTAGAAACAGTTCCAACCTTATCAAGAGCTATGGAGGAGCATCTACCAATGGCGCATTAATTACGAGACATGGATGAAGAGTCCGATGGATTCGTTTGAGCTCGTGGATCCATAGATGAAGGTGGAAGAACTTCTGCAGTCTTCTGAAAGACTCGTTAATGAATTCTCTGGTAGGAATAACAGTTCCCTAATCAAGCTCTCCGATGAAATTCGACAAGAACTTCTGGACTTTCGCCCAAAGCTTCCGTTGCTGATTGCCTTGAAGCGAGAAGGTCTGAATGAACGGCATTTGAGGGAGATATCAGACACTATCCGACAGACATACAACCCAAATCATGAGTTCAGGTTTGAGCAGGCAGTGGAAATGGGGATGCTCAACTACACGGATTAGATAGCTCAGATAAGCTAACGAGCCTTTAAAGAACACAATATCTAACGCATTCTGGACCAAGTGAGAGGCGAGGTTACATCGCTCACATTTGCGCTGTCCTCCTTTCCAAATATCCGCGGTGACCACTAAACATACATCGTGATGAATCTCGAACAAACTTCTAAGAGTCTCGACAAGCACATGCTCACTGTGCAATCTGTACAGTATAATCCCAGCATGAAGCCATTCATGAAGCAGATCAATGAACTCGCTGAGATTATCCGCATTAGCTCCGATACTGTCGACGAGTGGACTACTTTTCAACGGCATTGGGTCTATCTCAGCCCTATCTTCGATTCTCCAGAACTCCAGAAACAGATTCCCCAAGAAAGTAAAAAATTCAAGAACAGTGATCACATGTGGAAGGCTGTCATGGCCCACGCAAAGAGCTTTGTCAAGGTGGTGGATTGTTGCATGGAGGAAGGCACATACCAGAGACTTCGGGAAGGCAATAAGAATCTTGAAGCGGTTAGAAGACAACTGACAGCTTACCTGCAACTCAAAAGAGAGGGTTTTGCACGATTCTACTTTCTTTCTGACTTCGAACTGCTCGAACTGCTGTCCAAGGCGAGAAAGATCGAGACAGTGCAGCCTTACCTCAAACGAGTCTTTGAGAATGTTGAAGCTATGGGTGTTGAGCGCGAGACGATCTTTTCAGTTGAAGGTCGTTATCAGGAAAAGCTAATGCTAATTCTGCCTGTCCGGCTGCACAAGGTTTAAACTGAAAATTGGTTCAAGGAACTCGATGAACGGATAAAGCTGACGATTAGAGGTGAAATTTATAGGGCATTCTAATCATACAAGGAGGACAACCGTATTAAATGGATGCTCGCCCACCCTGCTCAAGCCGTTTTGGCAGCAAGGCAAACTCTCTGGACTCAGGCGATTGAGAAAAATCTGGAAGATCTCAGTTCGCTAGAAATCTCTGAACGAGAGCAGCTCAACAAATTGGTATCAAAGGTACGATAGCCACTCTCTGAAGGTAACCGTGCTACGTTGAACTGTCTCATAGTCATGGAGGTTCACAACCTCGACATACTAGACTCTATGAACAAAACTCAACATAATAAACAGTTCGAATGGCAAAAGCATATTCGCTACTATTCTGAGAGCGAAGACATCTATGTGGACTGTATGTTGACTCACTTCCCCTACGGCTACGAGTACTTGGGAAGTGTATCTCGGCTTGTCGCCACTCCCCTCACCGATCGTTGCTACATCACGCTCATGGGAGCACTGAAGCTGGGGATCGGTGGCGCTTCATATGGCCCACCAGGGACCGGCAAAACCGAAACAACGAAGGACCTCTCAAAAATCTTAGCAAAGCAGTGTGTTGTACTGAACTGCTCAGCCTCAATGGATTATTTGATGATTGGCAAGTTTTTCCGTGGACTCGCTGGATCAGGAGCGTGGACGTGCCTTGACGAATTTAACAGAATCAACCCTGAGGTGCTGAGTGTGCTAGCAGAACAACTCTCTTACTACTTCTCCGCCAAAGCTCGAAAATAACTGCTGATAGAAATATAGGGGCATAGCGTCATGCTTGACAGTACCTTTTCAGTCTTTGTGACTATGAATCCGGGCATTGCTGGCCGAGCAGAACTCCCATAAAACTTGAAGGCTTTATTTAAAAGTGTGGCAATGATCGTGCCTGACCTGTGGATGATTGCGTAGATCATTCTGTACAGCTATGGGTTTGGAAATTGTCGGGAGCTTGCCAAGAAGATTGTTGCGGCATTTAAACTAGCCTCCGAGCAACTATCAATACAGCAGCACTATGACTACGGTATGCGTGCAATCAAAAGTGTACTGTCACTAGTCGGGCGACTGCGAATGGATAGTAAGCAAAGCGACCAAGCCATTGTTCTGACCGCGTTGCGAAACTCAACGATACCAAAGCTGGTGAAGCACGACATCTCTCTATTCGAGGATATTCTCAAAGATATCTTCGGAGACGTACAACTCGTTCAAACGGAATCAAATGAATTCGTGGATCTCCTCGCAAGGAGTAGTGAGGAAGCCGGGCTGACACTTACGTCATAACTCAAGGCAAAGATGCTGCAGCTTCGAAGCACTATCAGAATTCGGCATGGAATTATGCTGGTTGGAGAAGCGGGTACCGGCAAAACTGAACTCTACAGGATAGTCGCCAAGGCTTTGGAAGCGAACCTAACAGTGATCTACCCCAAGGCAGTTTCTATCGATGAACTCTTCGGGAGTTTCAACGATCTGACAAGGTAGTGGAGCGACGGCATAATCAACATCGCTGTCAGGCAATGCCTGCGATCGACGCAGCTCAACTGGATTGTGATGGATGGACCCATTGACCCTCTCTGGGTCGAAAACTTCAACACTGTACTCGATGACTCCAAGAAGCTGTGCCTCAATTCTGGAGAATCACTGATACTGACTGACCTGTTGTTGCTGATGTTCGAGGTAGATAGCCTCCGATACGCTTCACCTGCTACTGTCAGTCGCTGCGGCATGGTCTATATGGAGGCTGCAACTCTTCCGTTAAGTGCTGTCTTTGAGAAGTACATTAAGGCACTACCGTTGGTCTTGAAGAGCTACGGCATTGAGCCAATCCTTCGGTCGGTGTTACCTTTCCTACTTGAGGTCATTGTAACACAGCACCAGCACCCACTGATAAGGATCAAGGAGATAGCGCTCATGGAAAACTGCATGAAAATGTTCGAATGCTTTACGGTCGGCTACCGGTAGTCGCAGTTCCGGACAGTAACTCAAAAGGAGGTTAAGCAGTTCATTGAGCACTCCAAGCAGCTGCTTGTGTTCTGTGCGATATGGGCGATCGGTAGCTTGGTGCAACCGTTAGGTATTTCCTCCCTAACTAAATCTGTTCTTCGCGTGATCAAGCTGCCCAGTGAATATTCAATCTTCGACATCTTCTTGGATACAGATGGATGGTACGATTGGAAGCCGTGGGTATCACTGACGGAATCAGCACCAGTTACTACCAACCGACCGTACCACAAAATTCAGATATCCAGTAACTACTCGATCCGTACAAACTATCTGCTTTCCCGCTTAATTGGCCAATAACTGCATTGCATGAACGTGGGCAGTGCAGGTGTAGGCAAGAGTCAAACGGTGCTACAGAGTCTCTCCCGTCTGAGTCGTAACTTCATCAGTTGCCTGTTCAACTTCACTGCCTGGACTTCAGCAGCCTTCGTATCTACCATAGTTGAGTCGAAACTGGAGAAGAAGAATAAGAAACGTTTTGTACCACCAAATGGCAGAAAGCTGGTGATTACCATCGATGATGTGGACATGCCGAAGCTGGAGGAGTACGGTGCGCAGCCGCCGATTGAATTACTGAGGCAGCTGCTTAATGAGCATGGCTGGTACCGCAATCAGACCTTCGCTAGTATAGACAGTACGGTGCTTGTTTGCAATCTAACTGTATCGGAGAGGGTACAGCTAAGCCATCGCTTCCTTCGCAAATTCGTCGCTATTGGCATCAGTGACTTTTCCGAGAAGGAGCTTGTCAGTATCTTCTCGTCAATTGTATCACAATCCTATGCTTCCATCGACCAGTCACTCAAGAGTCTGATTGATAGTGTGGTTCGATCCAGCGTAAAAGTGTACAAAGAGATGAAAGCAGTGATGCTTCCAACTCCCAAGACTCTGCATTACAGCTTTACCAGCCGCGATCTCTACCGACTCTTCGAAGGAATGTGCCTAGCAAAGGCCGATGACCTAGACAGCTAAGAAAAGATAGTAAAGCTTTATGTTCATGAAATGAGAAGAACATTTTAGGATCGGCTTTCTCAGACCAGTGACATCGCCGCCTTCAACAAGTTTCTCGTGGCCAGCCTATCAACAGAGTAGATCCCGTTCAGCTAAGGCACTCTTTCTGCACTATTCTATACCTTCGCGTCTGGTCGTACAAGCGTTGACTACAAGGAGTCACTATACTTCGAGACACTTGTGCGCGAAATTGAGAACTACCAGGACTAGTATAACTACGGATACAAATCGACATTGAGGCTTGTCTACTTCAGATAGGCATGCCAGCATATAGTCAGAATCTCCAGAGTGCTATCCATGCATCGCGGCAACATCATACTCTGTGGGCTCGGTGGTTCCGGTCGAGAGTCTCTCGCCAAAATGGCTGTATTCATCTGCTCACATCTCCATGCCAGCATTACCAGTGGGGTCAATTACACTCTCAAGGAATGGCGTACAGATCTTAAAGACTACTTGCTTGCCTGTGGTTTGGAGCAAAGAAGCACGACGCTAATCCTCACTTAGTCCCAACTTACAATGGAACCTCAACTCGAAGATCTCAACTCACTACTGACTTCTCTTGACCTACCCGTCATTTATAGCGAGAAAGACATGGGGGATATCTGCTAAGCGTGTAGAATCGACTGCATTCGAGAAGGTCTGGAGACGACTAGAATCAACCTTTACAGTCGGTTTGTGGAGCGGTTGAAGAGTCTGTTTCATATGGTGTTGCTATTGAGTCCACAGCACAAAGACTACGCATTAAGGGTTCGATCATTTCCAAGCCTGACCGCTGCATGTGTATTCGATTGGTTCCACGGATGGCCGGAAGATGCATTGCTGAGAGTTGCTCGAGCTGAACTAACTGATACTGCTACTGAGTACGCTATCGAGGACATCGATGGCTTGGCAGAGACGGTGAAACAATAATACCTGGTGGTCAATGAGCTCAACCGGTAATACGAGTCGCAGTTCGGGGAGAAGTACTTCATCACCCCAAACAGCTATTTGGCGTTCATTGAACAGATAAAGAATACGATTAAGCACCAAGAAAAGCACTACCAAGAAATATATGGAAGGTACTTTAAAGGTTTGTCACAAATCGAGCGGACAGAGTTGTCAGTCGATGAGATGCGCTTACAACTTAAGAGTATGCAGCCAAGGCTCATCATCACACAAGACGAAACAAATAGAATCCTCGTGGTACTCACACGCGACAATGAGGAAGCCATGAAGATGCAGGCAAGCTTACAGAAGTAATAGATTGAGCTCAACATTTCAATGGCTGAAGCCAGAGAGATGCAGAACAAGCTGGAAAAAGCACAACTGGAAACGGAAGAAAAGCTGAAGTTAGCTTGGGAGAAGGCCTAGCTCATAAAACCCTCACATATCAGCGAGATTAAGGCTCTGCCCAACCCGTCCGAAGTTATTCGCCTCGTACTCGCTGGAGTGGTCATCTTACTGCACAACGGATAGATGATAATGGACAAGCAGATAGGCGAGAAGGCTGAGGAGAACTATTTTGAGACCGCAAAGAAATACATTTTAAGCAGAGATGCCAATTCTCTGAGCAGGTTGCTAATCAACTATGACAAAGAATCGACTAAGCAGATGGTAATTACGAAGTTGGAAGAGAAGGTCCTGAACCATCCGCGTTGGAACCAAAAAGAGGCCATGAACGCTAACAAAGCTATTTATTACTTCTATTTGTGGATCGATGCCATCGTTACCTACCACCGCATCTTAAAAGAAACACAGCCCATTCGGGAAGGATTAGTTCGAGTGAAGCAGGAGATTGTTGATAAGGAAAAGAGGATCGGCGAGATTAGCGAGGCGTTGGGTAAATTCATGCAGAAGATCAAGATCATCCAAAAGAACTATAACGATAAGAAAACTCTGCTGGAGTCTCTCGAAGTTGCGATAAGTAGCTGCTCCGATAAGCTCGACAGGGCTTTTAAGCTTATAGAAGGTCTCAAGTAGGAGAAGACCAGATGGGCGATGGAAGTTGAACGACTTTCGAAGTAAATGGAGTCCCTTGTGGGGGACTCTCTTGTGCTTGCAGGGATGGTCAGTTTTGGAGGGTTTTATAATTCAGAATGGCGTGCTAAACTCGTAGACAGATGGCGATCGCATATGAAAATTCCCTACCAGAAGAAAAAGGGTTGGGAATTATATCTGAGCCGGGATGGGTTTGCGAACTGGAAGCTTGCAGGACTTCCCCCCAATGATAATGGGCTGGAGAACGCCACAATCATGCAGTTGACACTCAAAAAGTGCCTGTTTATCGATCCCCAGAACCAGGCTATCAGTTTTTTGAAAAGCTTAGCCCGAAACGAAAAGATCCAGTTGGATATTATCAAAGCATCCGACCCAACTGTCATGAGGCTTTTGGAGAAGGCTGTTCAGTTCGGCACATGGGTGCTTATTACTTCTGTGGGTAAATAACTTGACCAATCACTGGAACCCTACCTCAACCCATGCTTTATCCAGGAGAACTCTCAACAATCCCTCGTTGTTTGGGAAAAGGCGTACTTTTATCATGCAAAGTTCCAAATGTACATGTGCTCCGATTAAAGGTCGGAGTTCTCGCCAGAGAGTTGCAACAGCACAACTGTCGTGAATTTTTCGATAACTCCCGATCAGCTTTACCAGCAAATGTTGTCGCTCATCGTTAGTTTGGAGGCGCCAAGCCTGGAAGAAAAGAAAGCAGAAGTGCTCAAGCGCCTGGCGATTGATGAGCGCCACTTGGAAAGACTATCAGATGAGATATTAGACTCAATGGCAAAGCAGGACGTAGATGAACTGCTGTCAAGCGACGCAATGCTCACAAGACTTCAATCCTCTCGTCGAGTTTACATTGACATCATGAAACGATACACCGAATCGCTAAAGGTAGGAAACGAAATTGAGAAAGCCAGAAACAGTTACACCAGCGATGCCCAGGAGGCTTCAGACATGTTCTTCGTGGTAAGCATGCTAAAAAAGGTCAACACGATGTACCAAGTATCTCTCGAGTGGTACACCAAAATCTACGCACGTAATGGGAAGAACAACTTTAGGGAGTATCTTTGGAGTAGAGTCTCACTATTCTTAGAGGAGCGGCATCGACTATTGGCCTCGATGCTGTTTGCGGAACTGTTCGTTGTCAAAGACAAGGATGAGTGGAAATGCCTCTATGAGCTTAATGTTGAGGAGGCAAAGGAAAATCCTACCGACTATATCCCCAGTTCACTTTGGCAGCAAGTCTACAGTAGGATGGCAAGGCTAGAGCGACTCCCTTCTTTTAAGGGCCTCTACTCTGCGCTTCAGGACGAACCAACTCTTTTTAAAAAAATCTACACAACATCAAAGGCTATTTTGCCATATCCCTACGACAATCTATCACCGTTCCAAAGCATATTGCTCGTAAATTGCTTGAGGCCTTAACTGGTTGTCAAACGGGTTCGGAAGTGGATCGGGGATACCTTGGGGTAGCCGTTTATTAGACCTGTGCTTCCCAGTCTGAGCAGCATCATCGCCGAGATCGACTTCAAGACCCCGGCACTGCTGATCACTGGTGTGGGGAGTAACATTTATTCCGACTTCATCGCCTTCGCTTAAGCAAACAACATGATGAAACGAATCGAAACAATTTCGTTGGGGCAAGGGCAGAGCCAGCGAGCCGAAGTCATGATCCAGACGGCAGTTCAAAAGGGAAACTGGGTACTTATGGAAAACTGCCACTTGAGTCTGAGCTGGATGCCAAAATTAGTATCCCTAATGGAGATTATGGAGAACCACTACTCGAAAGATTTTAAACTCTTCCTCTCGTCGATGCCCTGCAACGAACTCCCATCCTATATGGTGCGGAATTGCGTAAAGCTGAACGTGAGCGAGCCCTTAGACCTACTGACTGGTATGACAAGGGTCTATTCAAGCTTGACCAAGAAGGATTTCAAGCTGTAGGATATTCAGTTCGACATTGGCATGCTTGACGATAGGCTGCAACACTACCGAAAGACACTGTATGCACTGGCAATGTTGCACTGCTCAATGCAAGAAAGGAAGAAGTTCGTGCCGGTGGGGTGGAACATCCCCTATGCATTTACACTGGATGACTTGCTGGTTAGCCAAAGGTAACTCAAGATTATGTGTCAGTCTGAGCGCCAATCCAACCAAGTACTGAGGTTTCTGGTGGGAGAGATCAACTACGGTGGGAGGGTTACCGACCAGAGCGACTTCAGGCTGTTGCAAACCCTCACTGAAAGCTTCCTGAATGAGCAGTGCACAAACTTGGGTTTCAAGTTCGAGGGAACCAATATCACTAACCCTCCTTGCAACAACATCGAAGATTATCTTGCTCATATCCAATCGAATATCCCACCGACTGCGGATACCCAGCTATTAGGACTTCATCCGAATGTAGCCCTTGTTGCTGATAGAAGCCATATCGCTGAAGCCCTTGACAGCATCAAAACAATTTATCAGGGAAAGAGGAAGCACTCAGAAGAGGAAACATAACTCAAGGCAACCATCACATACATTCTAGCTTCATTGCCAAAGATCTTGCCGCATGATCATGTTGCGCCTGAGTATCGAGACTCGTTCCATGTGCTGCTTCTGCAAGAAATCGACAGGTACTCCACGTTGCTCGATACCATTCTGGAAGGACTCAAGGTTTATCAGGAAGCAGAGCAAGGCAAATGTCTCATGACCGAAGAGCTTGAAAGCATGAGGTACAATCTCGCCGAGGGTCGTGTGCCCAAAGCATGGAACGATCGATGCTACTACTCCAACAAACAACTCGGTGAGTGGTTGGCAGACTTAACCAATCGGCTTCGGTTTATTAACCAGTGGATTCGATAGGGAGCACCAACTGTGTTTTGGATGGGAGGGTTGTTTTTACCACAAAACCTCCTCGCAGTGCTAATTCAAAACCACGCTCGAAAGTATAAGCTGCAGGTAGATTCAATCCAGTTAGCCACCAGGATAGTCAGGGAAGAGGACGAGAAGAAAGGCAAGCTGGAATTCAAGCCTTTAGAAGGCTACTATGTAGAAGGGATTTATCTTCAAGCCTGCAGTTTTGAGCGCTAAAAAGGAATTCTCATAGATGCCTAGCACGGTCAGCTCACAGCCAAACTACCCATTCTACATATAGTGCCATACGAGGAAGGATCTCTTCCAACCAATACCGAGACAATAGAGGAAACTCCAACAGGACATTCCAGCCTGTTCTATAAATGCCCACTGTATAGGGTATCAGACATACACTTGGCAGCTGAATCCGCAAAGACGAGCAACTTCATAATGCAACTAGACATCCCGACCGAACGTCCTGCGCGCTATTGGATACGAGCGGGTGCCTCCGCCTATCTCAGTTCATGACCATCTTCAATTGTATTACTTCATCCTCGCCTATATCATGCCTACAAGTTTGCTGCGTTGTAGCTCCAATTCTTTCTCACCAGTTTGCTGCGGCAAGTACAGGTCGATCACAGTTTGCCAATATGGCTTACTATTCCTCAGTTGCCTCCCATGTTTTTCAAGAGTCAAGGTTCGTCGCTTCTGTACTTGCTTTGCATACTTGTCCGTTTCCTTGACTTTTGATAGTCCTCGAAGCCTTTTAAGTTTATCCTTGAACTCCTTCTCATACAAAAACGATAGAGTCTGTTCGGGCACTACTAACGACATCCTGCCAAACACTCACAAATAAATATAACACTCGGTCAGCCTTGGAACAGGTATTCGGACGTATTGGAAATGTTCCTAGTCATGGTGAAGCCTATCTCAGCAGGCTCTCCTTCTTCCTTTGGCGGCTTGCGTATGGGCAGCTCAGCTACGTCCTAGCAGTCACTTTATACAGTCTGGACTCCAAGCGTGACGTCACGTATATCGGTAACTTAATCTTCGACGTTTGCCGTGGCATTATCCTGCAAGCCGAAGAAGCTACTCCCCAGAGTCATTTGCCGCCGCTTCAGGAACGCTCCTGAAGTGGCCATCAGGTTGCTGCTATTGTTGATGCTCGAGGGATTAATCTGGTGTAGGAAGCCGCTACTGCTCAGAATAGACAGATTAATAAGCGAAGCTGACATCTGAATACAGTTCTGCTGGTTCATGTAAGGCAAGTTGCTCCCATGATGGTGTTCCTTCTTAACGACCTCTCGGTACTAGCTCACCAGCTCTCGTTTAAGCACTGATGCCGGTTCGCTTTTTTATTTCTATGGGTTATAGCTTGGAGAAATCTGAAGCAGTTGATCCACCAACGCGTTATAGTCGGCTTGCACTTTGGCTGGTTACGGCTGGAGGTAGATTTGGCGGAATACCTTGTTAAGACTCTTTGGGTTTATCTTAAGAGTTGTCTGGGCGTATTGCTTCGCCCACTGTTGGAAAATTGTGCGGAAGTGCGGGCAGATCTTCTCGCTCTCCACTGCGAACATCTCAGACTACTAATTGAGATAGTACTTGACAGTATAAGCGCACAGTAGGAGATAGAGGATGACACATTTGTAGTCCTGGTCCTCTGTGGGGTAGCAGACGATGTCTCGGACATCCTCGGCCTCACGTCTGATGATTTCATCATGAATATTCCATCGGTTAGTCTGCACGACGTACGCAAAGAATATGCTTTCGAATTCGTTGATGAGAAGCCTGCGACACACAGCCTTCAGTAGTTTGAGGATAGGGTAGCGTGTGTTTAGCCCGGTGTTAACAGCGAGACTGCGAAGCATCCTCCTTATCGAGGGAAACTCCGATCGGTTGTAAACGTTGGCAAAGTGGGTATACTCCGAAGGAGTATATCCCTCTGCTTGAATGGCCTTCATCAAACTTAAAAATTATTCCTACAGGCGGCAGCTCTCTCCAACCGCCAGCCACCACCAACTGATTTCCATTCTTAATTCATAATTAGCAATGAAAAGGTAAAATTCCCAAAAGGAAGTGAGACACGACGAGCGCTGGAACATACAACAGCAGCACTTTCCGAGGCAACAGGTGCCCTCTCCCGTTATGTCTACTACGAAAGAGCAACGTGATTATCATCTCCCCCGAACTGACTATGTTCAAAGTCCAAGGAACTATGCAAAAGCGGATAATAGGCCACCCCTACCTATCAGCCTAACACCCATTCGAGAAAACCGTGACCCTGGTGGACAGAATACCAGTTACCGTAACGTGCATACCCCCCAGGAGCACCAACAGCAGTCAGGCAACCGATTGGTTGAGCAGTCAGTGAATCGTAGCCACGCTGAGTGGCAGCAACAAAGCGCCAATAGTGCTGCTTCAAAGTATAAACAAAGCCAGATCCTGGACCGAGGGCATACCGAGCCTGATGAGCCGCTGCTCGAATTCGAACATAAGAGACAGAAGCAAATGATGGGGAGTAATTCTCATGGGAGATTGCCCTACTTCGACGAATAGTTGCAAGGTATGACTGGATCTGCAAGCACCAAGAACCTTGACAAGGGAGTGAACAATTCGGCAACACTCTATGAGTATCGGCACCTCCATGAAAAGCTCAACACACTTGAAAACAAGATTCTATCGATGCGTACGAACCTCGAGAAGAAGAAGGAGGACAAAAAGAAGTTCTTGGAAGAACAGATTCGTGACCGGAAGGAACGTTAGCGACAGATGAAAGACAAGGCGGACGCTGAACGTCGAGAACGTGAGTTTAGGGAGGCTCGGAGAAGATAACAAGATGAGCACAGCCGTGAACGCGAACGTTCAAGGGATAAGCAAAAATCTGAACGTCAGCGTGACGAGAATTTGGACCGATCATCTACCCGACAGGAGAAGAAAAAACCTCTGGTCACTCCCACTTCAAACGAAAGCTCTCCACTGAAAGGTTTGGTTACACAGGTCCCACAGCACAAATAATTACGCTACTTCGACTTTAATCCGTACTCGCCTCGAAACAACATCTACTATGTCTCGGAAGTGCTCAAAGCTTACAAGGAAGAGAAATCGCTCGTCAGGGAGCATCTACTCTCCTCCATGCATCTGCTCAAGACCTTGGAAACAAGCAAACGCCCAACGATGTTTGATATTGCGGCTAAGAACGTGAATTTAATCAAGAGCCCCCTCTACAAGGGTAACTGCATGTGTCAACATAGATAAGAAGACTGTGGTGTTCGATCTGGACGAAACCCTGATCCACTGCAACGAAAGCACAAACATCCCCTACGATGCTAAGATACCGATCAAGTTCCCCACAGGAGAGATTATCGAAGCAGGCATCAATATTCGACCGTATGCCCATGAGATACTTCGCAACCTCTCAGAAAAGTTTGAGATAATCGTGTTCACTGCAAGCCATAGCTGTTACGCTAATGTTGTGCTGGATACCCTTGATCCTGACAAGAAGTACATCCAGCACAGGCTATTCCGAGAGCACTGTCATTCCACCAGCGACGGCATGTTTGTAAAGGACCTTCGCGTCATTAACCGACCCCTTTCCGAAATGGTGCTGGTGGACAACGCAGCCTATTCCTACGCGTTCCAACCGGAAAATGGCATTCCTATCATACCATATTACGAAGGTCGCAACGATTATTAACTGTCTTCACTGGAAAAGTATCTTCAGACGTTGCTGCTGGCCAAAGACGTGCGGGACGTTAACCGCAAAACTTTCAAGTTAGAACAGTACCGCAACTACGATGACCCCGGCCAACTGGTGAAGGAACTTTATAACTCTCACCAATCCTGACCGTTTGTGATACTTATTACAATGTAGCCAAAGGACTTTGTGGTAGTGTACGGTGGGTCCTTTGACCCAGTGCACAAAGGACACGAAAATATTGTGAAGTCGCTGTTGGAGAAAAGGTTAGCCAAAGAGGTGTGGATAGTGCCGTGCGCCAAGCGTGCTGATAAAAACTTTGTGCTTACTGATGACGAGCGTTTCTCCCTATTGGAGCAGGTTTTCCATGAGCTGCCGCAAGTCAAGCCACAACGAACAGAGATCTAGAGGGGAGCCATGATTCCGACCTACGAACTTCTGCAGCTATACAAGAAGTAACATCCTGAAAAACAGTTTTCATTCGTGATAGGTGCTGACCTTGTCGCAGAATTATCGAAGTGGAGGCACCCATAGAAACTTAAAAAGGAGGTGCACTTCATGATCTGCAATCGTGCCGGGTTCGAAATAGACCACGCAGTCCTTCCGGATAACTACGCGATTGTAGAGATACCACCACTGGAGGCAAGCTCAACCAGCATTATGGCTATCGCTGCTGACAGTACTCTCGAGGCAGTGTAGAAGCAGCGTCAGCTCGAGAAACTGCTGAGTTCTCCCGTAACCAAACTGCTCCAATCGAAGGACTTGATAGCATGAGCTTCGCTATATTTTATAGTTTTCATTTCATTTTTTGTCATGGCAGAAGAGCTCATGAAGTACGTTCCTCACGTTCCTGACCTGCACAAAAAGAAGAACCCAGCAGACAGGTTAAAGAAGCTGCAGTGCGTTGATAAGGAGGTCCTCAACCTTACTGGCGGGCTGTTTCCTGCCAGGGTCATCGATCCCGCCATCCAGCTCATCTCCGCAGTACGTGCTTAATGGATTGCAGAACAAACAAAATGCGGCAGCAAACGAACCATGGATTCGGATACCGATTCTGCTTCAAAACAAGAAGATTGGACCCCTGTACAGCTGGACTCGAGAATCTCAGCGAAACAAGCTATTCATAGGCTAGAAGTTCAGCCAGCCTGTGGACGTAGTAATTCCCACAAAGGAGGAGTATGCAGAAGCAAACAAGGAGCGATGGGAACTGGAAGAATACCGCTATCTGTGTGAGTTGCTATCACTATACAACATGAACTTCATTGTTGTGCAAGATCGCTACGAGTTCGCTGGGCGTAGCCGTACGATCGAGGAACTGAAGGAGGTAACATAGTGCATAACTTCAGCAGTACTACAGTGTGAGCGGTAGGGTGTTGACGGCAAGGGGGATCAAGGATCATCCTCTCTGTAGCTATCGCTATGACAGGAAGTATGAAGAGAATAGAAAGTTCGAGCAGGAAAAATACCTGCTCCGAAACAAGGACAAGAACGATGAAGAGAAGAACATAATTGAGGAAATACGCAAACTCGACATCGTCATCAAGAAGGAGGAGAGGGAGCAGATCAATCTCAAAAAGGCGTTGAAGCTAGAGGAGGTAATCAATGATGCTGATAACGACTTCGGTGAAGTTCTGGATATCGCTCGATTGGCTCAAACTGACCACCCAGTGTACACTCGACAGCAGTACCTAAGTAAGCCGCTACAGCTACCACCCAAGGTCAACGCAAAACTGGTGGAGGTACTCCAAGGTTTGAACATCCCTGACAAGATAATTGGCAACCGCATCAATGAGGAACTGTACGACAAACTACGCAGGCAGATTCTTCTGATGTTTAGCGCACAACGCTACATAAAGAAGAAGGAGTTGTAGAAGCGTTCGCTGGAAGACAAGAAGAAAAAGCAGGTGGTGAAGGACTCGTAGGACCCCGAGAAGAAGAAACTAGCAGGCGAGACGCTGAAGAAGAAGATGATGCAGACCAGATGAATGGATCAGTGTCGTTGTGATTTGGACTGTAGGTTACGGTAGCCAGCTGTGCCCAGTGCTTGATAACTGGGCATCAGCCAAGGAATGCGCTCTCCGAGGAGTTCTTCGAGCTGAATGAGTTCCTTTTCGGAAATGTTGTAGAACTGCTTATCGAACTCCACCTGCTCAGATCTCAAGCAGAGTAGTTTGGCAGTGGTTGATGGTTGGTTCTTAGGGAGGTATATTTTATTGTGGATACCGTAGCCAAGTGAGATGAATCGAAGAAGTTCACCGTCCTGCTGGCAAACTACCACCAGTTGCAAATCAGTGAAGTCACTATCGAAGGGTAGTCTTTCGATACCTCCATCTCTGCCTTGATAGACAAACTCAAAGTTTTCCAGCAAAAATCTCTTGCGGTTGAGCAACAACTCCTTGATATTGTTGATTCCGATAGCAGCTTCGTAGCTCTTGGACTTCGATTCAGGTGCGTGATGCTTCACAGTGGCATGGCTATTCAGCACCTTCAGGAAGGAACAAGGCTCCTTCAGAGTGTCTTTGTTGAAGAGGTGCAATCGCTCAGTGTAATTGCCCGAAGCCAGATGAAGAGCAATGCTTTCGAGCTGTCCGTCGTTCTTCTGGTTGCTTAAGAGAAGAGTGTTCGTCGGTTGCACAATGTTGAATAGTTCATACAGGATAATCTCTCCAAGTCCTGTGAGGTAGCCCATCGTGTTGATCACCAGGGCACTTCCAAAGTAGTTCTCCCGATGGTATCTCACCAGTTTATCAATCGATGAAAGGTACAGTTGAGTGTAGTTTAAAGGTGAGTGCTCGCCAGTCCAAAAGCACACAGAGTCGACTATCTTACCGACTGAGTCGTAGCAAGTCAGGCTAACAGTAGCTGGTAAGTGGAAACCTTTCCCTGGATCACAATCGAGCAAACAGACGTCCTTATGAAGGGAAAAACAGCGGTTAAGAAAATATTTACAGAGTGTCGACTTACCACTATTCTTTATTCCTACCATCATCACTGATGTCCTGTTTGAAAGTGTTTCTGAAAGTTATCGCATATCGTTGGTCCATGATGGGCCACATTAGTTAACAGTCGGCGGGTGGGTTGATTCAACTACTATGTAGATGTGCCTGGGATCGTAGAATGACACAATAGTGGCACCGATATCCTCGTAGCGACTCTGCAGTCTGCTAACCACTGCATTCCTTTACAACTCCAGGGATTTTGATTGGTCGATCACCACTGGCTCGTTCAGTTCCAGAGTATCAAAACACTCACTTGACAGCCCATTAACCTCAAACTTGCCCACCGCTTCAAGCATCCTTCCAAAAGCTTTGATGCGGTAGGCCTTTCCTTCTTCCACCACCAACACATATCGTGAAGCATCGATACTCTTGGCAATCGGTAGCACCTCTATTGTAACTTCCTCCTCCTCGAGTACCTTTTCCGAACCAATTGGTTTGGGGGTTGCCTTCCGAAGCTTACGAATGAGCTTGGCTCGTTTGGCTGTCTTCATATAATGTCAACAGCACGCCAATTAAAATATGATATTAAGTCACTCCGAAGCTCCGTAGTTGGCAGCCACCAACTCTCGGTAGGAGTTGTAAACCTTCTTCTGCTGGGCTCTTCCGTCTGCCACCATCAATATCTTGTCGGAATCGCTGATGCTTTTTATTCGATGGGCAATACTAAACACTGTTCGGTCCTTGAACATAGTAGCTAGTGTTTACTGAATGAGTTGATCGGTGCGTGAGTCAATAGAGGCACTCGCTTCGTCAAGTATGAGGATCTTCGGGTTATTTAAGAGGCACCTGCACAAACAGATAAGCTGCCTTTGACCTGTACTCAACGGTAAATTCTTTTGATTGAGTTGTGGAGCTAAGTTATCGAGTTGGATTGTTCTTAGCATCTGGACGATCTGCTAGTCCGGGAATTATCGGTAAGGGTCAATATTTTAGCGAAGAGTACCGTCGAAGATGAAGGGAGTCTGAGGAATGATACCAAAAGATTTTCGTAGTCTGGTGAGTGGTACCACTGCGACATCTATACCATCAAGCAATATTTGCCCCTCATTGATGGGCTCGAGCCTGAATAAAGCATTCAAAAGACTTGTCTTCCCAGCTCCTGTACGACCAAGGCAGCCCATCTTCTTGCCAGGTTCCATCACAAATGAGACTTTAGTAAGTGCTTCTTTCCCGTTGTTATAGCTCATCGAAACATTCTTGAATTCGATCCGCCCCTGTTCTGGCCAGTTTTCTGGAAGTTCCACACCTTCTTCATTCATCTACTCTGAGGGGATGCTCTCCAGAGAAAACAGCTTTTGAGCACTCATCATGAGGCTGTCAAGTGTAGCGATCTGCCTAATTCCGAACTGAATGTAGTCGCTGAGAGCTATACAGTAAATTAGCTCCTGCCCGCTCTGCAAGTCCCATGAAAAGAAGTATGTAAACAGTATACCCAGTATGGAGAATAACAGGGTACCACTTTGTACAAAAAACCCGAAGCCACGTTGGAACAGATTGCTCATATGGTTGGCACGGAAGTAAGAAACGATTGATGTCTTGAGTTTAGTAAACTCTTTTTGCTCCAGATTGAAGCACCGTAGTTGGGTTGACCCCTTGATAAGAACAGTGAAATGTGTTATTAGTTGTGCTTTGACCTTAAGGTCAAGTGATTTGCTCTTTTGGAGGGGAGGGTTGCATGCCCTATAGATGAGAAAGATGGCAGATATAAGGAAAGGGACGCATACAGCCCATTCATGGACTTTTATGCTGACGACTATAATCAAATTGATAAAGTACAGGGGCGACTCCATGGCATCGCACATCACGGTTGGCACACTCATATCCATGACACTCATATCGTTAGAGAAGCGCGATATTAGGTCACTTCTTTCAATTTGCTCGAAGTAGGCTAACCGGCCATTGAGGAGCCAGCTGTACAGCCGATTGTGCATCTTTCGGTTGGTTAGGCAGACCGTAAAGATGATATAAGCGTATTTAACGAAGTAGACCACGATGAGGAGGAGCGGGAGGCAGATAGTTTGAGTCCAAATTCGTTATTCAACTTCACCATGTAACAGGGCAAGGTTCAACACATAGATTGAGAAGATAATTTCGCATCCAATGAACAAGATTGCCACGACGACCCAATGCAGGATGTTTCCAGATTCTTTAGCGTACTTACAGTAGGTTGAAAGGACTGTGTCAGGAGCGACAGGTAACCTTGACTTCGTCGGGGGCAAGGGGCAACCTGAAGGATTTGGCTCTATCTTCCGAAAGATTTCGTTGTTTCTATGAAGTATGTCCTTGAGATGAACCCGAGCTGAACTCTTTCCTGGGATATCTGCAAGAGTCAGATGATGGTCGAAGCACTCAATAAATCTGTCACTAGAAAGCAGCATTACGACTGCTTTGTTCCTGAGGATGCCTGAAAACATTCGTTCAATGATACAGGCAGCCACATTTTCATCACAGGCTGATAGGGGGTCATCAAACACGTACAGATCAGATTATTCGTAGAGAGCTCTAGCAAGGTTGATTCGAGCTCTCTGACCTCCACTGAGGTTATCTCCGTCCGGCTGAAGCACAGTCTCATCGCCCTTTTCCATGAGGCTTAAATCATCACGCAAGCATGCCTCGTAGATTACTTCGCGGTATCGAGATTCAACAAACTCCCTTCCGAGAAGAATGTTGTCTTTTATAGTGCCTCCTCTAATAAATGGGGACTGTTCAGTGCAGGAAACAGAAGATGTTAGTGATGCACTTCCTTCATATGACGGCAGTTCCTTCAGCAGGAAATACATAAACGTTGATTTTCCTTGTGCGACTCTCCCAGTCATGCAATACTTTCCACCCTTGCGGAGCTCCAGATTTAGCTCTTCAATTATGGGTTTTCCAGGACACCGATAAAGCGAAACATTACTCATACTCGCAACTATCGGGCTCTCCATAGGCAAAACGTGTGGTCCCACCCCCAGTTAATTAGTCATCTTGCTCTCCGAGATGTCAAGTATCTGGAGATACCGACTCATCATTTCCTTGAGTTCGAAGTAGTGGTCGATGCCTGACTGCGAAAAGAACATGACATTGAATCTCATGAGCATGAACAATTGTAGGGTCGCAAACACAGCCGGTATTTCTAACTTTCCACCCACATAGTATTCCGTAATGAAGATAAGCATGCTTGCCACTGCCGATGAAGATAACGATAGCGACCTTTCGAGTATCAGGAGGAGGTATCGTCGGAAGATTGCACGGGTTTTTCGCCTTTGGCCAGCTTGGCCGAGAGCGCCGCCATATTGTCTTGCACGCTTAAAGTGAGTTCGGCCACGCGCT
>ERZ724508.848-NODE-848-length-20110-cov-5.095388_pt1 | contig 20110 bp, 35 predicted proteins | sample MGYA00376041_ERZ724508 | MGnify/ENA primary metagenome ERZ724508 (study PRJEB28724, sample SAMN07190887) | wastewater metagenome | isolation source: effluent of sewage treatment plant in Hong Hong | place: USA: Christiansburg, Virginia | collected 2016-03-01 ...
TACCCCTGGCTTGGAAGTGGTCTTGTGACAGAAAGTGGATCCAGTGGGCGGAAGGTGAGGGGGATACTTGGACTTGTAGCGGGGATTCTTTGGTGGTGGTACATACTCCTTGGGAATGAGGTTATAGATGGACTCCTCCTGCATGGCTTAGTGCAAGTTCCCTTCCAATAATTATTAATTATTATGACTGTGGAGCAATAGTTGGAATTTATACGAGTCAGCCTTCCTTATCGAAGTGCGTTGGAAGCAACTCTATTTGCTTTTTCAGTTTGCTACCCTCCTACTCGAACTATCTCCTCTTGCGCTGCATCTCAGCTTTTTCTTATTCCATCTTACGTAGGGAGCTTGCCATAGCACGTTTTGTCACTTCAATTTCCTTACTCTTCGAATCTAAGTAGCCTTTCTGCTACTCGAGGAACCTCTTGGCCTTTTAAAGCTACTGGTCATCCATACCACGGGAGGGTTTCAGGTCGACCGTTGAGATCTCATTCAGTTTTAGATCCTTTGCTCGGAGAACCATTCGGTTGAGCATTCCGTCTTGAGTTTAAACAATATACCGATATTTCTTGAGCAATCCTTTGACATTTCTGATTGAGCGGAGCTTATCGGTTTCGGCTTCAGATAGGCCACGAGGTTCTTCTCCACCGACATCCATCTTCTCCATGAACTCCTTGAACTTCTTTACGTTGTCATCGAGTAGCTAAACAGCCTCTCGGCTGTTCTCCATGGGCATGTTGAGGAGTTATGCTCGGAAGGTGGACAAGTTCATCGAGCTGATATCCCCGCTGTCGTCTCCTTCGAGACCCCTTCGGCGTATCAACAGCTCCTTCCGAAATTCTAGAACATCGGCGAGCTCCCGATACATACTTCCGAGGCACTCCCTGTAGTATTTGTTCTCACTGCAGAGTTTTTCGTAGGTTTACTCATAGTTCTTTTGGACAAGCTGACCAAATTCATGTTCAGCCTATATAAGCAATGCTCTTACATTGACGTAGTAAAGGAAGGGGCCGGTCTGCTCAAGCTCCTGCACCACTTCAAGAGAGTTTTTGTACTGCACCGATTTATCGTTTTGCATCTTCTTTATACTCTCCTGCAACTGGGTTATGGTCTGGTCACGCTTCTTCAGTTCATTCTTGAACTGTTGCTATTTTCCCTGGCTTTTGGCCAGTTGCTTGCTCAAATCATCACGCTATTGGGTTAGCTTGACACTGTGTTAACTACCGTCGTGTACATCGCTTATTTATGGGACGAGTCGATGTCGCGGGTCTTCTTCAACAGCCGTTCCTTGTCCTGCTACAAACTTTGCCTCTACATTGACCACTTTTCTTTGAAATTTGTGAGGTCTTCACGCTCATTCTCCAGTTTCTTGAGTCGCAGAGAAAGCTGATTGCGTGCCTCCATATCCCTGTTCTTCTGTGAAATGAGCTCCTTGACCCTACATCGCACAACCATGTACACTGCCAGCGTCTTCTCTGCTTCATGCATCGCAGGTGACAGTAGGTCCCCTAACCTGTGGATCCCCAACGCATCTAGATTGGAGTTGACCCTGCCTGCATCTTGCCTGAGCAGATCCCTTCCATATTCATCGTTGGGATAGTCCCCTGGAATGTGCTCGGTAAGCAGATGATTTAGGTACTTCCGATTGAAGTCCTCCGAGGTGTTGGCAAGTTTGCTCTCAAAGAGTTGCTGAGTAAGCTCCCGAGTACGCTGTGCAGACTATCCATGAACGTTGAGATTCAAAACCAGAATAAGTAAGTATAATAGATGATAGGCACAATCAATCAAGGTTAGAAGAACCTCCCGAAGAGAGGATGCTCTTCGAAGGCCTCCTCAACATCGACCATGAGCAGTTTGATAGTGATGAGCAGCTTGTTCTTGACTGGCTTTAATGCGACGAAGCTATAGGATTAGAGCATCTCTAGTTTCTGTTTGATGTCGCTCTAGCGAATGGTGTCAATGCTAAGACTGGCGGTAACCCACTTGCACTGTTTGGTGAACTCGCTGAGTTCGATGTTGAGGATATCACCTTCCTTGAAAGAAGTGTACAGTGCCAGCAGCACCAACTGTTACTGCAATGCGAGAGTTCTCATTAATTCGATGTTGCGCTTTGTGGGTACTATCTCGCTGGCTACCTTGGCGACGTCTTCAATCGTGATGGAGTATTCCTTCTTCATCTGGGCCTACTTCTACAGCACCGATTTCACTATCTTTTCCACTTCGATGAGCACCTTCCTCACGTCGCCACCTTTGGCATTGTACATCTTGCAGCTGATGTACCTCAGTGATCGCTCCTGGAAGTTCAATTTCACGCCCGTTTGCTTCTCAATATCCTTCATGCGCAGCATCAGGATTGCCTCGAACTGTTCTGAAGAGTAGGGACTGAACACGATGTTCTTTATCTACGGGATAGTGCTCTTGAACTTGTGGCTGACCTTCTCGATGAATTCCATGCTATTGCTGGTGCCAACCAAGGTGAGTTTGCTGCGTGGATGCGTAAACAATTCGAAAATGGCGAGAAGCGCCTCATCAACCTTAGAAAACAGCTCGTCAAACTCGTCTACCAGGATCAATGCTGGTTGCTTCAGCGGTTCCTCCAAAAGCCGGTTTAGCAGGTCTTTGACGGGCTCACTCCCATACGTTGTCTTGGCTTTGCTGTACAGTTAGCTTTCTAGGAGCACAAGAAATCTTTTCAACTCGCGGCAGGTATTGGCATTGAGCACCACCAACTTGGTCTTGTCCATTGAAGAAAGTGCGCGGGTGCAGATTAGCGTCTTCCCGGCACCAGGCATACCAGTTACGATCATGCATCGACTTTTTATCTTGCCATCGATGGTCTTGCGGGCAAACTCGAGCACCAACTCATACTCCTTCTCTCTGAATAGCGCCTTTGATGGTTAAGTGGTCCTTTCGAACATCTTCAACACCTCCATGCGTTTGGCTTGGCCATTGCTGAGTTCCTCCCGTTCGCTGAGATCAGAACTCAGTAGTTCCTCCTTGTACCGCAAGCGACCCTCGATCGGGCTGATGCTGGTGGTGCTATCCTCCTCAAGGAAAATCTTTCGTTGAGCGCTCGACTTCATTAATCTTTAATAATCATCCTCCATAATTCGAAAAAACATTGTTGGCGCAACAACCAACTCATTTCAGCCATTTGTTTGCCTTGTAGTATTCTGGGCGAGCCAAACGCACTGCGAGGTCGATTAGTGCACCGTAGAAGAGCGGGTACGATAGGTAACGCAGATAGTACAGAGCTTGGTACTAGGGGCGGTCCCACAGTTGTAGATCCGATAGGCTCATCGGGGGAATCAAGTATATCAACCGGATTATCCGCTCGGCGATGGAGATTCCTAGATTTACTGGAAAGGCTACCTGTGACTACGAAGGCAACGAGAAAGTTAGCAAGGAACTCTCTGAACAGTATGCCGAGCAATCCATGCCTGAGCAGGAAAGTCTGCCACATCATGATAAGTATCATGATGAGCAGTGCAATGGCTATCACAAGCTGCACCGGCTTCATAGATTGCAACGTGTACGATGAAGGTGGTATTGGTTGCCATGTCGGATGTGACCTTCAGCGTAAACGATGCTTCCACGAATGAGCTAAGCACAATATCCACCAGCAGCAGAAGAAAGAACATGACGAGCTTGATGGTGATGCTCTGTGATGACGGCCCTGCGAGCATTCTGAATTTAAATATATACGCAAGCATGGAGCTGTCGAACTGGAAGTTCAGACGAGCACTGGAAGGCATGGCCAGCTACCCCGAAAGCAAACCGTTCAGAGTTGAGATAGAACGTGGCAGCAAGTACACGCCATGCGAATTAGGTAGGTGCTATCCATGGTGATCAGAGAAATCGATATGTTGCTCACCGAACCCAACGAAAACCCGTTTGCGAAGTTTCTTTCGCTGAGAGTACCAAATGTAGTTAGACAGTTCTGTCGGGAATTAATGCTGTTAGGCAATCCGCACGTAATCACCAGTCTCGAAAAGCTCGTCCCGTCGCTGCTAAAGATTTGTTCCTATAAACTGGATTCGAAGGATGCCAACCGCGGTACCACCTACTTTCAAGCCCACCCAAGTATTGTTTAGGCCATCTAGGTTACGTAAAGGCGACAGGGGAGGAGAAGGAACAGCTAAAGCTCTTGGGGTCGAGCTTGCATATTATTTGCCTCGAATCGGTAAAAGTTTGGGCAGAGTGGGTACCAGTTTCCCCAAATGGCAATGAAAGCGCCTTTAAAAAGGGCTACAATACTCTGCTGGAGCGTGGGGTTGCATTCTGCCCGGACCAACAGTACTACAAGAAGGCAGACTACGAGAAGTACATAGATTAGCTGACAGTAGGTTTAGCAACACATATAAAGTGGAGTTCTTCGACGAATCATAGAATATGGATGAGCAGTCATAAGCTGACGACTCGACAATACCGTCGGTTGAAGCTGAAATTCTTAAAGTGCAAAGAATGCGGAAGGACCTGCTGGCAATGCTTTCACAGAATAAACCAACAGCGCCACAGGAATTCGATCGGTTCATCAATCGATTGAATCAGTTCCATCGCGAAGAAATTACAAAAATGGAGCGTACAATCGAAGCATCGAGCCGTAATGAATATGAAAGGAAGAAGAATTTGGAGGTGTTATTCTGTGAGCAGAATTGGTCGGAAGCAATCCTTCGTAATTACTCTCTGCTGGTTGACAAGAAGATCAATTGGCAGGAGTTCTCGGCCAAATGCATCAACTATCAGGATGTGCAGGCCAGCAGTATGCCGATGACGGTGAAGTTGCCCAGCCAATAAATAAACCTGCAGACAGCCTTCCGCAAGCCCGTGCAGCCACAGTTACCGTCGTACAACCCACCTCCTGAAGACTCTGAACCAATAAACTCAGCATATGCAAAGCTGGAGCAAGCGAACACAGAACTGAAAGCAAGCCTAAAGCAACAGAAGAACACGTACGAGGGCATCATTTACCAGCTGGAGTTGGATACTAGCAAACGTAAGCAGGAAATTCTCCAACTGAAGCAGTAGCATACTGATAAAGAAAAGCAAATTCGTGAGTAATGTTAATCGAGGCTCAACAATCTGAAATTAACGTATTCAACTGACCCGAAAAAGGACTTTGCTCTGCAGGAAAACATCTAGCTCAAGGAAGCTATACGCAAGCTCAACGAATAGCTCACTGCCCTTAAACGGAAGAAGAATTAAGCGCCTCTGCAACAATTTATGGAGCCCTCTCCCAACGAATATCGAAAGCTTGAAGAGGAGCTACGAACGGCAAGGGAGTCTTGTAAGGAGCACATTCGGCAACTCGAAGAGACCTCGCGGTAGCTTTCACGTCTGCAAATTAAGTCTCGTGAACTCGTTGACCAACTTCAACAGGAGAAGCAATCCAAGTCGGAATTGACTGCTGAGGTGAAAGACCTCCGAAAGGGACTGGGAGTAATGAAGGAACTGGAGCAGCAGATGGTAGTTGAGATGAAGAAGATGGAATCAACTTTAGAGAAGACTCTGAAGGAGAACATCAACTACTCTGACTAAGTTAATCTCTACAAACAGCAACTCGCTGAAATCAGGGGAAAGTCCCATCAAGACATGAGACTCGAATCACAAAAGTCAGAAGAGACCATTTACCGGCTTAAAAAGGAACTTGAAGAGCTGACAAGGCAGAATAACGACCTGCGGCAGCAACATGGACACGCTAAACTGTAGATATCCAAGTTGTTGGAGCTTCAACAGCGAACTGAAAGGGAGGTTGCCAACAAGGAACTTCAAACACCGATCCGACCAGGCTACGTTTCACCACCAAGGTAACTCACAGATAGAAGTGCTCGAACTCATTCAAACTATGGAGAAATACATAACGAGCGGATGCTGTTTAACACGGCCAGTGGTACTAACTCTCGCAGTAAGTCGCCGTTCGGGTTGACTAATGAACGGCATCAACAGCCAGCCTTTGTACAGGTTACCGGTATGGAATAATTCCAACAGTACTTCACAAAAATGCCACGAGATTGCTACTTACGGTTCTGCCGAAGTTGCCTGAAAAGCAAGTAGCTACTGTACAAAGAGAATGAGTTAGAGATAGGTGTGATATCGTAAAGGATGTCACCCAGTAAAATGCGATTGCTGCTGCACTACACCAACAATTCAGACGTACCGCTCAAGGACTTCAGAGCCAAACTCTACTCTCCTCGAACAATCAAAACAGTAGTGGTAACTGATGTCAGCAGCAGCATCGAGCCAGCCGAGCAAGAGAAGGAGGAAGTGACTCACGAGGTGCTTGAGCATCCTGTCAGGAGAGTCTGCCTTGAACTAACCTATGATAAGAATGGCCGCAAGGAAATGCTTAGTCTAGTGCTGCCTGTGCTATTCCTCAAGTTTATTGAGTATATCGACCCGTCACGACAATCGCCGGGTGCCAGAACACTGGACACGAGAACCTGTAAAATTAATCCAAAGGTTCTCCCGCATACTAAGAACATCAAGTCGTACATCCCTCAGTTCAAGGAGTATACTCCGAAGGTACGAAATTTGTTTATGTCAGGTGTTCGACGTGGATATTCTCCATCGGTAGTCTTCGCTGGCCTTCCGTCTGCAACTTCGTCAAAAGGATGATCTGATGTAGTTCATCGCTTCCACTGACCAGCCCATCCTCACCGCCCAGCAAACCTCCTTACTGTCGGAGTACATGAGCAACCTGCAGATGGTGCTTGGTCGCTGAATTAGTTGTTAATTATGTTTCGCATATAAAGATTGCCGGAAGCAGAAGCCACTCAAATCAAGCTCAAGCAAGGTATGCCAAAGGCTGACTGTAGGCGGATGCTGGGTGAGCGCACGTATGGGCAGGCTAGTAAGCAGCACACACTATCAAACAGCTCAACGTACATTTGACAATGACAAAGAGGCGTCAGTGGAGGTATCTGTTAGCAGTGGAGCAACCAGCAACGATCAAGTACTGCATTATCGTCAAAGCAGAAACTCAATCGCTATTACGAGTATGTGCTGGCTGATTTCTTGCAGTCGTTTTTGGATTTGGCACGGTACCCAAACCAACACATCAAAATATGGTTGGTGGTGCTCGCATCTGACGTCAATGTACCAGTTATACGAGGCTTAGGTACGGGCTGCCATGGCGAACGCACTAACTGTATGTTGTTTAACTGCTGGTCTTGCTATGAAGAGAACATTGTTGGCGGTGCCTTTAACCGAAAGCAATCAGAAACAGTCAGACGATTGGTGCGTGGTGGATCTTCACAGCGGCAACTTCACTGAGATTGAAGGTTCCCCTCCCGAACCTACTGCAACTACCACAGTGTGTCAACAGTTCCGAGATTCTCTCGAGGCATACCTTCGTGGAGAGTACCTCCTGTGATCCCGTGTTTATAATATTCACGATGTAAGATATTTCGCTGCTGCCGACGGTTGACCTCGCTGGTGTGACCGCAGCCCTACGCTTAAAGCCCATAGACGAGAAGATGATGAAGTCAAAGGTGGATCGCTTTCAGTCGATAACGTCCTACAGCGAGCAAGAGTACCTTCCCGACGTGGTAGAGGGTTACGCTTGGCTTGTCCTCGCCAACCACCACTTACAGCTCCGCTAAATGCTTGCTCACGAGAAGCTAGTCAGGTACAACCTTCGCTCATTTAGACCCTTTTGCGAGGAGTTTTTGAAGGAGTGCGTGAAGCATCTGATACTGTGCAAAAAGTTCTACCTGCCACAGCTCATGGTCGTGGTTCAGCAGTTTTTGCTGGAGAGTTTGGTGTTCTTCCAGAAGCATCTTCATGAAATCGATAAGGTTCCCAAGATGGTTGCGCTGCTCAAGACTGTGCTTGACATCGATCGGCAGTTCTATCGTCTGAACGCACAGACGGACTACCCCCATATGGTACATTACTGGGTTAATCACAGCCTGTCCAACCAACGAAGGAGGAAATTGCTGAGAATTTTGAGTTCGTATAGCGATTGAAGGTGGGTGATATCGTAGACGCTCTTAAATCAGACTACTACGGCAAGCGGATGTGCTGGAGTAGGGCACGTATCACTAAAATCGGCTACTCTTCGATGCAAGTAGAGTTCCTCAGCGACCGTAAGACAATGGACCGCAGTATTGATAAGAAGTGTTTCGAGTTGGCGCCAGTCGGTGCATTCACCAGCGGTGACTACGAGTGGCGTATGAACATGAAAGTCGGCGACGAAGTGGACTACGAAGAGACTAGCGGTTGCTGGAGACGCGCCAAGGTGGAATAGGTGCGTGAGACCGATGAAGATTTTGGCGGAAAATACTTATAGGTGAGATTGGATAACCCAACTGGAAAAGAAGAGTCAGATTTCTACGCAAACGAGTTGCTACCAGCAACTAGCTCGAAGATCCAACCATTGGGTCTAATAACATCCACAGAGCAGGAAGGCAAGAAGACCTTCGGTCACTAACTCCACTTCGATGATTACAATGATCTCATTCTCGACCAGAAGGGTTTAGCAGCGCATGCAATAGTGCGTGGCGATTCGACCAAATCGCTGGTGTTCGTGTAACTCGTGAATAGGGCAGATCAAATGGGTATCTTCACACAAATTCTTCAGTCTATCCAGCAATCCGTGTTTCCTGTGTAAGTCTGTGCAGATCTTGTGCACATTATCTGCCTGTTCCAAGGGGTGTTCAACAGGAGGTTTGCTATCGTGTACCTTCGCGATCTAGCTGATGCAGTGGTGCAGTACCTCAAACGGATAGACGAAGCCAACATCCGAAATTTTTCAAAGGACCGCTGTGATAATCTCCTGGTCGCCCTACACGATTTCTACCGAAGACTGCTCCCAGCAGAAGAGCGTCGGCGCCGTATTTAACTCATCAAGCTAGATCTGTCTCTGAAGTTTATTAACAGCGACTTCCTTGAACGTAAAATGCATGCAATCACCACTATCACCGAATTCGTGAGGTTAGCCCGCGGGCACTTCCATCAATCCAGCTACGAAGAGGTCTGCACATGGATCCTGAAGAACGACCTGCTGAGAAAGATCTTCAATGAAAAGTCTCATCCTTAGCTTATGTCGCGAGCCATGGAGTTCATCAAACTGTACCTGCAAGAACAACCCGAGCTACGCACTCTCGACCCATTTCTCGAGACCAACGAGACTATGCTCAAAGTGTCTAACGAACTGTTCGAAAGTTTCCCTCGTGCTTTCCGAGAAGCACTTGTAAGCAAGATAATATCGAAAGAGAATGTCACCAACAAAGACGCACTGGAGATTATCAAGAAGCAGGGCGGAAACGAGTCATGGTTGCTCAAGAACGGCGGTGAAGGTTGGGTGGATGTTATAAAACTCAAGAAAAAGCGATCAGAGGACTTGAAGGAAGCCCTACAACAACGCTTCGAGGTTGTACAGAGAATCACCCGATAGGTTAGTGCCTCTCACGATGGCAAATTCCGTTCAGAGTTCTTTGATCTGCTGGAAAGCACGAACTATCTGCACCAAGTGATAGATATGCCAATTCCCATCGATGAGAAGACGGAATTCTGCGAGATGGTGATTAGCAATGCTCTGGAGATCCCTGAATCACTCTTCAGTAAGCTCATTGACCTGTGGGAGGCAGAAGAGAACCCCACCGAGGAAACTCACGTAACAGGTTCGTTCTACCAGCTCTATGAATTAGTGCTGACAAAGCTAGATCGTGAGCAAGTGCGCATCTTCTTCGACAAATTCTTTTCCAGTGTTCCTGCCTTGAGCCGACTTCGTGAACCTTCTTTCCAACTGTTTAGGAGCAGTTTCCTCAAGATCAATGAGGGGCACCAATTCATCGACCGCAAATATAACTACTTCTACGCCGACAGTCTCTCCACAAAGAAGTAAAAGAAAGAGGTGACTGTCATCACTGTCAACCCCAACAAGCTTGTCGGTATGACTGAACTCATGAACGTGGTGTTCTCCAACGAGCGATTGGAGGTGGTACAAGCTGCCCTTGAGTTCATTGGATTCTTATTCGACCACCTTGCCAAGAATCTTGCCTCGAGCGTAAAGGAGTTCAAGTAAAACTTCCTGCAACAGTGCCTTGAAAGGCTGTATACCAGCAGCAGCTACGAAAAGTACCTGAAGATCATTGAAAATATCCTGAATGAGTCTGAGAAGGACGGCAACGGTGGGTTAAACTCTCTGGAGTCAGTGCTGCCTCCTCAGAAGGTTAAACTGCTGGTTATTGATGGGTTCAATGCCATCAAACACCGAATTCCATTTGAAACTACCACCAATACTACTCTGTATGAGCTACGCTTCCTCATCGGTAAGAATGTCATATCAGCCTACGTTAACGAAATGAACATACTCACTGAAGAAGGGCTACTAGATGAACGGCTTAATGGTCTCACAGTGCACCAGGCTGGGCTCACCGGTCCGCTGACAATTGAACGAAGATTTAAGATCGACCGTGCACCTTTGCTGGATGGCAACAACCTATCGAAGGATGCGACTCGCATATTCTCCAAGATCTTTTCAGTTTTCTCAACAAATGGACTAATGTCGAAGCAGGAGTGCCAGAAGTACCACCAAAAGTGCGTAGGCGAAATGGCGATGAGCTACGGAGAGAACAAGGTAGGTGAGATCTACGAAACTTACGATACTGACAAAGACGGGTTTCTCACACTAGACGACTTCCTGAAGTTCTATGAAAAGTCTATTCGGGCAAGGGAGACCACCGTATGGAGTAATCTCGAAGCTATGGGAGTTCGCAACGATCTGAAGATTCTCGATGATTTGGAAATTGTGCATGTGGATCCTCAAACTCTCATCCGAACACTACTAGTCTCTGACGAAAGGTTCATGGGTCTGCTATTCAAAATTCTCAACAACCCAGAAGAGAATAACAGAAGGGCTGCGTGGAGGTTGCTGCAGAGGCTCCCGCTTTGTGAATCCACCAGTCTCGAGCTGTTCGATCTCAAAAACACATATGCACTACGCTACTGGTTATACATCGTTGATCACCAGAGCAAGTTCAATCTGATTACCCACCAGCTACTTTAGCAAATACTGCAATCTGATAAGGAGACACTGGCCATCGGATTACAGGTTGCCTCCCACGTTAAGGGACTTGACCTGCCCATCTTCAAGCAGCTCATTGGCAAACTGAGAGAGGTTAACAATCGGGACAGCCTAGACTTCTACTAAAAGATAATTCTGGACTACAGTCTAAAACTGATAGTGAGCTGTCTAGCAAGCTCACCTGAGGTGAGCAGCTAGTACACTGTCAACCACCGCCAGTATGAACAGCTCTTCCTGTCTGGCCTCATGTCTTCAAACTCTGAGGTTCGCAGCTAATACTCTTAGGCATGCCGCAAGATCCTCGTCGCTTCCCTCGAGAACAACTTCGCACTCTTCTAAATCATCTTTCGCATGGTTTATGAAAACTTCGAGAAGTGCAAGAAAGAAAGTCTATTCACCGAATACTTCGAGCTGTACTCGGAGTTGCTTGAGATGCTACGTCGCCATCCCGAAGTGCTCGAAAAACTGCAGCTGAACTGGATGATCCTCACCCGCTCAATCATCGATCTCTTCCGTTCACATAAGTGCACCGAAGAACGGTTGAGTTCTCCAGTAGATTGGGTAGTACAGGGCTTTATGCGCATACTCAGCAAACTTCTCAATCAAGACACCCTTCATAACTTCGTTGAGCTGGTTCCATATCTATTCCAAAATCTGCTGTTCCCCGACGGTGGGCGCAATAAGCTGAAAACAGCCGCAACGAGGAAATAGGCATACGAGCTGATCTACAACATCTGTGCCAGCCAGGATCCAGCTACAACATCCCCCAGTGGCCTGTAGCTCCTATTCCAGTCGGGTTTCAAGCGCATCTACAAGACTATGTCGACCCAGAAAGTGCAGACCTACAGCTACTACTATTACAACACCTTCAACGAAATACGCTCGGAGTTCGGGTATGCAGGCATAAGAAACCTTGGTTGTATCTGTTACATGATCGCCATGATTCAACAGTTCTACATGACCAAACCCTTCCGGTACTTGCTCTTGATGGCCGACGATCAACAGCCATAGAACCTCGTTAAGCGTGGCCTCAAGGAAATCGACGATAACCTTCTGCATCAGTTCCAGAGCATGTTTGCAAATCTGGAGCTCACTGAAAGGCAGGAATATAACCCTGATGAGTTTTGCTTCAGCTTCAAAGACTTCGACGGCAACCCAGTGAATGTAGGTGTGCAGCAGGATGCCCAGGAGTTCCTGAACATGATCTTCGACAAGCTGGAGAAAGGAGTCAAGGATACTCCTTTCCGGCAGGTGCTCGATAGCGTATATGGTGGAAGATCGTGTACACAGCTTACTTGCTCTGAGTGCAAAGCTGTCAAGTAACGACACGAAAATTTCTATAACCTATCGCTGGAAGTGAAGGGCTACCAAAACATCGATGGTAGTTTCCGCAAGTTCATCAGCGGGTAGACCATTGCAGACTACAAATGTGACGCCTGTGGAAAGAAGTGCGATATCACGAAGCGCTGTCTTCTCAGCCAGCTTCCCAACTACCTTATTGTGCATTTGCAGCGCATCTGCTTCAACTACGACAAGTTTGAAAATGAGAAGGTGAATAGTCGATGGGAATTCCCTCATAACCTCAATGTTTACGACTATACTGTGCAGAAGCAGCAGAAAGAGAAGAACAGTGAGGAGTTTTAGTACCAGCTCAAGGGAATAGTTGTCCATATTGGTTCGGCTGAGTATGGACATTACTTCAGTTTCATAAAGACATCTCCTCAGCAGTGGCTCGAATTCAATGATGAAAGGGTTCGGTAATTCGATCCCAAGGACATCGAAACGGAGTGTTTCGGTGGGGAACATTGGAGGAGGGAAAATCAGTCGGCCTATCTATTGGTCTATGAAAAGAAAGTCAAGGGCAAGGCTTTGTTGGAATTCGAATCTCAGTAACAACTTGAACAGTTGGCTAAATCCTACGGTCTAAAGAACTTGCTACAGCCTATCCCAACCCCGGTACTTGATGCTTCTCCGTCTGAAGATATTAAGGAGAAGGAGGAAGAAACCTAGCCAGAGACTTCCCAAAAGGGTTCCGAACAAACCACTGAAACAAAGGAAGTGAAACCACAAGAGCCCCCAAAACCACCCAAAGTGAAGATGTTGATGGACTTCGATAAAGTGCCTGCCTACGTTCCTGAACGCTTGGTTACCCGCATTAATAAGTCGAACGAAGAATTTTCCATGAACCTCAATGTGTCCAATAACGAGTTCGCCCAGTTTGTCTATCGAATTCTCTCCATTGATCCACCGAAGAGCCTGCGAGTGGAGTACCTTGACCTATGCTTCGAATGCTTCCATCTGAAACAGAACATTGAGGGAAGTGACCTCTCCATCGCTGATTGGATGGCAAAGCGTTTCCGCGAGCTTATTGTGGGTTCGGGTTGGTAGTTCCTATCCAACATCCAGAATTGGTAGAAGGAGATTCTTGCTCAGGAGAAGACTGCCAGAATATCGATGCGTAACCTCCTCAACCCAGTGCTATCGGACATTATCCAGACCTATAAGTTCAACGACTACACCGCCGAGAATCTCACCTAGAATGACGTACATCATACCATGACATAGATCCCTGAAGACCTCAGAATTAAGATCACCAAAGTGATCGCGTTACTGGATTCATTTACAGAGCTCATGCACACGGACATTCCCAGAAACTGGATGAGATTCGAGGAGTATTTCGAAGTCTGGGCCGATCTCATCCGGGAGAACTAGTGGATGCGCTCCTATGCTATCAACATGAGGCTTGTTGCTAGGCTGTTGGGCTTCATCTTACAAGATCAGTCGCCGTTCAAATTTAGCACCAGCCGCGTTCCAACAATGGGCACGAAATACACCGAACCTCACTTCGAGTACCCACTGGAGGTGTTGGCCTTGCTTATTCAAGGGGGCGCTGAGCTTACCCCAGAATAGAAATCGTGCCTTTACAACTACAACTTTTTGTAAAGCCTAACGAAACATCACCCTAAATCTGCGAAGATGATTGATATGGTGTGCCGAGACAATGCAGTCAACTCAGAGAGGATGGCCTATCTCTTCAACTACAATATCAGTAAGGTCAGTCACAGTGATGACGTCAAACCTTTAATAGAGGGAGTTCACCAGTTCATTGCAGTCGATGATGGGCTGAGACCAGCTCGTATTGAATGGCTGCTGGGCTACCCACAGTTAGTGTGGCACCCCAACACCAGCTCCTTCGGCATGTTCGGCTTGTATAGCCTTCGTGAAAATGTGTTCACTTTCCGCAGTGCAGTTAGGTTCGATCCGGTGCTGCACATGAATCTTGTCTTGGAGAAAAACCAGCATATCAGTGCTCTGTTGATCTCCATGCTGCTGCAGTTGGAGAAAAATGGCTATATCAGTCTCAACGACTATCCGCCAACAGTGGTGAATAACGAGGAATACACTAGTGAGTTCAACTCCTTCGTGGCTAGTTACTACGAGGAAAGCAGGAGGTCATACAAGGGTAGTCACTATATCGAGTATGGTGAAAAGCTGAAGGAACTTTGGTCGAATAGGGTTGCAAAACCCCGCCTCCATAAGAACTGGCTGATCGGCTCAACCATATCCAGCAAATAAATTCGCAGGAGTCTGCATGGTAGTGTGGAGATAGTCGTGGTAGACTGTACCGTTGCTGTGGTAGAATCTAACCATGTTGCCGGTCGCAACGAGTCAATTCCAACTTAACTAGTTCAGCAGCGGATGGGTACCCTCCTCACTGATGCCAAACTCCTGAAGAAGTACAAGAACAGTGAACTTTTCATCGGCAAGCCTCACGTACTTACCTACATGCATACCACCTACGAACTTAGCGATGACGAAGAATCCAAAGAGGCAGCTCTTAACCCCTTCGAAGCAGCCGAACAACTAGAGATGGTCAGAAAGATTACTTTCAAAAACAGCTCGATTACTCCGCAGCTCGTCGTAATCGACCTACAAATAGGTTCGGAGAATGTTTGGCCACGACCTGTCTCCAAGCTGTCCTTCCTTGTTGAAGACTACCGTGAGGAGGTGTTGGTACTGCTCAAATAGGACCCTCACGGCGAATGGGGAACCTTCGACTACACTGTGTAGAGCGAAGCAACTGCTCGTAACATGTACTGCCTATTGTAATTCAGCTCCGATGATCATCCCACTAGAATCCTTACCAAACCGACCAACGAAGATCCACCTACCTGATTAATTAATTCATGATGCGAGACCCCAGCGACCATCGCTTGGTAGATTTGCACATATAATTATATGGACGACGAGCCCAATTACCAGATTGTGTCACGGAACGAATAGTTCTGCGGCAAGACAGTAAAGACGTAAGCCAGGGGTCAAAGTAGGAGTAAACGACGGGTAACATGGCACTTAAAAATCTAAGGGCGGCCGTCGGTGTTGGTGTTGTCGTTATCATCAATGTCGGGAAAGAAGCGCATCTTTCTGAATGAGAGGCTGGTGTACGAACAGCAGAAGTACCTGTCGAGTGAAAATTAGACAGCTTCGGCAGTATCCTCCAGTATTCGTTCGTGCATTAGGCACTACGGCTGGAGGTGCTTATGGAAGGCGATAAGGTGGAGCTGCTGTTTGGCAAGACCAGTGGTAATCAGTACGCCGATGCCTTCCTAGCCCTCGAAAACGAGTATTCTGGCATGATGGAAGACGTCTACACTAAAACGATGAAGTGATTGCCGGCTACTTTTCCAACAGTATCTCTACAATCCTTTCGAGCCCAGTAGGACAGCTGGAGGGTTTAGATCGGTGTTATCAGCAATGTAATCGAGTCAGTAAGGGTAATGTCATTCGAGACTTGCGCTAACGTTGTGGTTGCTTTCTTACTGGTTCATTGCTGGTTCCTCTTACTTAACCTTCAAGTCGGCTTGAAGGTACAATCGCAGGTACTTGCTATCCTCGCTTTCGTCTTTCATATGCAGTAGTAACCGTCTACGCTCGTCAACATACAGTTCGGCCTGTTTGAACTCCTTCATGGGCAGCATCAACCTATCCAGTATCTGCCAAGGAATTCTCGTTTCGAACAGGTAGTCGGCTTTGTCGCATTCGTAGTTCTCAAGCCGCTACTCCAAACGAATCTTGTAGTTGTGGCTTCTGCCGACAAAGTTAATGATCTTGTCAACACTTTTGCTGTTCAGGTCGATCATCAACTCCAAGTCGATCTTGCTGATGTGCATCGACTCCAGTGTCGATACGACGCGCGGGAGGGTGAGCTGTAACTTCACTTCTTGGTTAAATCCGGAAGCGGAGATTAAGTTTTCTACTTATTCAGGTTGAAAGTCTAGAGGGAACTTGCCAGATACCTTACTCCCCGAAATTTCGCCGGAGTATTCCAAGTAGTACTTGTCAGCACGGCGCTTGACCTCGAAGGAAATATTCTTTTCACTTTCCTTGAAGTCCTTTGTGAGAAACTTGAGGAAGTCAGTGGGTTCGAGTAATTTGAGATAAACACTTGTGACAGCTGATTTGCTGCTCACCTAAAACTGCTCTACGTAGCGCTCATTCAGAAACGATAGTTCGAGTTGGTAGGTCTGCAGCATCACAACGAACGTCGTGATACCGTATGAGTAATTGTTGGTGTCTTCCTGTGCGTACAGCGCCATGATGAGCGAGGCGTGCGATGTACAGCTGGCCAACAGCAGCATCAATTATCGGCGCAGTAGCCTAATGGCTTGGAGGTTGAGCGTAAACGTAATCCTCATTTATTATTACTGACTAGTTAGCGCCAAAGGGAAAATGACTATCACTCGAACCGGTTTATTTGCTTTCGGACTATTTCGAACTACTTGAGCAGCCGATGGCGGACACGCTCACTAAAATTTACGTCTTTCAGTGCCTCCTGTTGATAACGGTCAAGAGCACTTCCCTGTTGACGGTTTCGTTGCTGGCGCTGGATCCGTACTTTCATCTTGCGGGAGGATTGGTTCTTCAGATATTCGTTGAAGTCCATGCTATACTTCTCTAAGTTCGATAGTTCGATTTTCTTGGTGGGGTTGGGTGAGTTGGGGCTGTGGAGTTGACTATCCCGAGATATCCATCGTTGGATTTCACGTCTATCGGCAAGGAATTCATTCATTCTGAGTCTCCGTCGTTACATTGCTGAGATCCCTGAGTCCTTTAAAGGCTAAATCGACTTGTCCAGCAGAATATTCAGCCTACTTGCGATGTTGTTTGAAGGTGACATGCGAGAATGAGCTCGAGAATGCCTGCTCTTCGGTTTAAAGACTTCCCTTTCATCTTCATTTCCCGATACAAACGAGCTGCGATAGTCGAATGAATCCATCGATTGCATTTCTAAGTTTCTCAGACCGGAGCTCATCATGTTGTGTGACTCCTTGTGACATCTTTGCTACCCCTTGATGAGCCTAACAATGACTTGCTTCGATAGGTTTTATTGCAGGACGGATTAAGTTTATTCTTCGACGTAGCGTTGGTTGTAGCTGACAAGTGGGTCCCTTTTCCTGAGCTTTGGGGATTCGTCTGATTAGTGTGGCGGGGGTGGTGGCGGTTTGACTCGACGGGAATAGGATTTGAGAAATCTTGACGGTACTGCTTTCAGGCCATTAGTCTCATTTTCAGTCAGGTCTGCGTGGACAAACTGATTGTATCCGAGGCTCTTCTCCATTTCAATCATCGCCTATTGCATCTGTTTGTGCAGCTGAAGCTTCTCCACAAAGCCATTACGAACTAGCCCTGCCAAGGGTGCCTGGAACGTGGGTTGAACACTGGCCGATCTGACGTCTACTGTTATTCGCCTATCGCTGGCCAGTCCGACTTCTATAGCCGACACAGTAGAAGCTAGCTTCGCCTGCTATTATTCGCCTGCACTATTCATTAACACAGCTTATTGTATTTAATCATCCAGAGCGTATACCAAGATGGAGTCACTTGCAAAGCCCGTCCGTTGACCTATCGCACCAATAATGGCCCTGTGTTAAATTTATCATTGGCAGATGTTAGTGAAATACTGTAGGGGAGTGTTGATAGCACTTTGTCGGCCATGCTGCCAACGCATTGGTGGTCGTTCCGACAGCATGTCGCTTGATATGGCAGGAGCTTTTGAATACCTCGGCCAGGACGAACTCGTGGACGAGGAAGTACCAAAGTAATCAAGACACACACAAAAAATACATGAAAGTAAGTAGAGCAGTTCGAAACGGCTTCCCTTCAAACCCAATGCATCAAGTACCTGTGGCAGCCAGCATAGACACTCACAGCAATCATAACGCACCAGCTCCGCATGAAAAGTTCGCGATGGAGCTGATAAAGCGGTTGGAAATTGACCAGATCCATCAATTTATGGAGCTGATGTCGGGTTCGAATCATAGCTACTGTAATCGGCATGCCAGCGCAGCAAAGATGTAGGTTCAGATACAAAATTTCCTGACCAAACGTACACGGCAATTCAACGTAGATGCTGGTGATAACTACGAGTAGCTCATGAAGATGCTGGAGGAATGCGATAAGACGAAGTTCACCTATGAGAACATCGGGAGCACAGTGCACTTCTGCTAGAATATCGTTGAGGATGAGTTACGTACACTCAAGAACCATCTGCTGCTCACTGAGATCATGCCTGAAAGTAAACGGGTGGAGAATTTCGTACGACCTTCAGTTGACATCGAATCGGAAGAGAAACCAAACTACCCGTCAGAATAGGTTCGCCAACAGAAACAGGATGAAAGTGAGGATGACATTACACTGGAGCAGCTCGCTTTTGTGGCAAAGAATTCACAGAAGGCTAATATTGAGACCATCGCCTTCGAATAAAAGCATTCAGAAGGGTTAGGCTGGAAATTTGATGCGAAGCACTTCAGAAAGACTAAAATCGAAACGTAGAAACAGATCGAGAGGGTGATAGCCAACAGTTTTGATAACCTGCAGGGTGCCAACGAGATCATCGTGGTGTAGAAAGCTGAGCAGGTTCAATGCGAACCCAACTACGGTCGTAACTGGGTCTATGCCTATGATCTCCCCTATGACTTCAATATGGAGGATGCTGAGGAGTTTGTTCACACGGTTGGCGAAGCCTACGGGAAAATCGAGTCGTTTAGGCTCTTTCCGTATGCCAGCATGGTTTAGAAGAGTCACAAGGAATACCGATTTGTGCTGCCCGAGGAACTTAATCTCAGTGTATCCTTCAACGAAGACCAACTATCGTTGCTTAGGGCTGAAGAAAAGGAGCCTGATGCTGGACAGGAATCTCGTGGAAAGCACCATAAACTTAGCAGCACCGAACGAATCCTTCGCCGAATCGAATCCAACAGGAAAAGCCACCTGAACAAGTCGTATCTGCTCATGAGGTTCGTAGATTATGAATCGAAGCAGAAACTGCTCTCACCGGACATGCGACTGTTTGGATGGAACCTCAGCCGCAACCTCAACGTGCGCTTCGATGATGCAGGTGAGAAAAAGACCATCGTTGTCAGCAATATTTCTTGGGGTACCAAGCTTGGTGAGGTGGAGAGTTGGATCAACGATCTGCTCGATGAATATGGATACTCCAACCTGGGGTGCTTTTGTGCTGAAAGGGATAAAATACTAACGAAGAACTACGTGTTCTTCACACTTGGGTCCTTCTGGGAGTCACTGAAGGTCATCCAGATACTCAACGGACAGCAGTTCAATGTACTTCAGTGTTTATGCAGCACCAAACTATCAAAGTTAGACACGTGTATGGAAGCCTTCGAGCCTACGACAATGTCTATACAGAAAATATTCGAGTACAGACTCATGATTACCTCAAAGCAAGGCTCAAGACAGTTAAGCAGAGAAACCGGCCCCCAAGCCCATCACGTTGATGTCAATTAATCGCAATTTACTCAAATCAATTCGAATTCGACCAGCAGGTCATTGGTGTGTTTGGTGAGTTCCTGCAGATCCTTCAAAGCTCGGCTTTCCTTGGTGACCATTAGCGACCGTTCCCTTGCGTTTGTGAGGATTTACTCGTTGATACCCACCAGCCGTGCTACGTTCTCCGCGAAGGAGCGTTCTGCAACTCCGTCAATTAGCTTGTAAGTGAAGTCCAAATGCAACCCATTAAGGTGGTACTCCAGCGTCTTGTTACGCACCTGTGGGCACATGGCGAAT